>Ga0206857_1106_pt1 | contig 17932 bp, 20 predicted proteins | sample Alteio_BWOrgCont_49_FD_152865 | JGI IMG/M metagenome (GOLD analysis project Ga0206857, IMG submission 152865) | Enriched cells from forest soil in Barre Woods Harvard Forest LTER site, Petersham, Massachusetts, United States -... | ecosystem: Environmental > Terrestrial > Soil > Temperate forest >...
CAGCGCTACCACCGCACACGCTGCAAAATCACTTTTTTTAGACGTAGGCTTCATGATAGCTCAACAAACGAAGTACTTTCAGCGGACTCTATTTCTTCTTAAAAAGCGCTTCAGCAGCAGACATCAAATCAGCTTGAGGATTTTTTCCCGCCGAGCCAGGACTACGAATTTGAAAATAATCACAAAAGTTGGCGCGTGATTTTTCTTGCACAAAATCGGCCTGCGTTTCACGACACTCATTATAGACCTTAGGATCATAATGCTCGCAGTTTTTACAGGCGTGGGCATCGCTGTGACATTTGAAACATTCTTCGCGTCTGCCGAGGGGGGACACGAAAGTATTTAGGCTACCACATTGATGGCACTGATACTGGTGGCTAGCCATAACTTATAGCACTCCGTGCATCTCAAAAGGTTTGCGGGCCAGTGAGTGTTCAGCCTCAATTGTTCGAACAGTTCCTGTTCTAGAGCGCATGACGACGGAATGAGTGGTCGCACGTCGACCAGGTAAAAAACGTACGCCTTTGAGTAGCGGCCCGCTAGTGATACCAGTTGCACAGAACATCACATGACCTCTTGCCATTTCGTCTCGCTGATAGCAGCGCTCAAGATCTTCGATCCCCATTTTTCGAGCTCTCTTCTTTTCTTCGTCATTTCGAAAGACCAATCGCCCCTGAAAATCTCCGTCCAAGCATTTCATAGCAGCTGCCGTAATGACGCCCTCTGGAGCTCCGCCAATTCCCATAAGAAGGTCAATTCCAGAGTCACCCCAAGAAGTAGCGACACCTGCCGAGACATCGCCGTCGCCGATCAACTGAATCCGAGCTCCAAGCGCGCGCACTTCAGAAATAAGATCTTTGTGGCGGGGTCGATCTAAAATGACGACCGTCATTTCGCCGACATCCTTGCCAAGCGCACGAGCTACATTGCAAACATTGTCCTTCACCGGAGCCTCAATATCGATAACGCCCTTAGCTTCTGGGCCGACGGCAATCTTTTGCATATAAGTGTCTGGCGCATGTAAAAAGTGGCCGCTTTCTGCAACGGCAACAACCGAAATAGCGCCGACACCACCTGTCGCGCAAATGGTGGTTCCCTCCAAGGGATCAAGGGCAATGTCCACGCTAGGATCGGTCTGACTTCCCGCTCCCACCTTTTCGCCTATATACAACATCGGAGCTTCGTCGCGCTCACCTTCTCCGATCACCACGGTGCCAAAAATGCGAACCGAATTGAAAGCCTTTCTCATAGCATCCACGGCTGCCTGATCTGCGGCCTTTTCATCACCACGGCCCATGAATTTTGAACTGGCAAGTGCGGCGGCTTCGGTGATTCGGACAAATTCCAGTGCGAGGTTACGATCCATAAATCAATCCTCTGGTTTTATTTAAATCGCCTGGCGATTTATTAAAGTTTCGGTGGCCAATTTTCATTCCAATCAATTGATTTGAACGCCTGAACCAAATCTTTCGGAAGGCGTTTCGGAATCAATTTGTCGTCTAATGCTATGAGCTCAGTGGTACCAAGTGCAATAAAAGATTTCTGCAATTCAGAAAAAATAGCGTATTGAAATTGAATCCTTGCCCCCTGAAGACGAGCCTGAGTCCAAACTTGCAGCTCTTCATCAAATCTCGCCGGCTTCAAGTATTGGGTGGCGAGGCTAACGACGGCAAAAATCAGTGGCTTGTCCGAACGATTGTGCCACTTCATTTCCTTTTCGCGCAAAAACTCCACGCGGGCTTCTTCAAAATACTTAATATGTTTCGAATGATGAATGACGCCCATAGCGTCTGTATCGTGAAATTTTACCCTGAAATGATAGCGAGAAAACTCACTCACTGCTTTCCTTTTAACTTTTGCAGAACCGAAAAAGCCGGATGACCCACTTTTTGTTTCATCGCCGAGGATATCTCAAGTTCTTTGAGCTTGTCTTCGACCTCTTTAAGATTTTTACAGTCATTCACGCCACACTCTGGATAGAACGGCTCAGCAAGAGCAAAAGCCTCGTGAACATAATCGTCGACGTTAAAAAATGGGCTTCTATAATGGGTCACGCTAGGGCCATCAGCCAAAAAATCGACCGCGCCATTGCCATGAACGGCCTGATCTTTACGGTACTCTTTGGGTTCTTCGATGAGAATTTCTTTTACATTTTGCACAAGGGGAAGATCGATGTCGAAGCCACACTTAGAACACAAGGTTTGCTTTCTGGAAGCAATCTTTCCCTTCATTTCAAAAGCATTACCCATTGGTTTTATATAGAGTTCAACTTGGTATTGATTTTTATCAAGCAAATCAGAAAGTGCCTCGTTGAGTTCTCCAGTCTGGCGATTGAACTCATAAGACCTGCCGTCGGCCGGTATTTCATTTAAATTGATACGCATCTGGACTCCTTGTAAGATTCCGATGAAAAAACACTCGTGATTCGCCCCCATGGTATAAGCAAGGCCAAGGACGGGGTCAAGCTCACGGCTCAGAATAAATGATAAATCTGAAGGCTAAAAATCGACATTTCAATTGATCAAATAAAATTCGATCAAGGAGGGTGCCGTATTTAAATATAAAGCGTGAGAGACGTTTAAACCGTCGCAATGGGGTCGCCATCATTGAAAAAAAATCCAAATAAATAATTTGTGTCTTAGGGAAAAGCTTACAAAAAACATCCAAATCAGAGATGCGAGTCAGATTATGGAGTGATCCCTGATCCCGGTTTGAATTCCTATGGGACTTAAACCAACGAAGCAGCTGGGCGATCGGCTGACTACCGCTGGTTTCAATACATAAAAAGCAGCCATTGGATCGAAGATGGTCACGAATGAGAGCTAGGATCTGAGCTCGATCGAAATAATAAATTCCAGCATAAACCTGGATCACATCAAATTTTTGAGTCGAATTTTTCAGAAACTCAAGGGCGTCCCCAGCCTGAAATTGACAGACCTTAGACAGCTGATTCTCGCGAGCCAGCCACTGACCAGCTTCAATAGACTTGGGTGACAAATCCACACCCAGAACCTGAAAGCCGAGCTGAGCTGGGTAGAGAGACTGGATACCGGTGCCACAGCAAAGATCTAAGAGGTCACGACGCCCCCCCTTCCACTTTGCTAAAAGTCTTTCACTGATAAGCAGAATATTTGCTCGCGTGATATCATTAAACCGCTCTTCGTGAAGATAGTATTTGGTGGTCAGCAGGTACTCACCGCGAAGATCGTAATGTTTCGAAATATCGTTCTGCATGAAAGCTCCTGAGCTCGAAACCTGCCATTGAATGTCCGCAATTTCAATCAAAGCGAAGAGAAAACTAATTTTTTCATAAAAAAACGGGAAAGATTTCTCTTTCCCGCCGATGTGCTACGTCCAAGTCTAGGTGGTCGCATACACGTCTTTTGACCTCTGCTATAGAGGTATTCTCCGTTACTAGTAACTAGGAGATAACCTCCATAGCGTTGGTACTATGACTTTTGATCATCGGCACCACCTCCTTTCGGGCTCGAGAGAGCCAATTTCAGTTTGAATGAAAGTGCTTAAAAATTCCAATAAATTAAAATTAGAGATTCCATCAGCTAAAACTAAAACCCCCTCCCATCGTCGAGTTTTTAACTCTCAAAACTGGAGTTAGACGTTACTTTTCTAGCCAAAATTCAAAAAATAGACCTCATCGTTTTGTTATGAGCCGCCGAAAAGAAATACAGCAAAACACGCATCCGTTAAGGGAGCCCAATACATGGACGAAATGGTTGAAAAGTTGTGTCACATTGGCAATGAGGCCAACAAGCTCTACACAAGTGGTTTTTTCAGTGAAGCCGAGCGGAAGTATTTTGAAATTCTTTCGTCCCTTGAGCAGTCAAAAAAAATTGATAGTTATATCGTGTCAAAAGCGGTTCTTGGACTCCTTCTCACCTCAATCAAATCCCAAAACTTTGAGCGAGCTATCACTCTTTGGACTAATCATGGTGAAAATTCAATTTTTGCAGTTGGAATTTCAGGCCTCGAAAATGCCCAAACTTCTGTGCATGATATGTTTATTTATGATTTTATCTGTGCCTATTTGCATTCTGTATCGGTCAATAAACCTGGTGAATCTGCGAAGGCTGTGAATCTTTATATGTCGAGAGTGTGCCAGCATGCTTTTGAGATCAAAGATCAAAAAATGATTCGTCTAGCGCTTTCGAATTGGAAGCAGCATTTACGCGAAGTTTTTGATCGTCCGGTACCGCACGATTATGCTGCCGAACTCATTCGGTTTGAAAAAAAATATGGTGAGGTAGTCCCTCTTATGACCATTGATTTTCCAAAGCTGACCTCTTGGGAAAAGCCAAACGACTTTCGCGAAATGTCGAGATTTATTGATATCGATGAGAAAAAATTAAAATCTCTCGGGCTCAATATCGGATTCGATGTGGGTGCAAAATCAGGCAGCGCCGCTCGAAAAATGAAAACTAAATAAACGCCGTATAAACCAAAACAGAAGAACTGAAACTCAAACGACAACCAGAAATCAGTCGACCACTGCCCGCAAGCCGGTTTGTATTACTTTGACAGCACCGAAGATCTGTTACTTTTGCGACTCCAGAAAACTGCGCATTTTTTCGGCGACCTTTTGCGTGATCACTTCAAAAGCAACGCCCATAAAAATTTTTGGCAGTGGAAAATGGGCCGCTTGGTAATGCGAGATAATTGAAACCTCACAGCTTTCGTCATCAACATTTTCGAAGCCGATGGCACCCGTCATTCCTTTAAGCTCGCCCCAAACGACCTCAAATTGAATTTCACTTCGCTTTTTTTCAATAAGCTGATCGATTGCCAAAATCATCCGGGTCTCATATCCGAGAGCCTCAATCACCAAGAAAAGTTGACTATTTTTTTCATCATAAAAAGCGCTTTTAAAGTGTGAGCTCACTTGCGTGAGCTTATTGAATTCAAGAGAGGCTTTATAGGCAGAGTTTGCTGTCGCATGAACAATCCCGGCTCCTTTAACATCGAATCCTATTTGGTCGTCGGCAAGATTTGATTTCAAAACCGAAACAGGAATCAATCTTTCATCATGCATTTTTCGTTGAATGTCTTTTTTCGAGCGCCAAAATGGCAATTCATTCGCCGCAGGACTAGCAGAAAGCAACAGCTTCAGCGGCTTTTTGGCCCTAACAAATTTAATCGGCTCTGGTGGAAACTGCGCAAATGCCTTCGCCTTATCAGATGGCCCGGCCTTGAGTATTTTTGAGTATATCAGTAGCGAGCTCAATAGAAGGATCAGGCCAAAAAGTTTTACAGAGAATTTAGTAGATCCAAATACCGAATAATAAACCGGCTTCTTAAAGTTAAGGACGGCCTTCTTGCTTGACAGCATCCGCACAGTCTAGATTAAGTAGTGAAATGGGCCAAGAAGAAATCCCTAAATGGAAAAAGAAGTTACCGATGTGGCTCACTTGGGCCCGCATTGCTATGAGCCCCGTTCTGGTTATTTTGCTAAGCTTCGCCAGCACCGACTGGAACGGCTATATTGCCGCAATCGTCTTCACGATCGCCAGTATCACCGATTGGTTTGATGGCAGTCTTGCGCGAAAATACCAAGCCGAAACCACCATGGGTAAGTTTATGGATCCCATCGCCGATAAAGTTTTGGTTTCAAGTGTGCTGATCATGCTATTGCCTATGGGCCGAGTCGATCCAGTCATGGTGATCATCTTGTTGGTTCGAGATATTTTTATCGGTGGGATCAGATCGGTCGCCGCAGCCGATGGGGTTGTCATCTCTGCTAAAAATACAGGCAAGTGGAAGACCGGAATTCAAATGGTGGGCATTCCAGCCCTTCTCATCCACAACCCAATCTTTGGCTTCCCCACTCATCATCTGGGGGTCACACTTCTATGGATAAGCACTGTACTCAGTATAATTTCGGGATTTCAGTATACCAGTGCCTATTTTGAAGCCAAAAACAGGGTCTAAACTGCTTCATTTCATCTAAATTTAGAGCTGGCTGGTTGACACCGATTTTACGAATAGGTATTGTCCAAGCTCTTTTCGTTTGCGGGTGTAGCTCAGTTGGCTAGAGCGCGACCTTGCCAAGGTCGAGGTCAGGGGTTCGAGCCCCCTTACCCGCTCCAATTAATTTCAGTTGGAGTACCGCGCAAGTTAGTTCACGAGAAGTTCTAAGTAGTTATAATCATTGCGAGTCGAATACTCGCTTTTCTTGATCGACTTTCTACGCCCTTCAAAATCTCTGTAGTTCCCTTCCATTTCCCTGCCACCGCTGCCTCTCTCTGGGCAATCTCGCCCGGAGTTCAAATTTCCTGAACTTTGGGCAATCTCGCCCAACTTTCAAAAAATCCCATCATTTTCCCAGGAAAGAGAGGCATTTATGCATGACTACGGATTCATTCTAAAACAACTCAGACAACTCAACGGCTATTCGCTCAAAACCGCTGCCGCAAAAATTGAAAAAAGCGTCGGCTGGCTAAGTGAGGTTGAAAACAATCATGGCCTGTCTCGCCTCAGACCCAGTGAGTTCGAGCGGATCGTTAAGCTATTCAACGGCGACCAGCATCGAGAGATGTTCAGGACGTGGGTGGCGACCGAAAAGAACAAATCCAAGACAGACCGCACTCAGGATGGGGCTATACTGAAGCATATTAGGGAAAAGCGCGGATTAACTCTTCCTATCGCCGCCAAGCTCATTGGCATATCGCCGGGCTACCTGTCGCACTTGGAGAACGGCAGCAAGCCGACAAATCCCGATATGAAAGATCAGGTAATGCGAGCTTATGGCTATACACCTTCCAGTTTTAGAAACTTTTCTCGTGCTGAAAAAAGTTCGAGGGCAGTTCCCCTCCGTTACAGGATCGCCGCGATCCTGAACCAACTTAAGCCGGAAGACCTTCAGCCCATTTATGAGCTTGCAGCCAAGCTCATGTCCGCCGAAGAAAAGTCGCTTCTTAGTTTTTTGCAGCCAGATTCTTCACCGCAAGAATAAGATCAAAGTCCGCCTTTGGCATAAAGAGTTGGTAGGGCTTTAGCTTTAAAACCCTCGCTAGTTGTTCAAGTGTTTTTGGCGTTGGAAAACTGATCAACGTCTCAGTTTTTGCGATGACAGCCTCTTGCACTCCCGCCTTACGCGCCATTTCCTTGCGCGTCCAATCCCTTTGTTCTCGCTCCCGCCGCAGGTTCTCTGCAAGTAGACACTCAATTTCACTGATTTTTTTATTCATTTTTAACACTACCTAATAAGTATATTTATGTTGATATTTTATATTTATTAGGTATAAATATAGCTGAACATTGGAGTGAATGAAAGGGGATTTTATGAATTCAGTTAGTGGGATATTTGTAGCGATTTCTCTGATTTTTGGTGGCGGTTACGCCGCGGATAAAATCTATATGGCGGTGAAGCGTACAGCTATCCAGCAGGTTCACGCGGGAATGCCTTCGCTGTCTGCGTTTACCAACAGGATGACGTGCTCGAAGATTTCAGATGCGGGCACTCTGGTGTCCACAAAGTGCCAACATATATTTTGAACATGATCACCTGAATGTATGGATTGCCTGCTAAAGGGATTGAATAAGATCGTTTAGCGAAGTTCTTATCTCATCACACGATACTCCGTAGGAATACGGCACTGCTGCAATGCTTGTAACTCGCTTTATCGAAAATCCAGGATTCAAAATAAGCTTATCGACGGGATAATAATATGCCTCACCAGTCAATTGTTCACTCGCATTTTGAAAAATGGCTGCATAATCGTTTGCACCCTGCAACACCGGTCTAAAACCAGTTACTATTCCGACGATTTTTCCTGTTTCCTCAGAGAAAATCGGTCCCCCGCTGTTTCCCTTCACGAAATTAAATTGAGTTTCTAATAGTCGTTTGCCCTTGATTTCGGTTTCACCCGCTTTCCAATCCATTTTTTCAATTCTTGCCAAAACACATTTGGACACGCGAGGCTTTAACCATTCTGTACGCACTTTTCCCGATTCATCATAATTAAGCAGCGAATCAGGGTAACCAAAAATCCCTAGATTTTCTCCCTGAAGCGCTGCTGATTCAGAAAGGTTCGAGGTAGTCGTGCCTTCTGGCAAACCAGAAAATTTGATGGCGCACACATCAATTTCTGGAAAGAAGTGTGTGATGGCGTTGGCTTCAATAAATGAAAGTGTATCGTCTGGTTTCTTGAATACACCGACGACCTTTCGTTTACCCGGACCATACTCTGGACCCTTGATGACGTGAAGACTGGTTATCAACCAACCGTCATCCGAAACGAAAAAACCTGTTCCTGAGCTAATGATGTTTGCGTACTTACCGTCGCTTTGATTCTGATCGTCGCAGATCACTATGTGAACGGTTGATTGCCTGATTTTTTTTACAATTTCTGAAAATGTGCTCATGCTCCTAAGTCCCCCCTCGGTTCCAAAGTAAATATCGTCCTCTGACTTGTCAGGTCAATCCTAATAGCGGGTAGAAGCCCTAATCGAGCGACCATTGAGTGATCGTGAGCCCGAGAATTTCCACTGAAGCCAGTCTCTGAAAATAACTTCGGAAACCGTATCTGCAAACTAGGATTGATCCCAAGTCGGGACATTTGATCTTGGAATATCCACCAGTAATGATTCAAAAGGGCTCGACATATCTAGCCCACCCCGTGAGTTGGCTCCGGTCTCTTCCGATGAACGCAAATACGTTCATTTTTATAAATGAAAAATAAATATAACCTATCAACAGCTTAGCTGATTTCTTGAAAAATTTACCCGCCGAAATAGACGTAAACACGTTTATATTTCTTCGCAACGCTCCACTATCTTTATTTAAAAACTCCTGGTAAACCTCTGTCGTGTTAGACCCTTAGCTTGCTCTAGTGGGTACGGCAGAATCTTGGCTCAAGGGTTGCTGTAGATAAGTTTTAAGTGATCATGAGATCGCTTCGGAACAACGGCGGGGACCAAGATGAGCGACTTCTTTTCTGAAATAATGGCTGTAGCCAATAGCCGAAGATTCACAGCCTTCGCTGATGGCGTTAGTCTTCGTCTTGCCGATGGCCGTGAGCTTTTCGTAAAGCTTGCCAGCCTTGATCGGTCGATTCGTTCTGTGGGCCATCGCTTTTCAAAATACGCCTACGTTGCCAACGTGACCGCAGGCGAATACTCCGGTGTCGGCTATGGTGAAGCCTCGACAAAAATGCTTGCTCTCCAAAAAAGTATTTCTGAAGGGGTTGAGCGTGCCGTGTTCTACGCAGTCAAAGGCACTTCACTTGGCACTAGCAACTCCAATGGTTGGGCGGCTCATATCAGTTCCAAAAAAGCATTTGCGAATGGCTTTGATGAACTACTTGAGCGAGACTCAATCCTGGTTCACTGGCTCCGTCAGGAAGCATATCTTGAAATTGACAAAGACAGTTGGCCGGTTTCAATCCGCTTATGGAGCCAAAAAGAACTCGCGCTTGCGAAGAATTTTAATAACTTTAGAATCTTGATTTCAAATAATGGTTATGTGCCGACCGTCACTACCGTCTTATCCAATACCGATGGCTATGCCGTGCTTTCACATGCAAGTGGTGCTTCGCTTGAACACTCGTTGGATCGGGCCTTGGCGGAAACTTGCCGCATTGCGGAGATAGCTCTAGTCACTCCTGCTGGAACGTCTGATGGAAATCCAAAGGGTCCTGAAGAGCAAGCTATGTACTATGCTTTTCACGACCGGCTTCCGACCTGGATGTTCGGCGACAAAATTCCTTGGCAAATGGCAGCCAAAGAATGGCGACTCCGAAGACGGAAGTTTCAGCCGCAGGCACTCAGTCCAAAGTTTCACTCAATTGCTAAGGGACCGCTGGCTGTTGGATATGTGAGCTGTGATGCTCTTCAAGGTTTATATTTTGATGATGTTCATGAGGCCGAGAAACGAGGTCTGATTAATTTTTCAAGGTTGGGGAAAGTGGGACAGCTCAGGGGGCTGAATCCGCTACCTCATTGTGTTCCATAAACAGAAAAAAGGAGGAGGACGAGATGAAACAGAAAATATCAATCCTAGTGCTGATGGTGATGGCGGTTTTTTCCAGCCATGCCCGCAAGCTAATACAAATTTCTACCCAGGCAGATAGTTCCGCTGGAGTTGAAATACCATGCGATGGTCCGGGTAGCGGAGCCTCTTGCACTTAGTTTTAAATCAACGGAGCGCGACTGAATTCGGTCGCGCTCCACAAATTTTTGATGGTTAACATGAAGTTTTGCCAAAGTTTAATTTATACTGTGTTGCTGCTTTGCCTCGCTGGCATGGCCGAAGGAAAAACGATGAGCGAAGTTCGTACTTATATGTCATTCACATATCCGGCAGACCCTGCCAGAATTCAAACGATTCCTGACATGAATATGTCTTACGCGCTGGCATCAACCCTCGTTGAGTGGAATTCAGAAAAACAGATTGTCGCTGGCCTTGCCGAGCAGTGGCAAGTGGTCGGTCCGAATGTTTATCGTCTCACGCTCCGAAAGAATTCCAAGTGGTCAGATGGCAGCAAGCTCACTTGCCAAGATATAAAGCGAAGTCTTGAGCGTGGGATGAAAGTGTACCCTGATGATTTGAGAAGCCTTGCCGTGATGCTCGACTCCATTGAGTGCAGATCAGATCAAGAGATCGACTTTAAATTGACGATCTCGGCTCATGATAGTGGTCTGTTAGGCAAACTCACCGAGCCCAATTTTGGAATTCTCAAAGTCGAAGAAAATAACTCTGTAAAGAATCGAGCGACGACGGGAGCATTTTATTTAGGCCCGGAGTCCAACAACTCTGAACTTGTTTTATTGCAAAATTCGCACTGGCATCGTTTCGATGCAAAGGCTCCTCAACGGGTTATTATTCGGCGTCTTCCCACGGGCACGACTTCGCAAACAGTGCTCTTGAAAGACCAATGGCCGAATTTGACGGAGACCTCTTCACTCATCAGTGCCGACACTCTAAATCAATATCAGGCACAACGATTTCAGATATGGCGTCGTCCTCTTGATAAATTCTTTCATATTGAACTTGGGAAACGGGTTGCCGGGGCCAGCGGTCCTGCATTGATCAAATTTCTACGCTCAAAATTGGATATGAAGGACATCACGGCGGGCTTATCCGGGTTTACGTTGACTGATCAGGTGTTCCCACAAGGGTATCAACTTTATAGCTCTAAATTTTCTTGTCCGATATCTAGCGACGTGAAGATTCCTTCTGAATTTGCTGGCCGTCCCCTTGATGTTTTGCTGTCTGCGGAAAGGATAACAGATACGCTCAAGGAAAATATCCGACGAACGCTTAAGGACCTTACTGGCAAGGAACCTCACTTGATTTCAGCTTCCTTGACTGAGCTTCATTCTTTGATGAACCATGGCGACTACGACATTTGTTTTTCAAGCGTTGGCCTCGCAGACCCTGATCCAGAAGGAGCCATGTCGTACTATCTGGAGGGGGAAACTTCGATGATTCCTCAGGCCGGGAATAATTTCTTAAAAAGGCTTGATGAGGCCCGTAGAAACAAGGATTTGCAACGACGCCTCGAATTCATGAGGTCAATCTTAGCTGACGCCGTTTGTGATGGATATCTCCTGCCCATTTTTCATCTTTCGACTGTTGGCATAGCAAGGCCAGAGTTGGATTTGACCAATATCCCGGCATCAGACGAATCCGTAACTTTTTCAAAGATAAGATTCCAGGGCGGGAAACAATGAGCTTCTCTAGCCCAGCCATCAAACTGGAGAAATACTTTCACCGCCAGGTGGTTCGCTGGGCTGTTGCAGGGTTTATGCTGACGCTGATCGTATCCCTCGTGTGCATTCTTTACTCGGCAAAAACGACTTCTGAGCGCCAACTGCTGACCTTGGTGAAAGCAGCGGCCAGCGCATTTCGTCCGCTCATCATGGATGACAATGTTCGAGACGCAGAATTTAAAATGCGAACAGCCCTTGGGTTAAAGACTGGCGAGTCTGGAGTTGTCCGCTCGCCTGATTTGAAGGCCATCTATCCGCTTCAAGATAGCGACAATGAAGTCAACTGCAAGATCCCCATGCAAGTCTGTTGGACACATGGCTTTCGTTCTCTCAGCATCTTGTATCCCATTTACTTCGACATGGACAAAAGCGAGGGATTGTTTGGCTACCTGGAGCTAACCGTTCGCCCTCAGCCGGATATGGGAACTATTTTTGTACTGATTGGCCTATTGCTTTCAGTATCACTTATTCAGGCATTGGGAATGGCTTCTGCGTTAAAACACTCTGCCCAAGATATTTCCTCGCTTGTTTCACGATGGGCGAAACATCTGAGCACAAGTCCTCAAGAGCGTCCATCATCTGCAACGGAGATCCCATTTGAAAACTTTCGCGCACTTCAAGGTGCTATTGATGGTCTGCATCTGGAAGTTTCAAAACTACAAGATTCCGCTGCTAAAGAAGCAAAAGCCGAGGCTCAATATTCAATGCTTCGAGAGATTAGCCACGACCTAAAAACGCCGCATTCGCTTTTGGCGAGATACTTTGCATTGCTCGTCGATACGGTAGAGAAGAAGGGAAAGACGGATGTGCTAGAAGTACAGCGCATCGAAGCCACTCTAAAGCGAATGGGCGATCTCATACGTCAGGTTCAGGTGGGTCCACTCAAGTCAAAAGGCATTGTGACATTGCAGTCGTCATCTGACGCGACTTGCAGTTTGTCCGAAGAAACACCGAAACTCATCGAAGACCTGCGACAAAGCCCGGACCCAGTTGAAAGAGGCATTGTCATCGAATTTGAAAATGAACTTAGAGAAGACATTCCGGTCAATATTTCTCGTATCGCCTATTACCGCATAGTTGAAAACCTCGTCCGTAACGCGGCTGAGGCGGTCGATTCCGTCGGAGGTCGTATTTGCGTCACGCTCGACGTGATTAAAGGCCAACCCGCACTCATTGTTAAAGACAATGGCTGTGGCATTGATCCGACGATCCAAGACAAAATATTTACGTTTGATTTTACGACAAAACTTTCACGAGGAACCGGTCTTGGCTTGGGAATCGTAGAAAGACTTTGCCACGAATTCAGGGCTAAGTTGAGCTTCACGAGTAAGCTAGGCGAAGGCACACAATTTATAATTTTATTTGAAAGAGCCGAGTCTGAAAATCCTGTCCCACATTTTTCGGAGGTGTCTCATGTCCAAATATAACATCCTGTTAGCCGACGACGAGGAAGATAATCTTTCGAGCACAAAGGATCTTCTGCGCCGCTGGGGTTACAGCGTGGACGCTGTGACCAGTGGTGAGGACGCGATTGAGGCCGTGCGCAGCGGCGCTAAAGAGTATGCCGCCGCAATACTCGACTGGCGTATGCCTGCCGGTAAAAATGGCGGCGAAACCGCACAAGAAATTCGTTCATTCAACGATGAAATTGTCCTTCTGATGTACTCAGCCTATCCATCGGTTGAAGCACTAACGGCCACGATTCGGGTCGGTGGAACTAATTTTATCGAAAAAAGTGAAGATATAAACTATCTCAGAGCCTCAGTTGCAAAAGCGTGTGAAGTCTTTGAACAGGTCCGAAAAGTAAAACCTCCGTTCGCCGTCGATGAAGTGTCGCGTTTGATTGCTTCGATTGGCATGGTCGGAAAATCACAGCGATTAGCCCAAGTCGCTGACCGCGTATTAAAATTTCGTCAGAGCAATAAGCCCGTCTTGATACTCGGCGAGACTGGAGTGGGTAAAGAAATGGTGGCCCGTGCCCTTCATAGCGGCAACATGGACACATTTTACGTCGTCAATTGCGCGGCCTTTCGCAATAGCCACTTAGTCGAGTCAGAGCTATTTGGTCACGAAAAGGGAGCCTTCACAGGCGCAGCCTCCCGCAAGGTAGGTATTTTGGAGGCTGCTCGCGGCGGCACCGTCTATCTCGATGAATTGCATTACTTGGATGTAGCGACTCAGGGGAAACTCTTGCGTGCTCTACGTGAGAAGAAAGTTCGGCGAGTTGGTGGATTGCGCGAAGAGCCGGTCAGTTTTCGCCTGGTGGCCTCGACCTGGCCAGATATTGAAGATCGGGTCGCAGATGGAACTTTTACGGCAGATCTTTATTATCGCCTGAAATTTCTAAGTGTGGAGATTCCAGCGCTCCGCGAACGACCGGAAGACATTGAGCCACTGGTCACGCATTTCTGCGAGCGCCACTTTCGTGAAACCGGCGAGTGTAAGCAGTTTTTGATGCGCACGATTCGTCAATTTGAACAGCATGGTTGGCCTGGTAACGTCGGCGAATTGGATGGGCTGGTCACAGCAATGCTAACTGAAAGCGACGGCCCCACGGTCAACGACAGCGAGCTAGAGGCCCATTTGAAAGGCGCTGGAGCAAACCGGGAATCAACCTTTGCGCAGTTTGAAGCTCGGCAGGAGCGTGAAAAAAAGCAGTTTCTTGAACAAACAATTAAAAACTCGAAGTCCGTGCGCCATGCTTCGCAAAAATTGGGTATGAGGCCGTCATCATTGCAGACCTTGGTGCAACGCTTAGGAATGCGCGAAGAAGATACGGGCAGCAATCTTGATCTATAGTTTATCCGTGTTCATTTTGAACACAGTTAAACTTATTTTTTCTAGTGATTTATTGTAGTTAGATAGAGATTAAATTTAATTTTTATTTGACGCATTGATTATTTTGAATTAGTCATTGCTCACGATGAGTTCAGCAATTCAGCAACCACAAGTTCGTGACTACCTAGATTTCAGAGAATATCTGAAATCCGTGTACACATGGAGAAAGGAACTGTCTCCAGGCTTTTCTTACTCTGAATGGGCTGACGAACTTGGCTTCAAAAGCCGATCCTTTGTGAGACTCATTCTGGTCGGCAAGCGATCGATGACTCAGTCATCGACGCTGCAATTTAGTCGTAACTTGAAGCTTAAAAAGAATGAGGCGGAGTATTTTGAGTTGTTGGTCAAGTTCAACCAAGCCATCGACATCGAAACTCGAAAGCACTACGAAAAAGAAGTTCTCAAGAATCGTGGTGGCACGAGAAGCGTTGTGCATGATCATTTTCGTTTTTTATCGTCGCATCTCGGTCCGCGTATTCAAGTACTCCTTAGTCTAAACGACATTGATAAAACGGCTGTCAATTTTGCGCAATTGCTAGGAGCAAAGATCGAAGCCGTGGAGGAAATGCTGGCCATCCTTGAGAACTTGGATATGGCCGAACGCCGTGGGGATGGCTGGATTGCGAAAATCAGAACTTTTGAACTCAAGGACAATCTCGGCGATCTTGCGCTACAATCATTTCATAAAAAAAGTTTGGAAGAATCCATTGCGGCGTTAGATATCACACCATCTTTGCGAAAATATCTAAGCTTGATACTGCCCCTTTCCTTGGATGAGTTTTCTGAAGCCCATGAACGAATCTATGCCGATCTGATGGACGTATTCGAGAAGTACAAGAGTGATCTAGGATCAGGTCGTTGCCTTTATCAAATAAATTTAAATTTAATACCGATTACCGGGCCTCTATCCACCCTTCAAGCTATTGAAGAGCGTGAGCCAAGAGGGGAACACGGCAATCAAAACTGTATGAGGACAATATGAAAAATAAGTTGCACTTAGTGATTTCTGCTATTTTGCTGTCATCCATATCCACTCTAGCCGCAGGTGGTGGAGTTGTTGGAAGCGGTGGTGACGGCCTGATCTCAACAAACCCACAAAACGGAGGAACCGTGGTTGTCCCCGTTCCGGGACAGATTGTACCATTTCCTTCGGCTTCCTTCGGAAAGCTGGAGGTTGATAGCAACGATAGTTGGCCGCAAATTGAAACGATCTTTGCAAATACATGCTCAACACAAGACTGCGGAGATGTCGGTACTTCCGGCGCCATCATAGAATTTTCTGGAAGTTCAGCCTTTAGTTTTCCAGTAAATACTGAAACGACAGTTACTCCTGGGACATATGCCGTTTGTCTTGCATACAGCTGCGAAGTTGTTGAGGTCGTCGCAGGACAGAAGACAACTCTAAAACTTGGCAAAATTGTGGTTCCCAAAGTGGATGGAATTAAAGTTTCAGTCTACTTCGATATGAATGATGTTAGCCTCATTCCTGAATTTCAATTTCAGTTTTTAATGAGTTCTGTGGGAACATCGTCGGATTGCGGTGACGTGATAGCTGGACGGGCAAATGCAACTTCAGCAGCCAAGCGATTTTGTAATGCAAAAAATCAGTATTCAAATACAAAAGACCGTCAGACATTGGTGAATTCTCTTCTCGCTGTTCAACCAAACGGTCAATTTTTCAAAAAAATACTTACCTGCAACAGGAGTTTATTGAGCAAATCATGCGACGTGACAGTTGATACAAATTTAGTCGGCTTTTGGGCTAACGTTAATGACACCAGTTCAAGTCAGTCTAGTCTCTCGGATTCTCTTTTCCCTGGCATTTATGGGGTTTGCTTTACATCGGCATCGGGAAATTCATTTACTCCGGGCATTCACGTTTCAAACCAATAAGGATTTCAATTGAAGGCTCGGTCTTATTTTCCCTTTCTACTAATTTTGGCGACTGCATCCATTAGTTTGGATGCGGTCGCAGATACAACTCTGCCAAAGCCCTATATGTCAGATTCGGGTCTACTGATTTTTGCGACCTCGCCCGGCGCTGATTTGGTGAATAGCCTACCTGTGCCGACTTATTTATTTCAGTCGGCAGTGAATAGCTGCGCGATTTCTGAAAAGGAAGTTGGTGATGCCATCTCTGGAATCTTAGCTCAAGACGGAATTGTATTTAATAGCCTCAAGCAGATGTTCACAGACCCGGCCAAATTACTTTCAAGCCTCAATCTTTCAATAGTTGTCGAAGATTTTGGTGATATGCGAAATACTTATGCAAGTTTTTACCTTTCGCCACAGCAGGGCTATTCCTCTCCTTACATTTTACTCGATTGTTCACAAAACAGCAGAGGCTACTGGACAGCATCCTTGGCGCATGAACTGACCCATGCACTGCTTGCGTCTCAGAGGCTTGATTCGTGGTTTGAAGAAGGAATCGCCCAAATGATTGAAGTGCAGGCCGGAGGCTATGAGCCAAAGCTTGCGGTACAGCTTTTGAGTCAGCAAAATGAAATTCCGCCTTTGTTTGATCTCCGAAGACCGCTCGTTGGTCATCCGATCTACGCTCACACGTATTTGTTTGCAAAATACGTGGCTTCACAATTTGGAGGATGGGAAACACTTCGTGCGATGGTTGGCCTTGGAGATCCTGGGAATTGCGCAATCAATCTTCCTGGTTTGGAGCGAGCCACTTGTTATGGACAAAACTCATTAATCTCAAGGGCAATGAATGAAATTGCGGAGAAGATGACCCCAGGTGGAATCTTTCGATTTTTTGCAGTCGCTGAGACTTTGAATCTCTCGTCATTTCCACTTTACTCTATCGCAGACTGGACTGGATTTTCAAATGCACCGGGCTCTTTGCCAGCGATGCTTGGACCTGGACAAATCGCAAGAGTAAATCCGACGAACGTTATTAATTTGCCGATCAATCCGCAACTAGAAGCCTATTCGGTAAGGAGTGACGGCATTGAAAACTTCAACATAACCTCAGCAAACTCAGCCGCCGATGTGATTGACAGCACTGGCTATAGCATCAATTATTACCTAATAATCAATCCAACTAGCCAAACACTGCCAACCACAACTCACTGAAAATCAGCAAAGCTTTTTAGAAAGCATTAAAGTTACATTGAATTGCATTTTGTGCAGTTGTCCCACAATCAAGTTTTGCGTCGATAATTGAAGCTGAACCTGAAGGCGAAGATTGAACACCCGCGTTTTGAAGAGCCGAATAAATTTGCGCCGCCTGTTCCGACGTTACCGGATAATATCCGTCGTACTCCGAAATTTTACATGCAGTAACAATCATCGGATCTGATTGATTGGTTTGACTGCAATTGACTTCAGCTCGGATATCCACTCCAAATCCACC
>Ga0206857_1095_pt3 | contig 17907 bp, 17 predicted proteins | sample Alteio_BWOrgCont_49_FD_152865 | JGI IMG/M metagenome (GOLD analysis project Ga0206857, IMG submission 152865) | Enriched cells from forest soil in Barre Woods Harvard Forest LTER site, Petersham, Massachusetts, United States -... | ecosystem: Environmental > Terrestrial > Soil > Temperate forest >...
CTTGTAAAACAAGCAGATGCGCATCAAAAATCTTGGCCTGTCCAGCTCCCAGATCTTGGGTAATTTTTTCTTTGAGGGCAGTGATTTCATGGCGGGCATTATTGATAGCTTCTTCAAAGCGGGCAATTTCTGAATCAATTTCAGCTGAAGTAATGGCACGATTAGGAACAATGAATTCTCCCTTGTCCAAGATAAAAGACGGGCCATATGCAATGCCAGGTGCCGCTGGAATACCTTTTAAAACAATTTCTGTCATGAAACCAAATCTTCCTCTTGTTTGTTAAAAAATTTTTCAAATTCATCCATGGCAGCACGGGCTTCTTGCCCCTCCACCGTGACTTTTAAAACCGTACCAGTGACAGCGCCAAGCATCAAAATTCCCATAATGGATTTGCCGTTGACTTTTTCTTCTCCATGGGCCAAGGTCACATTCACGTCAAATTTCTCAGCCAAACCCACAAATAGTGCCGCGGGCCTCGCATGCAGGCCTTTTTTGTTCGCAACAATTAATTCCTTCTCAATTTTATTCATATTATCTTTTAATGACTCTCTGCGTTTCAATCAACTTGATCAATGCCTGGGTCAATTTTTTAGAATCATGGCGCACATAATCAGCAACGCTTAACAAGTCGGTCGAGACAACCTTGATGCCCATGGCCTTGATACGCGCTTCATCTGCCGCCACGGGATATGCATTTTCATTACGGTACCGTGCCAAGGCCACTTCGTTACTGACAACCGCATCATTGATCAGGCACGCATCAATCAAGCGTGGATCTGTATGTTCCAAAAGCACCCTTAAGTGGTCGGAAGCAGAAAAATTATCTGTCTCGCCCTGCTGGGTCATCACATTACAAACATAAATTTTATAAGCTGAAGAAGCACAAATAGCCTCTGTCATGCCTTTAATAATCAAATTGGGCAAAATGCTCGTATACAAACTTCCTGGCCCCATGACAATGATATCCGCATGGGCAATGGCTGTTAAAGCATCATCCGTTGGTGCCACATCTGCCGGTGTTAAGCTCAAGCGCTTGATAGGAGAATTGTTTTGAGGTATTTTAGCCTCACCCTTGGTCGTACTCCCATCCATGTACTCAGCCACCAGATGCACGTCCTGCACGGTCGAAGGGATCACCTTACCTCGGATCGCCAAGACCTTGCTTGACTCATCCACAGCTTTTTTAAAATCACCCTTGGTGATTTGCACCATGGCCGTCAAAAACAAATTTCCAAAATTATGCCCTTTGAGCCCGTCACCTTCAGCAAAACGATATTGAAAAAGCTCACCCATCAAGGCCGGCGCATCGGCCAAGGCCACCAGGCAATTGCGGATATCACCGGGCGCCACAATATTAAATTCCTGGCGAAGACGTCCTGATGAACCTCCGCTATCTGCCACCGTCACAATCGCGGTCAAATTGGCCGTATACTCCTTGAGGGCCAAAAGCATATGTGATAAGCCATGCCCCCCGCCGATGGCCACAACCTTGGGGCCACGCTCTAAAAAAACGGCGTTGGTAAAGAATATCAACAATGTCACGTTCACGCTGCGGCAAAAAAAGCGTGATCAAAGAAATGATCATCTTGCCCATGCCAAGGACAATAAACAACACCCCGCACAGGACAATGATGATACCAAAACCACTAACAAAGGGATACGGATAAACCGCGAAGACAGACCCAATCCCTACAATCAAAACTCCAAATAGGGATGTAAATGCCCATCGTTTGACTTTTATACCGGGATAAAGCCATTTAAAAAAATTATTAGACAATATTCCCTCTTACTTAAGGTTTGAACCCCAGCGCAAGGACGTACGGTGGACTACCCGATACGTGAATCTTCTTGAGATACCAGATCCATCACATCTTTGGCGGTTTTGGTATTCTTGAGACTATCGCGGAAAAACTTGTCTTTCAATAGGCGTGAGACCCGGGCCAAGGCCTTTAGGTGAGGTCCGGCGGAATCAGAGGGCGCTATTAAAAGAAAAAAGATGTGAGCCGGTTCTCCGTCGAGAGAATCAAAATTCACACCTTTTTTGCTGATGGCCAATGCTGAGATCAAGCCGGAAACGGCATCTGATTTCGTATGTGGAATGGCAATACCTTGCCCAATAGCAGTGGACCCAAGAGCTTCACGGGCCAGAAGCCCTTCAACAATTTTGTTTTTATACTTCTTTTCGATGATGCCGCCTTCGACCAGCATCGTCACTATTTCAGTGATGACTTCAATTTTTGTTTCAGATTTCAAGTCTACGTTAACTGCTTCCCTACGCAAAAAATCACTGATTTTCATGAAGTCCTCCAACAAATATTTTGGAGCGGCGGACCGGGTTTGAACCGGTGACATCCACCTTGGCAAGGTGGCATTCTACCAACTGAATTACCGCCGCAGATTTCGATCCATTGAAACTTTAATGGGCGGGAGAGGACTTGAACCTCCATGAGTTTCCCCACATGCTCCTAAGGCATGCGCGTCTACCAATTCCGCCACCCGCCCTCGAACACATCCCAACCACTGCACTTCTTAAAATATAGTGACCCACCCGCGGCTCGAACGCGGTACCCCAACATTAAAAGTGTTGTGCTCTGCCAGATGAGCTAGTGGGTCTAAATCTTACACTTCCCGTAATTCTTTTGACTTGCGCTCGAGCAAAGCATCAATCTCTTTGATGAAACGATCGGTCATTTTCTGCACTTCTTCTTCGCCCTTAAACTTATCGTCCTCGCTCACATGACCTTCGCTTTGCATCTTTTTAATTTTTTCATTGGCATCACGGCGGATTGAACGTAGGGTCACGCGACCACGTTCAGCCATATCCTTGCAAACTTTAATAAATTCTTCCCTGCGCTCCGTTGACAAAGGCGGAAACACCAGACGAATGATTTTACCATCACTGTTAGGCATAACACCTAACTTAGAATTCATAATGGCTGCTTCAATATCTTTAATCGCATTGGCATCCCAGGGCTGAATCATGATTTGACGAGGGTCCGGCGATGAAACAGCTGCTAATTGTTTGATCGGAGTTGAAGTTTCATAATAATTAATATGCATGTCTTCAACCAAGGCAGGCTGGGCACGGCCGGTGCGGACCTCTGAAAACTCACGGACGGTCGTTTCCATGGTTTTTTTCATCTTACCTTCGGTCTCTTTTAAAATTTCTTTGGCTGTCATAAAAACCTCCTACCTGACGATGGTACCGATCTCTTCACCGTATATGGCCTTTTTGATGTTCCCCTTCTGCAGGAGATTAAAGACAATAATCGGAAGACCATTATCCATGCACATGCTAATCGCGGTTGCGTCCATCACTTTTAAATCGTTCTTTAATACGTCAATGAATTTCAGGGTCTTATACTTCTTGGCATTTTTATTCTTCATTGGATCTGCGGTATAAACGCCATCCACCTTGGTGGCCTTCATGATCACATCACAGCCAATCTCTGTTGCCCGTAAGGTGGCTGCGGTATCTGTCGTAAAATACGGATTACCAGTGCCTGCAACAAAAATAACCACGCGGCGTTTTTCTAAATGCCTAATGGCCCGGCGCAAGATATAAGGTTCTGCCACCGCATGCATTTGGATCGCAGTCATCACTCTAGTTTGCACATCAATTTGTTCCAGAGCGTTTTGCAGGGCCAAACCGTTCATGACGGTCGCCAACATCCCCATATAATCTGCCACAGAACGGTCCAGGCCAAAGCGTTTGCTTTCAACCTGGCCACGGAAAATATTTCCGCCACCGACCACCAACGCCATTTCAACGCCTGCCTCGTGCACTTCTTTGATTTCACGGGCGAGCGACGCGCACATCTCAGCATCAATCCCATGCTCATGCTGGCCTAAAAGGGCCTCGCCGCTGAGTTTGAGCAATACTCTTTTATAAACAGGCGTTTTAGCCAAGCTTTTAAACTCCTTATTCGCCTACTTTAAAACGCACAAAACGACCTACGACAATATTCTCACCAATTTTAGCCACGAGCTCATTGAGCAAATCCTGGATCGTCTTGCCCGGATCTTTGACGTAGGCTTGGGCCAAAAGGCAATGGGCCTTGATAAAAGCGGCTTGATCAGGTTCCTTGGCCAAAACGTCGGCTGGGACATCTTCTTTTTTAGTATATTTAGGATTTAATGCTGCGATGTGAAGTGCAACTTCACGGCTGAATTTGCAAAAATCTTCATTACGGGCGACAAAATCAGTCTCACAGTTGATTTCAACCAAAACGCCAATTTTATTGCCGCTATGAATATAGGTTTCAACACGGCCTTCTTTAGCAAGGCGGTCACTCTTTTTGGCAGCCATTTCTAACCCACGTTTACGAAGATGCTCTTTGGCTTTATTAAAATCACCTTGAGCTTCTTCCAGGGCCTTTTTACAATCAATCACGCCACAGGAAGTCTCTTCCCTTAAGCGCTTAATATCTTCAGCTGTTGTTGCCATCATTTCAATTTCTCCGTTAAAAAATTTATACAGTAACGACCTGGGCCTGGGCCTCTTGCTGGACTTTTTTGCCAGCCATGTATTCACGGCGACCTTCAATGACACTATCAACCATCAAGCTTGCGATAAACTTGATTGATTTGACGGCATCATCATTACCAGGGATAGGAAATTGGATCAGGTCAGGATCTGAATTAGTATCAATCAAACCAAAAACCGGGATGCCTAAACGGTTGGCTTCAGCCACCGCGATTTCTTCCTTCTTAGTATCAACGATAAAAATACCTTGAGGGACAACGGCCATCTCACGGATACCGCCTAAATCACGGATGAGGCGTTCCTTTTCCTTCATTAAAAGCGAAGCTTCTTTTTTGGTCAAACGTTCAATGGTCCCGTTGGTTTCCATCTTTTCGATATCCATAAGCTTACGAACAGATTTCTTGACAGTATCAAGATTGGTCAAAAGACCACCCATCCAACGATTTTTCACATAGAACATTTCAGCACGCAAGGCCTCTTCTTCAATCACTTGCTGGGCCTGCTTCTTGGTACCAACAAAAAGAATTTTCCCCCCCTTTGCTGCGATATCACGGATTCCATCGCGTGCAGCATTGAGGCGGTCAACGGTTTTCTCTAGGTCAATAATATAAATGCCGCCGCGTTCCCCAAAAATAAAGCGTTTCATTTTGGGATTCCAGCGACGGCTCTGATGACCGAAATGCACCCCTGCCTCTAATAACTTCTTGATTAATTCTGTTGCCATAACGGGTACTTCCTTTCTTCTGTATTCCGCCGGCAGATTGTTCCCACAACCAGGTCAAGGCGGAACTTTTCATTTAAGCTTGACCTATGATTTGGACCTCATGCCCTCATAGGCAGCCTGTTTAAGATCAATTACTATAACAAAGAGTTATAGTTTTGCAATCAATTTTTACCATAAACCAGAACAAATGCTAAGAGGCAGAAGAGCGAATTTGGGTCTCGTAGAGCCTGCGGTAAAGAGGACAGGAAAATAACAAATCATCATGTTTGCCAATCCCCATTATTTTACCATGTTCCAAGACTACAATTTTGTTGGCCTTCATGATCGTTGATAGGCGATGCGCGATGGCAATGACCGTACGCCCTTGCATTAATTTGTCCAAGGCTTCCTGCACATATTTTTCTGACTCGGAATCAAGCTGTGAAGTGGCTTCATCTAAAATAAGAATGGGTGGATTTTTTAATATGGCCCGGGCAATGGTCAGGCGCTGTTTTTCACCACCTGATAATCTAAAACCACGGTCACCTACAATCGTGTCATACCCTTTAGGCATTTTCTGGATAAATTGGTCCGCAAAAGCCATTTGGGCGGCACTTTTAACTTGGTCCATGGTCACATCAAAGGTGCCATAAGCAATATTATTGCGCACCGTGTCATTAAAAAGAATGGCCTCTTGGGTCACAATTCCTACCTGGCCTCTTAATGATTTAAATGAAACATCCTTAACATTGGTCCCGTCAAAAAGGATTTGACCTTCGGTGACATCATAAAAACGCGGGATCAAATTGACAAGTGTGGATTTTCCAGACCCTGTTGGCCCAACAACTGCCACTAGTTCTCCCTTTTTAATGGTTAAATCAATGGCCTCTAAAACAATCCCAGATTCAGTTTCGTAATGGAAATTTACCGCTTCTAAGGAAATTTTATCTTTAAATGTCTCTAACTCCATAGCATCTGTTCGTTCAACCACCGTTGGTTTAGTGTCCAACACTTCATAAATCCGCACATTGGCAACCAGCGCCTGCTGCACAATGGTCACGACGTTGGCTATACGTTTGATTGGCCTGATGATCTGGGTGATCGAAATCATGGATAGTAAGAATACACCAAAGGACAATTGATTGTTTAAAACATCCTTACCTAAAATTAAAAGAATGGCCATCCCACAGAGCGCGCCCACCATTTCAGTAATAGGCCCCATGAGATTCATGATCCGAAAACTTTTCATCCGTAGTTTATAGAAATCATGACTTTGGTGGCGAAAGCGCTGGATCTCATACTTTTCAGTCCCAAAAGCTTTCAGGATGCGCACGCCTGAGATTGTTTCCATCAGTAAAGAATTGATATCTGCCATTTTTTCCTGGCTGTTTTTGGCGATCTTTCGTAATTTCCGGTTAATCAGCGCCATGGGCCAACCAATCAATGGGAACATAAAAAATACAATCAAGGTCCCTTTGGTATTGATCGTCAAGGAAATCCCCATAAAAACCAGGATTAAGAAAGGCTGTTTAAAAATATCTGTAACGGCGTAGGAAATGGCGTTTTCAATGGTACCCACATCATTGGTAATACGGGACACTAACTCACCGGTGCGTTTTTTGCTGAAATAATCAAGGGACAAGGTTTGGATGCGCTCAAAGAGCTTGGAACGCACGTCCCGCATCACCGCTTGGGCAATATCATTCATTAAATAATCGGAGAAAAATAACACCACCTGCTTGACCGAAAAAAGGATAATAAAGCATAACGGCGTCATCCAAAAAAGCGTATGGGGATCAATGCTATTGAGCTTATCCACCAAATGCCCCACAAAAGCAGGGACTTTGTTGGGAAGAGTGATTTTTTTATTTTCAAAAATACGGTCAACCACTGGCAGGATGAAGGAAAGCTGCACGCCTTCAAACAGCGAAGAAAGAATAATAAAAATAATGGCAATGCCAAAGATGCCCTCGTAACCTTTGAGGAACTTCAGCATTTTTAAATAATTCTTCATAGAGTCTGGTAATTTAGCATGGGGTTTGACATTTGTAAACGCCTTTGTTATTGTTTATCTTATGCGCAAAATCAATATCGCCTTAATTGGCTGTGGTTTCTTAGGTCAACGTCATTTAAAAACCCTTCATGCCTTAAAAAACAAGGTGAACATCGTTGCCATCTGCGACCACCACCTGGAGCATGCCAAACCCCTAGGCCGTCAATACCATGTGCCTATCGTGCAGGATTACCGCGAACTTAAAGGTCAAATTGAGGCGGTGAGTATTTGTACACCGACCATTACTCATGCCCAGATAGCTGCCTTTTTTTTAGAGTCAGGCGTGCACACCTTTGTGGAAAAACCTATCACCTTTAGCTTGGAAGAGGCAGACGAACTTATTAAAATTGCCAAAGACAAAAATTTAAAACTCCAAGTGGGCCATGTGGAACGCTTCAATAGCGCATTTACAACCATTGAGCCCATTGCCCAGAATCCCCTTTTTATAGAATGCCATCGTCTTAATCTTTTTCCCAACCGTTCGCTGGATATTGGTGTGGTCATGGATTTGATGATCCATGATATTGATATCATCTTAGGGTTGGTTAAAGCCCCCATCAAGGATATCCAAGCCGTTGGCATCAATGTCTTAACTGACAAAGAAGATATTGCCAATGTACGTATCACCTTTACCAATGGCTGTGTGTGCAATGTCACCGCTAGCCGCATCTCACCTGAAGTGACCCGTAAAATCCGCATCTTCACCAAAAGTGCTTATATCTCGCTTGATTATGCCAAGCAGGAAGCCAACATGTACAGCAAGGATGAACGCGGTATCCATAAACGCAGCATCCCTATTGAAAAAGAAGAGCCTTTGAAAAAAGAGCTTGAGCATTTCATCGACTGTGTGCGTGACGACCTGCGCCCCAAGGTCTCTGGCATCGATGGCAGAGACGCCTTGAAAGTAGCTTTGGATATCAATAAAAAAATATGGGAACACCGTCAAAGCATATCGTCATAATCGCTGGTGAAGCCTCTGGTGACATGCGCGCGGCAGGGCTGGCCAGCGCATTAAAAAAAATTGACCCCTCCTTGCATTTGACCGGCATTGGCGGCCCATTCATGCGCCAGGCTGGAGTTGAATGCTTTACAGATATTAACGAGCTTGCTGTCATCGGCATTACTGATGTGCTCAAAAATTTTGGCCGCATCAAAAAAGTATTTGAGCAAACCCTTAAAGAAATTGACGCCAAACCTCCTGCTTGCGTTGTCCTGGTTGATTATCCAGGTTTTAATCTCCGTCTTGCCGCTGAGATAAAAAAACGTGGTATCAAGGTCATTTATTATGTCTCCCCCCAGGTTTGGGCATGGCGGGAAAAACGGATCTTAAAGATTAAAAATCTCGTTGACCGCATGATGGTGCTTTTCCCATTCGAAAAGGAATTGTATAAAAAATATGGGGTGGATGTTGATTACGTCGGCCATCCGCTGGTCGATGAAATCAAGGTACATAAAAAACAAACCGAATTGCTTAAAACCATTGGGTTTTCAGCTAGCAAAACCACCATCGGACTTATGCCAGGCTCACGCTTCAAGGAAGTCGACCGGCACTTGGGAATGATGCTTGAGGCCGCTGAAATCCTCTATAAACAAAATCACGAACGGCAATTTATCCTGCTCAAAGCCCCTTCCGTTTCTTTGGAATCAATTAAGGCTAAACTTTATACCCATAAACATCTACCGCTGAAAATTTATGATGGAGAGGTCTACGACGGCATTAATGCGATGGATGGCATCATTGTTGCCTCAGGCACCGCCACCCTGGAATGCGCCCTGCTTAAAAAACCAATGGTGATCATCTATAAAACTTCATGGCTGACCTATTCGATTGCCAAGGCCTTGATCAAAATCCCCTACATTGGCCTGGTCAATATTGTGGCAGGAAAAAAAATCGTCGAAGAACTGATACAGAATGATGCCAACGGCATCAACATTGCTAATGCTCTTGAAGGAGCTCTACACAATCCACAAGTAATCGAAGAACTGACAATAGTCAAAACTTCGTTAGGTGAACCCGGCGCCAGCCAGCGTGCAGCCCAAGTAGTCTTGAATACAATCAAATAATTACTTTAAGACTTTCTCAAAGTAAGCAATAAGTTCACCGACCCCTGAAAGATCGGTACGCATATCAGCCGAACTGCGTTGTGCCCCTGCGAAGCAAACCAAATCAGCTTGTTCCAAAATATTTTTAGCTTTGGAGATATGCGTCTCATCTACATTCGCTGCTTTCAAATGGTTTAAAATTTCTTGTGTACTTAAAGCCGCTGATGACTCATGCCATTTATTGGCCAGGTAATCATGCAAAACTTTTGTTAATAATGCATAGAAATCTTTGACCTGTCCCCCTGCAATATACCCTTCTGCCGACTTTAAGGCCTGCCGTGCCTCTCTAACAGCTTTGAGACGTCGGGCAAAGGCTGGATCATTTTCAAGCCTTTCTTGAAAACCCTTCCACAAAATGTAAGAAACCCCGGCTATCAAAATCACAATGAGAGAAATCCAGAACCAAATTGAGGCCGTGAGTTTCTTAAATAAAAGGCCCAATTTATTAAAAACTCGTCCCCATGAAAATTGATTGGCTGCAATAGCCTGTGGATTTGTCATGTCTGCAAAGCCAATGGCTTTGAAATCCTGGTCAGGGCTTGGAGGCGTCACCTCAATGGGAAAAGGCCCTTGAGTGATGGTTTTATAGTTGCCTGAGGCTGTATCAAAATATGAAAAATTCAAGGCAGGAACTTGGGTTATTGACGATGAAACCGGTATAATCACCTCTTCCAATGTTTTCTCATCCCCAGTGTTTTTTATTTGAGGCTGATAAGATTTAAAACCCGTGGCTCGAAACTCAGGCATTTTCAAATTTTTAAAATTACCGCTGCCCTTGATATCCATCTTTAAGGTCAATGGATCACCTAATTTGACCTTGGCTGGAGCGACACTCGCTTGAAAATCATATTGGCCTAAAGCACCTGAAAAATCTGCGGGCTTGTTTTCATCCGGTAGCATAGAAACATGCAATTGAATGGGCTGTGAGCTGATCGTCACTGGACGCGTGGCATAGGAATCAAAAAAACTGTTAAAAATATCTGCATTAAATGGGTTATTGTCTCCAAAAGGATTATTCTGCTGGGTTTTATAAAGCACATTTCCTTGAATCTGAACAGGACCAACAGTCAGATCACCCAAATGAGTTGGATAAATATTTGTCTTAAATTCAACGCCGTTATATTGGACCCCATTAATAGTCATAGTACCTTGCACAGGTTTATCAAAGTCATCAGCATTCATCCCTGTCTTGTCAAATGCCGGGTATTGCACATCACGCAAAGGCACATCCCTATACAAAAGCCGGACGGTCAACGGCACCTGTTGGTTTAAATAGACATTGCGCTGATCAATCCAGGCAATGAGCTTGACCTTATCATTGATGCTCTGATCACTGGGTGCTTGGTTTTGATCATCGGAGTTGGATGCCTGTGAAGTACTTTGTACAACCTCGACATCAATGGGTTTGGTTGTATAGGTTTGCCCATTGATCGTAGCTGAAATAGGCGGGATTTGAAAATGGCCAACCTTGAGTGGAAATAGATTATAAATAAACGAACGTGTGCTATGCGTTTGGGTGTTCCCGTTAATGATTTCCATAGAAGTACTGCTGGAAGGCCCTATATATTTAGCTGTAAATCCATCCACCACCGGCAGGCTAACCGGGTCTAAATCTTGATTGATCCCCGAAAAAGTCAGCGTCAATTGCAAAACCTCATCGAGTGAAATCTGAGGTGAATTGATGGTCGCATCAAAGGTCACAGGGTCAGCCATTGAAATGTTAGTTGTAGCAACAAGCACAACGAATGTCATTGCGAGCGAAGCGAAGCAATCTCTGATCATATTACCAATCCTTTAGTACTGGCCTATCGTCAATCTTTTTAGGCATATAGTTAAGGAGCTTCTTAGGCTCTTCGTTTTCCTGATAATCTTCCAACATATCTTGGGCCTGCTTGCGATCAAGCTCTTGCTGGCTCATTGGATGCTGCTGCTGGCCTGAAGAAGACTGTTGCTTTTGTTGTTGGCCCTGTTGTTGTTTGGCCTGCTGTTGCTGATTCTGCTTTTGCTGCTGGGCTTGAGCCTGATTTTGTTGTTGCTGTTGTTGGCTTTGCCCACCTTGCTGCTGTTGCTGTTTTTGGTTCTTTTGATTCTGATTCTGCTGATTTTGTTGCTGTTGTTGCTGTTGCTGTTTTTGCTGCTTTAAGCGTTCAATTTCTTTTTTAACCACATCTTCATTATAAATAGCATCCTGGTCCTTAGGATCTGCGTTGATCGTCTCACCGTAGTGCCCTAAAGCCTCTTGCAAAGATTTTATAGCTTCATCAACATTGCTTTTTTCTTTTTGTTGAGCTGATCTGTAAAGAGCATTACCTATATTATACTCCGCAGCAGGTTTGATTTTAAGTGTTTTGTCTTGGGCTGCCTGCTCAAGGTATTGCAATGCTTGCTTATAATCACCCTTCTTATATAAATCAGTGCCCAAATCATATTTCACCAACGGGGACTGCGCATCTTCATCCAAAGCTTGTTTGTATAAATCAAACGAGTCATCAAACTTGCCCAGCTTATAGAGATCATTGGCTTTGTTCACATCGCCGGCGACCGAGGCAAAGGCTTGGTTTGACATTAAAAAGAATACAATGAAGACAAGAGGTAACCCACTCTTTAAAAGAAAGAGCGGAAAAAAAGCCTCCACAAACAAAATAATAAGCGCTAAGGCCAATGGCCACTGATAGTGCTCATCATATAATCTTGTGGTCTTTGTTTCTTCATCATGTTTCTTCAGTTTCGATAATTGCCGATCATAAAGATAATCCAACCCAAACTCTGTGGCTGAACTACGCACGTAGGCGCCACCCGTGATATAGGCAATCTGCTCAAGCAAATTTTCATTCAGATGAGATTTGACCACATTGCCCTGTGCATCTTTCAAAAATTCTGTTTGCCCATCGGCATTGGTGATCTGGATTAAATCACCTGCCTTGGTACCAACACCAACAGTAAATATATGGATCCCTTTGGCGCGGGCCCGTTGGGCCGCACTGATGGCATCACCCTCTTCTTCTTCGCCATCGGTGATGAGCACCACCGCCTTATCAGAATCAGGCATATTTTGATAGGCCTTGGTGGCTTCATCAATGGCAGCCCCTATATCAGTACCTCCTCGAGGAATGGAATCGGGCCCCAAATCATCGAGGCTTAATAAAAAGCCATTATAATCATAGGTAAACGGGCACATGATCATCGCGTCCCCTGCAAAAGCGATAAGACCAATATGGTCAGAACCACCTAATTTCATCATTAAATCTCTGATGGCGAGCTTGCTGCGCTCAAGGCGCGATGGCAGAACATCCTGGGTCAACATGCTTTTTGAAACATCCACAACCACCATGATGTCGAGGCCATGACGTTTAACTGGCTGAATGTGATAACCCCATTGTGGCCGGGCGAGTGCTGCCACCATCAGCGCAAAAGCGACCAAGATCAACACAGCTTTCAATCGATAAAATTTTAAACTAAAACCCTCGGCCAATTCATCAATCAAATGGCCTTCAACAAATCGCTTCATCATCGAAAAACGGTGATGATAAAACAAATGCAAGGCGCCTGCAATCAAGGGCAGCAGCCATAGCAAATAAAAAGCTTGAGGGTTGGCAAATCTCATGGAAGTTTTAAAAACAAAGTATTGGTTAAAATTAATTCTAGCGCCAAAAGAGCCAGGGCCGCGTCAACAAAGCACCAGAACAGCGGCTCATATTGCTTGTAGCCTTTTTGCTGGATCTTGGTTTTTTCAAGCCTATCAATCTGGGCATAGATATTTTCTAGGGAGCTCGTATCTGCCGCCCTGAAATACTGGCCTCCTGTCATGTCAGCGATTTTCTTTAAGGTGTCTTCATCCAGGTCAAACTGCGCTTCTTCATAATGCTTATTGCCAAATTCGTCAATCACCGGAAAAGGCACAATGCCTGTGGTTCCAGCCCCAATGGTATAAACCTTGACCCCTAAGGCTTGTGCCATTTTGGCCGCAGCCAAAGGTTCGATCTTACCAGAATTATTGACCCCGTCGGTCAAAAGCACTATGACCCTGGATTTGGCCTTACTATCTTTAAGACGCAATAAAGAAGTCGCAATCCCAGAACCGATGGCTGTGGCATCTTCAATCACACCAATACGGATTTGATGCAAATTCTCAAGCAGCCATTGATGGTCCATGGTCAAAGGGCAAACAGTATAAGCCTGAGAACCGAACACAATAAGGCCGAGCCTGTCATCTTGACGCTTTTTAATAAAACTTTCAACTGTACGCCTGATGATCTCTAAACGGCTTATCCGCTGGCCGTCAACAATATAATCTTCGGCTGACATACTTCCCGAAACATCCAGGGCCAGGACAATATCGATCCCTTCGCTGGTTAATTGTGATTGGGATAAAACCTTTTGCGGTCCCGCTAAAGCCACCAATAGCAAGGATAGCGACAGCACCCTTAATAGCGATGGCAAAAAACTCCAGCGTACCTTCCAGCTGCCCGGCAGTTGATTCATGAGGCTCAGAGAAGAAAAACGGAAAGAACTGGTCTGCCTGCGGCTATAAAAAAACCAACAAAGCCCTACCACGATAGGAACTAAGATTAAAACCAATGGTGTTTTAAATTCTGGTATCATCCACTAATTTCTTCGCTAAATTAAAATTATTGTCAGCCTCAACCAAGCTTGGCGCATATTTGGCAAATTTCACCATGTCGCATGAATTTAAGAAATCTTTTAAAGAATTTTTTTGGGTTTCATTCAAATGGCCGGTAATTCCCAGGTAATAAAGAAATTCTTCCGTGGTCATATGTGGCGCATGGATATTAAAACGGTTTTCCATATAAAGGCGGGCAATATCAGCAACGCGGGTAAAAAATTCTTTATAAAGCCCTCGGGTAGGCAGGTTTTCCTGACGCAAGGCTTCCAGTTGTTGATAGGCTTTTCCCCAGGCAGGTAATTCAGGAACAGGCGGCGCCACAGGAGCTGGAGCGTTTTTACGAAAACGCAGGAATAAATAAACAGCGATGGAGCCCGCGATTAAACCTAAAATAAGCCATAGAATCCACCACCAATCCGGTAAATAAACCGGTGGTTTTACGTCTCTGATATCATTCATACTATCTCGCTAGTCGATGCCTGCGCTTGGCAAAGAAGCTCACCAAAGCTTTGGTGTACGGCACATCGGTTGTTATATCAATATGATCAATGCCGTTACGATCAAACAAACGGTTGCGTTCGTCCAGCATTGATTTGGCTTTATTTTTATACTGCTCCCGTAAAGTCACACTGGAAGTATCTATAACCATACGTCCACCTGTTTCAGCATCATAAACTTCCACCAAGCCACATGAGGGCAAATCTGTTTCCCTGGGATCAGTCAAGGTGATCGCAATCAAATCATGATGTTGATTGGCCACACGCAATGATTTACGTAAACCCGCATTGTCATTGGCTGGTTCAAAATAGTCTGAAATAATAAACACCGTGGATTTACGCCTCAAGACCTTGGTTAAGTATTCTAACACCCTTGGAAAATTAGTACCTTTGCCCTTCGGTTTAAAATATAGGATCTCCCTAATCACACGCAAGACGTGGGCCTTGCCTTTTTTAGGCGGGATATAAAGCTCCACCTCATCGGTGAACATCAATAAACCCACCTTATCATTATTGCGAATCGCGGCAAAGGCCAGCACAGCGGCAATCTCGGCGGCCAATTTATTTTTCATCTGATTGGTTGAGGCGAAATGCACGGAAGCCGAGGCATCGACCAAGATCATGACAGTGAGCTCGCGCTCTTCGATGTATTTCTTCACGTGGGCAAAACCGGTGCGGGCGGTGACGTTCCAGTCAATGGAGCGGATATCATCACCCATCTGGTATTCGCGCACTTCGTCAAACTCCATGCCGCGGCCCTTGAACACGCTATGATAGGCGCCGGCGAATACGTCGGTCACCAGGCGGTTGGTGGTGATATCGATCCGAAGAATTTTCTCTAGTATCTCTTTAGGTATCATTGCTAGATATCCACTATTGTAAGAGATAGAACATATTGCTTCTCGCTCCTGTGCCCGATTTCTTAACGGCGACGTTCCTCGCTCACTCGGTAGCTCGGAAACTCGTTGTGAGTTTCTCTTGAAACTCACAACTCGAACATCCTCGCTATCGCTCGCCATGCGGCTCGCGATTCCCTCGTTCGCTCGGCTGCGTCGCCTAAAATCGGACAGTCGCTACGAAGCAACATGTTCTATCTCTTACTAACGCATATCATTCTGTAATTATATGGTTAAGCCTGTATTGTGAAAGAAACAATATTCCCTGTTTCTTGCTCGGCAAACCTAAAGTTTATGCGTAAAGGGTTAAACTTTACGCCTACTCGAGGCAGCTTTCGCCTCACCAAGAAAGAGTTGCCCCCGACATATAAATAGTCCGTTTCTGGAACAATACAGGTTAACCATATAATCGCTCAAGGCACTTCGACTTCGTCCAAGATACGTTTCACCAAATCTTCCGATGCCTTGCCCTCGGCTTCGGCCTCGTAACTCGGGACCACACGATGGCGCAACACATCCATCCCAATACTTTTGACATCCTGCGGTGTCACAAAACCGCGGCCCTGAATAAACGCATGCGCTTTGGATGCCAATGCGAGATTAATCGTGGCCCGCGGGCTTGCCCCATATAAAATCAACCCCTTCAAATCTTTTAAACGATAAGCCTCCGGATTTCGGGTCGCTTCCACAATATGCACAATGTATTCCTCAATCTTTTCATCCATATAAATTTCATCAACCACCGAACGAAGTCGGATAATGTCCTGAGGACTCGCCACAGGCTGCACCGGGGCTGACTGACGGGTATTGGCCATACGCTTAAGGATCTTTAATTCCTCTTCCTTGGTGGGATACGTGATTCTAACCTTTAGCATAAAACGGTCCACCTGTGCCTCGGGCAAAGGATAGGTCCCTTCCTGCTCAATAGGGTTTTGCGTAGCCAGAACTAAAAATGGATCGTCTAATTTTAAAGTCTCTTCACCGATTGTTACCTGACGTTCCTGCATGGCTTCAAGAAGTGCGCTTTGCACCTTGGCCGGCGCACGATTGATTTCATCAGCCAGGATAATATTGGCAAAGACAGGGCCTTTTTTGATATTAAAATTACCGCTACGCTGATCATAGATCAAGGTACCGGTCAAATCCGCAGGAAGCATATCAGGAGTAAATTGCAGGCGGTGAAATTTGGCTTGAATGGTCTGTGCCAGGGTTTTGACAGCCGTGGTTTTGGCCAAGCCCGGCACCCCTTCCACCAGCACATGCCCATTGGCCAAGATGCCTATTAACAACCGGTCAATCAAAACACTTTGCCCCACCATCACCTTGGAAGTCTCAAAGCGGATGGCATCAATGGTGCCAGACTCTTTTTTGACCTTTTCATTAATGACACTAACACCTGTACTGGTTGACATCTTACATCCTCCTTTTAAAACCTTGTCAACACCCGGTGTTGACAAGGTTAACACCGGGTGTTAGATAGGTGCATTTTAAGAAAATATTTTATAAAAACAGGAAATAAATTTCAAGTAGATTAGAAATTCTTAACCGGTGCTTTTCATCCCGGAGGCAATGCCATTGACGGTCAAAAGCAAAATCTCGTCGATTTTAGCGCGTTTGACATCATTGGCCGCAGATAGGCTTAGTTGGTTCTTTTCTTGAAGAAAACGGACTTGGATATAATTTAATGGATCAACGTATGGGTTACGTAGTTTGATTGATTCTTGCAGGACCTTATGGTAATCGAGCAATTCCTTTTGCTCGGAGATCAAAAGCACACATTCAACCGCCAAGCGCTGCTCACGCTCAATGGCCTCGTGGATTTTCTTACGTAAATCCTCATCAGTGACAATACCAGAATAAAGCTCTGAGATATAAAGATCAGCCTTGGCCAAGGATGCCTGTAAATTATGCACAATAGAGGTAAAAAACGGCCACTGCTTATACATCTGTCGTAATGTTTCAAGGCCATCGGGATGATCATCCATATATTTCTTAAAGGCAAAACCAACCCCATACCAGGCAGAAATGATATAGCGCGACTGCACCCAACTAAATACCCAGGGAATCGCACGCAGCTGTTCAAAGCTTTGGGTAGTGCTACGGGCAGCCGGCCTTGAACCGATCTTGGTGATTTTAAGAATGCTAATAGGTGTGGCCTGATTGTAAAAATCCAAAAATCCCGGTGTTTCAAAAACCAGCTGACGGTAATAAGCAAAAGAGTCTTCTGATAGCTGAGCTAAAAGTTTTTCCCAACCTGCAAGCTTGGTGTGCTTCTTGATCTCACGGTTGGTGAGTAAATTTGTCCATACCACGGCTGTGATCAATTGCTCCATGTTGCGCTTGGCCACCATTGGGGTCGCATACTTTTGCGAAACCACCTCACCCTGTTCGGTCAATTTGATGCGGCCGCCAACCGCCGAGAATGGTTGGCCTAAAATCGCCCGGTGGGATTCACCACCACCGCGATCAATGGTACCGCCCTTACCATGGAACAATTTGATCTTAACACCAAATTTTTCAGCGACCTTATAAAGATTTTGCTGG
>Ga0206857_1108_pt1 | contig 17668 bp, 13 predicted proteins | sample Alteio_BWOrgCont_49_FD_152865 | JGI IMG/M metagenome (GOLD analysis project Ga0206857, IMG submission 152865) | Enriched cells from forest soil in Barre Woods Harvard Forest LTER site, Petersham, Massachusetts, United States -... | ecosystem: Environmental > Terrestrial > Soil > Temperate forest >...
CAGATCCGTTATTTGACCCAGGACTTGCAAGCCGCCCAAGAAGAGCTTAAAACCACAGAAAGCGCATTGGCCCAACAAAATGATGAGCTTCTTCAAGAGAGTCAAAAACGACAGCAATTGGAAGACGTAGATAACAACCTTCAATCCTCACTGGAAGCGGTTAAAAAACAAGAGCACGTGACAGAGATGGAAATGAAGGGATGGCAGAAGGATTATGTGTCAGTTTTGGCCGTACAGGGTAAAAAGATCGATGGTTCCCAAGACCGTTTAAATACCTTACAGCAAGATCTGGCAGCGCTCGATATTTCTGGGCTCAAGTCAGAACTTGACACATTAAAGGCACAGGTATAAAGGCTGCCTGCAGCAGGAAGAATCAGGCGTGAAATAGCCCCTTGAGGTCCCAAACACATGGTAATCAAGGGATGTTTATGCTGGCGATGGCCTGCCCCGCTGTGGCGGCGGGTAAAATTAAGCATGGTCAGGACATCATCAAAACCAGATGCCTTGGCCGCAATTTTGACAATATCCGCTCTTGTGCTCAACGACTTTTTGAACACGGTTTCCAAATTCGTAGGCATAGCTTTGAAATAATGGCTTGAGACAATCACCTTTTTCTTTAAACGACGGGCCAGCACAATGGTTTGTTTTAATAATGGAGAGCTTAATTCAATATCTACCATGTCAACCAACGGCAAGGCCGTTGTGATGATCTGCCATTTTTGATCGTCGGAGAAATTTTTGATAGCCCCTTCCTGCTTTTGATTACGTACGGTCAACAAAAGGGGAGTTTTTAAAAGCTTGCGGTGCTTGATTTGATCAACAATATAGGAAGGGTCTAATTTTTTGAACAGATCCGTGCGTATTTCAAGTAAAGCAACGCCCAAACTTTTGATTTGGGCGTTGCTTTCTTGATCAGTGATGACTAATACAAGATGTGACATTAGATAACCGCTTCAGCTTCCTTGGCCGCCATATCCAAAAAGGATTTGATGCGGCGGGAGCGTGTCGGATGACGCAGCTTGCGCAACGCTTTAGATTCGATCTGACGCACACGCTCACGGGTGACATTAAACTCAGCACCCACTTCTTCCAAGGTGCGTGAGGTGCCATCCATGATACCGAAACGTAATTCCAAAATCTTGCGTTCACGGTCATCCAGGGTTGAAAGCACCGAGGTGATTTCTTCTTTCAACATGGAATGCAAGGTGGCATTGGCCGGAGAAACTGCCTTTTTATCTTCAATAAAATCCCCGAAATGCGTGTCGCCTTCATCACCGATCGGTGTCTGTAAGGAGATGGGCACCTGGGAGATCTTTAAAATTTCTTTGACCTTGGTCACAGGTAAGCGCATTTCCTTGGCGATTTCCTGGGCTGATGGCTCACGGCCATATTCCTGCACAAACACGCGCGAGACACGGATGATCTTGTTGATGGTCTCGGTCATGTGCACCGGGATACGGATGGTGCGTGCTTGGTCTGCGATGGAACGTGTGATGGCCTGCCGGATCCACCAGGTTGCATAGGTCGAAAACTTATAACCACGCTTGTATTCGAATTTTTCAACCGCACGGATCAAACCCATATTACCTTCCTGGATCAAATCCAAGAAAGATAACCCACGGTTGATATATTTCTTGGCAATCGAGACCACCAGACGCAAGTTCGCTTCCACTAAAAGCTTCTTGGCCTTGTTGAAACGTGACTGACGGGTCTTGATTTCGCGCAGCTGTTCCTTAACACGCTCAACCGGCTCACCTAATTCTTTTTGCAAAGCAGCCAATTGCTTTTTGAATTCAGCAGCATTGCCAGGCAATTTCTTGACCTTTAAATGCTTCTCAACACGCTCGATGTTGGTGACCAGATCAGAAATCTTGATCACGATTTCTTCATTGATCGTGGAGGTCAACTTGAATTCAGCAATGGACTTGGCTGAAATATCCGAACCCACGCGTGTATGGCGTACATGCTCGAGGATTTTGGCTAAATCCTTCATTAAACGGCCGCGACGCTCCAACTCATCCTTGATCACGTCTTCCGCATTGATCTCATCACGCAAGACTTGATTGATGATGGACAAGGCCTCTTTACGCGCATAATAAGTTTTAAATAAGCTTTCCGCAAAACGCAATTCAGCTTCCTCGATGCGTTTGGCCAAAGCGATTTCTTCCTCACGGGTCAAAAGCGGAATAGAACCCATTTGCTTTAAATACATCTTCACGGGATCGTCTAAAGGAATAAACTTGTCTGAATAGACATCGTCTTCCTTGCTTTCTTCGCGCAGACGACGCACCTGCTGCTCGCGGCTTTCTTCAGCCTCGGTTTCAATCACAGGAGTTTCTTCACCGGAATCAACCACCTTGATGTCCTGTCCGTCAAGAACATCAAAAACCTGGTCAATATCTTCGGAAGAATCAATGGCATCAGACAAGGTCTCATTGACGTCTTCATAGGTCAAAAAACCCTTCTTTTTGCCGAGCGTCACAAGCTTGTCTAAATCGCCCTGTAAATCTTTTGGATCTTTTGGTTCTTTTTCTTTAACCGGTTCTTTCATAGAAGTATTCCCTATTTATTTCAACAATTGATTAAATTCTTCTCTTAGTTTATCTAATTTTTCCGTATCTCTAGAAACTTCGGCCTGACGGATCGCTTCCATGAGCTTGCCTCTGGCTTTTTTTTGCTTTTCTTTCAGGATTTTCGCAATGCAATCCTGAAAAACCAAAGCAGCATCACCTAACTTTTTTTCTTCGATACTGCTAAGTTTGGTGACAAAGCTCTGCGCTGCTTCATCATTGAGACGCAACAGCAGATCATTGGTTGACCAGTCATTTGCTTGATCAGCCAACGACCAAACTGTATCTGCTACTTGGCGCGCTATACCGTCGGAAAAATCTTCGGGCCCGATGTTCTCCCGAGCTGCCTTAACCCATGCCGGATCTTTTAAGAATAAGGACAGCAATAATTCATCACTTGCTGAAGTGGAAGCAGAAACTTTGGTTTCTACTTCGGGCTTTTTGACTGAACCTTGTTGAGTCTGTACCTGAGTCGATTGTTTAAACAAGACGCTTTCAGGAATATTCAACTTTTGGGCCAAGGCCTTGGTCAGTTCGTATTTAGCCACTTCACTTTTGAAACGCGCGATCGTTGCTAGTAATTCACGGGCTATTTTCGTTTTGCCCTCGACCGTCAATGGGTCTATTTGGGCAGAAAGCCAGTTGAATTTAAAGTCTAGTAACGACTGCGCATGTTCGATACGTGCGTTGAAGGCATCAATCCCCTCTTGGCGGATAAAAGAATCCGGATCTTCACCCTCCTTAAGGCGAGCCACACGCACATTCATGCCTTCGTCAATCAGTAGATCGAGGCTTCGCACGATCGCTGATTGTCCTGCGGCATCTGTATCAAAGAGCATCACCACATTGGGCGTATAGCGGCGGATCAATCTGATCTGGTCGGTCGTTAACGCCGTACCCAAAGAAGCCGCTATATTGTCCACCCCGTGGATAAAAGGCATGATCATGTCCATGTAGCCTTCCACCACGATGATTTGATCTACTTCTCCGATTCTCTGTCTGCATAGGTTAAGGCCAAACAAATGCTGGCCCTTGGTATAGACAGGCGTTTCAGGAGAATTGATATACTTTGCTCCGTCGGAAGCTTCCATGGTGCGTGCACCAAAAGCCACCGCGCGGTTTTGAATATCAACAATTGGGAATATCACCCGGTTGCGGAAACGATCATAAAATCCGCTTTTGCCTTCTCGAGCGATGATTAACCCAGCTTTAAGGATCAGTTCCTCACTGATCCCTTTAGCTTTCAAATATTTTAAAAGAGCGTCCCACTCATTGGGCGCAAAACCCAATTGAAATTTTTTAACCGTTTCTAAATGAACACCCCGGCCTTTGAGATAATCCCGAGCAACCTTTACATCAGCTTCACGACCGGTCAAGAGTATATCATGAAAAAAAGCTGCTGCCAGGGCATTGGCCTTCAAAACATCTTCCCGCAATTGCCTCGACGGGTTTGATGCTCCAGCTTCATCCTCTGGAATAACGATTCCCTTTTTTTCAGCCAAGAATCTTACAGCTTGTGGGAATTCCAGATGTTCCTGGCGCATCAAAAAACCAATCACATTACCGCCCACCCCACAGCCGAAACAATGAAAGATCTGTTTGTCGGGGTTGACGACAAAGGACGGTGATTTCTCATGATGAAACGGACAAAGAGCCTTGAAATTCTGACCAGCTTTTTTTAAAGCTGTATAATCGCCGATAATTTCGACAATGTCACTGCGATCAATGACCTGATTAATGATATCATTCGGGATCAATCCCATAATCTAATTCGGTTGTAATACATGAGATGCAGTGGAATTATAATGCTCGCCTGGGGATAATTTGTCGATCAGATGTTTATACAAAAAACTATAAGTTCCAACAGCCGCATGCCCGGCTATTTTAAAACTGTACGAATGTAAACTCATCCGTGTCAAAGCACCATTGTGCATCAATAAAATTAAAAATAACGTCATGCTGCTAACCAGAAGGCCTCGGCCAACCGCCACAATACCTGCGGCATATTTATTAAACCCTTCATGATTGGTCTGTGCCTTAAACAGATAAACCAAACCCAGACGCATTAATCTGAAAAATAACGTTACCAACAGCCACAAAAGGGCAAAAATCACTAAATCCCAATAGGCCCAGTTAAAATGCGTTTTTTGCGCTGCTATGGCCGCAAGAAAACTATAATAATGAAGACTGACAAAGACCGCAAACACAACGCCCAACGACTTGAAAAACTCTGAGATAAATCCGTTTTGGACCCCTGCAAAAATAATCCTGACCACCAAAATAACAAGAGCAATATCAATCCAATTTATACTTTTTATCAAATGAGTTATCATATTTTGAATCTACTAGGATCATAAGGGCAAGTATAACATGCACTTATGGCAGTGTCAAGGAAGCGCTTCCAAGTATTTTCTTTCTTAAAGTGTTTAAAATCAAAAGCTTATATTACACCTGTATTTTTCTTCAGCCGTCGGAATAAATGAATACTTCTTTTAAAAAAGACATTTAAAACATCAAAATTTAGGTTTAGACAGAGACAGGAAGAGCTGCCACTGATGGTTCTTGTGGAACAGGCCCTATTGAAGGCTGAGGTTTGTACTCATTAAATTTGACTGAAACAATACGGGAAACACCTCGTTCTTGCATGGTAACCCCATACATGATGTCAGCCGCAGCCATGGTCTTTTTATTGTGGGTGATCACAATAAACTGGGCAATTTTGGCAAATTCTTTGAGCATTCCCGCAAATCGACCCACGTTAGCTTCGTCCAAGGCTGCATCGATTTCGTCCAGCACGCAGAAAGGACTGGGGTTCACTTTAAAAACACCAAAAATAAGCGCAATGGCGGTCAAAGTCTTCTCACCGCCAGACATAAGGCTAATATTTTGTAATTTTTTGCCAGGAGGTCTAGCCACAATATCAATACCGCATTCCAGCGCATTTTCAGGATCAAGCAAAACCAATTCTGCCTCACCTCCGCCAAAAAGCATGCGGAAATATACCTTGAACTCTTCATTGACCTTGATAAAGGTATCATGGAACATCTGACGGGTGGTCCGGTTGATCTTTTGGATGGTTGACATCAATTGTTCACGGGCAGTCAATAAATCGCTCTGTTGTTTGGTCAAGAATTCATAACGGCCTTTAAGTTCTTCGAATTCTTCAATGGCAACCAGATTAACTGCTCCATAAGACTCGCAACGCTTTTTAAGTTTTTCAATTTCAACTGAGAGCTCTTCAATGCTAAGTTCTGGGACTTGTATCACTGGCGATGGGTCAACTGAAACACTTTCAATTTCAGGCGTATCTGAACCAATCGGTGAACCCTCAGCTTCCATGATTAATGATTCAATATGATCTTCTATGACTAAAGCATTCGGCCCGCCTGCCGGCGAGGCAGGGGATGACATTGAATTTTCATTATTGTCTAAATCTATTTTATACGCCTGAAGCAGACGTTCTTTGAGCGCTCGCTGATTAAACTGTACTTCTTGCTGACGCATTTGTTGATTATGAATATCACCCTTGATCTGAATAATCTCATCTTCAATGCCGCGGATGCCAAGACGCAGGGAATTAAGCCGGCGGGACATCTCTTCTTTTTTGGCTAATTCATCATTAAGCACCAGGCCCAAATCTTGCCGCTTACGCTTTAATTCCTCGATAGTTTGCTCAAGTAAGAAGATATCTTCGCTGATCTTGACCTTCTTGGCTTCCAATTCCAAGGTTTCCGTATCAAAACGATTAATATCAGATAAATCGCGGTCCAAATTCTGGGTGTGAAGATTTAGATTATCTTCAAAATTGCGGCGCTTATCTGATAATGACACCAGCTCAGTGTCTAGTTGGGCGATGGTGATATTAAATTCTTGGCGTTGCTGGTCACGTTCAGCAATGGCTTGTACCTTTGATTTAATGTCTTGCTGGCAACGAGTGATCTGGCCGCCTAAACCTTGAAGGCTGGCTGCCAATTCACCTTCCTGGGACTTGAGAGACATGACCAAGCCTTCAGTTTCAGCGAATTCCGAGGAGATCACGCTTAATTCACCCGCCAGCTTACCTGTCGTTTCTTCAATATCATTCTTCTGTGATTCTAAAACAGAGAATCTTTTTTCAAGGGCTTGAATCTCTTTAAGCAGCGATTCAACCGCGATGTTTTGCTCATACATTTGCACATCTAACTGCAACTTAAGCTCAATGGCAAAGTTGATTTCTTCTTTTAATTTGGCAATGCGGTCATCCATGTGGTTTAAATCCAACTCCACATATTTAGTCTCGTAAATAATCTCGTATTGTTCAGCTGATTGTTCCGTTGCCGGAATGACACGGATTTCTTTAATTTTACCGATAATACCAGTCTGCTTCTCACTCGGCCTGATATTGGCGATAAATCTTCCTTCCACGATCGGGTCCGGAATATCCTGATACTGCACTTGCATTTTCTCAATGAATTCTTTTTGAGACTGCAAGAACACATATTTCTTTTCAAGCTCATCAATCAAATTTTCTTGCGAAGCAAACCGGCCCTTTAACTCTTCTAAACTCTGACGGCGAGTGCTGCTTTGCTGCCATAATTGCTGCAATTGATTCTGGACTTCAGTAATCGCAATATTGATGGCTTCAAAACGTGCAACGACCTGGATTTTTTCATCATTGATCTTGGTGTTTTCATGTTCCAGGCGCGCCCGACGGGCCAGGGCTTCCATGGAACGCTTCATATTCTCAGTCAATTGGTTTTTATAACGCACCTGCTGGCCATTTAATGACAGGATTTCTTTTTCGACACTTGCAATCGAAGATTTCGCTTCATCAATGCTATGGGTCAGCACACTTAAATCATTTTTCTTCTGCTGCAGGCGGGTCTGCAACTCGGTCAAATTTTCAGCCAATTGGCTTAACAGCCCTTTGATCTCCTCGATCTTGGCCTGATGAACGCTGCAGCGCTCCATGGCGGCCGTCTTATCGCCTTTAAGTCGTTCGCAGGTAGCATCCATATTCTGCTGGCGCTCCTGATTAAAATCAATCTGGCGGGCGTTCATGGCTATTTCATTTTCTAAATGAATATCTTGGGCCTTAAACCCGTTGATGCGCTCATCAATCTCTTCGATCTGTAAAGTTTCATTCTCAATGCGGTTATTTAAATCCTCTAATTGAACTGTTACTTCTAATTCGCGGGCCTCTAAGGCCGCAACTGCCGTTGATATATCTTGAGCTTCCTGAGTCAAGGCACCCATTTGATAGCGGGCAAAAAACGTCTCGTAAGCTTTCAGGACTTCAAATGCTTCCTTGTACGCTTTAGCTTTTTTGGCCTGGCGTTCGATGGTGGCGATCTGGCGCTTGACCTCAACGACAATATCATTGATGCGCAATAAATTATCTTCAGTCTCTTTGAGTTTGCTTAAAGCTTCCTTTTTCTTACTCTTATATTTAGTGATACCCGCGGCCTCATCAAAGATCTCGCGGCGATCATCCGGCTTGGCAGAGACAACCAAGTCCACCTTGCCCTGCTGAATCAAGGAATAAGCTTCCGCCCCAACACCCGTGCCCATAAAAAGCTCGACCACATCTTTTAAACGGGAGGTGTTCTTATTAATAAGGTATTCACTCTCGCCTGAACGGAACAAACGGCGGGTGATGATCACCTCATCATGATCAATAGGTAAAATCCGTGATTCGTTAGAGAAGGTCAGACTTACTTCAGCAAAACCAAGCGGTGCTTTTTGATCAGTACCATTGAAGATCACATCTTCCATGGAGCTTCCGCGCAACTGCTTGACGCTTTGTTCACCTAAAACCCAACGGATGGCATCAAAGACATTGCTTTTACCGCAGCCGTTAGGGCCCACAATGGCGGAAATTCCAGGTTGGAATTCAAGAATGGTTTTCTGGGCAAAGGACTTAAACCCGAAAATTTCGAGACGTCTGAAGTACATATATATTCACTTTATTAATAATTATGGAGGGTGTCAATTGAGAATTAATATTTTTTCGTCGGAGTTTTATCAGGCATCTAAGCTGCCTGTTTTGCAGACTTTAAGGACGATGCCTAACCTCACGAACTATGTCAACAATTTCTTGGGCCGTAATTTTAGTTTTTAACCCACGAACTGCCAGTGGAGAACGTGCTTTCTTAGCAGATCTTAAACTAAAAATACTTCCATCACGCCGTTTAATCAATACTTCTTCTGTTTTGGCCTTTTCCAATACCTGGGCAAAATTTTGACGCGCTTGCGAGAAAGTAAAGACAGTCATTATCACACCTCCAGGATTTCAACTAAACACTTTTTAGCTACACTCTTTAAAGGAGCATCCAAAGTCAATAGAGACACTTCATGTTTTTGCGCACAAATAATCATATAGGCGTCATACGCGTAAATATCGTATTCATGACATATCTTTAAAGCACTAAAAAGATCAATATCTATAAGCTGTACGGGGATTTCATAAAAAGCATTTAATGCACGCTCACTCTCACGCAAAGTAATCATTTTGCGTTTAAACATTGCCGATAAGGCATTGCCTATTTCCCATTTTAGAGAAAGTGGCGCAATTAACTCAATCCCGCGGGTGCGCTCTTCCAAACGCCGCTTTTGGGCTTCCCCTAATACCACCGCCAGAACCACTGAGCTGTCAACAACCGTTGATTTCTTCATCTAGTACAATTGTACAACAATATACCACACCGTGCAAAATATTTTTCGTCTCCGTTTGGTACGTTGTAGAATTGGAATCACGGCGTATTGGCTGGAATTTTAACTCCAAACAGGGACTGCACGTCCGCAGGCCGCATGCCAATAATGACAGGATCGATTTCAGAGAGGCCATAACGTTCAACGCGCGCAATCAAGGCTGGGTCAACATCAACCTTCACCCCGCCATTATCGTCTTTGGTAACACGTAAAGCCTCTTCCTGTTGGCTTAAGTCGATACCACCATTTATTTCTTGAACCAGCGATGCTTTATCCGACAAACTTTTCATTGAATTTAGATAAAGTATGCCATACATTTATATAAAGGCAAATTTTTTTGGTGTTGGCAATAAATAGGGACGTCTCCCATTTAATTTATACAGAAATCGGGAGACGTCCCTATTTATTCTAAGACTCCTGTTTTGCAGACGTTAGAAAATTGCAGAGCGCTTGACCGAATGGTGCGTTTGGAAGTCGGATAATCCACATCAATCAAACCAAATCTGGGGCCATAACCATGGGCCCATTCAAAATTGTCCATCAAGGACCAGTAAAGATAACCCATCACATCCACCCCTTCACTCATGGCCTCATGCACCTTTTTCAAATGTTCCTGAATAAACTCCCAACGCTGTGCATCGTCGCTGGTGCAAATACCATTCTCCGAAATGATCACCGGTAAATTGTATTTCTTGATATCCACCAAGACCTGCCGCAGGCCATCAGGATAAATGGCCCAGCCTAAGGAATTCTTTTTTAAAGGATGATGGTCCTCTTGGCAGGTTTCCATCAATAAATTCCCGATCCACCAACTGTGCACATGCACCAGATTTCTTGAATAATAATTAACCCCAATAAAATCAAGACTTTGATGCTTGTTTAAATAGTCCAAGACTTCCAAATTGTATAAATACTTCCTAAGGCTTACTCCCAGACGAGTTTTTACATCATCATTACAACCAACAATGGCCTGCATATGGTGAGCAATACTCACCTTTGGAGTCGGATATGCAGCATTTCTATAAATTTGATGAATGAGCTTATACGCTTCAACATGGGCTTCGTTCATATGATCATGCACTGCGCGCATTTTAAAAAAGGATTTTTCTTGCGGCGGCCACATGCCCCAGAGAAAGGCATGCGAAAAATAAACCGATGGCTCATTGATGGTAAACCAAAATTGCACATGTGGCGCTAAAGCCTTAACTACAAATTCACAATAGCGCAAAAATCTTTTAATAGACGTTTCCTTGACCCAATTGCCTGAATCACTAAACCAAATAGGATTGGTAAAGTGATGCAAAGTCACCATGGGTTCAATGCCGCGAGCCCGCAGGGCCTTGATCACTTGAAGATAATGTTCTATTGTATCAGATGAAAACTCACCTTCCCGCGGTTCAATGCGGCTCCATTCGATGGAAAGGCGGTGGGCATTATGGTTAAGGCTTTTAATTAGATCAAAGTCCTGTTCATAAAGCTCATAATGCCGGCAGGCAGCTCCAGAACGCTCCTTGCCAGCAGTAATCTCCCACGGCCACCAATCGGCATTGGTATTATTGCCTTCTACTTGATAGGAAGATGTAGCTGAACCCCAATAAAAATTCTTTGGAAATTGAATCATCAAAAGGATTATATCAAAACACCCAAAAATATGTTTGTTTAAAGTAAACAAAAGAGTAAATTAGATTGATGCGTGCACTGATTAAATTAATACAGAAAACTTACCGCATGGTCGATCCTCAGGAGGGATCAAAGGTATTACGTAATGTGGGCTCACTCTCCGGGCTACAGGTCATCACGTATATCCTGCCGGTTATCATTCTTCCCTATCTTTTCCGCGTCCTTGGGCCTGATAAATTTGGACTAATCTGTTTTGCCCAGGCTTTTGTGCAGTATTTCATGATTGTTACGGATTACGGCTTTAGCGTTTCAGCCACCAAGTCTATTTCCCTTCATATCGAAGACAAAAAGAAAATTTGTGAGATCGTATCGGCAGTCATGACCATTAAACTCATCCTGGGCTTTATCAGCTTGATTGTCCTATCCATCGTGATCTTGCTTGTCCCCAAATTCAAACATGATTGGATGATCTATGCCTTAAGTTTTGGCGCTGTGATTGGTAATATTCTTTTCCCCACCTGGTTCTTCCAGGGCTCGGAAAGCATGAAATACACCGCCAAACTCAATATCATCGGGGAATTTATCTACGCATTTGGTATTTTCCTTCTGATCCATTCGCCCAATGATTTTCTCATGGTGCCAACCATTACCTCTTTGTCCATGCTTTTGACAGGATTCATGGGGCAATATATTCTCTTTAGCCGCTTTCACATGACCTTTCAGCTGCCCACCTGGAAAGACCTACGCCGGGAACTATCGGCTGGATGGAATGTTTTTATTTCGGTAGTGGCCATCAACACCTATACAACCACCCGTATTTTTGCGGTGGGCCTTTTGACCAATAATTCCTTAACTGGTTTCTATTCCATTGCTGAAAAAATTGCCAATACCGTTCAGACTTTTCCCTTGTCTTCTTTTACCCAAGCCATTTTCCCGCGGCTTAGTCATATCTTTCACAAAAACAAAGAAAAGGCCCTTAAAATCATGGAGCAAGTACAATTGATCACCGTGATTATTTCTTTGATCTTTCTGCCAATAACCTTTGTTTTTAGTCCGCTTATCATCCGGCTGGTCTGCGGGGGCGCATATCCAGCCGCCATTTTGTCGCTTCGGTTTCTACTGATTTCAGTATTCTTTATCAGCGCCAATGCTTTCCGGGTCCAATTTTTACTGGTTTGTGGCAAAACCGAACTTTACTCCCGTATCCATATCACCATGGCCATCATTGGTTTACCCTTAATCATCGCCATGATCCACCACTACTCCTATGTCGGGGCAGCCATGGCCACCTGCCTTATCGAAGGCGGCGTTTTCACCATGACCTACTTTACAGTCAAGGGGATAGCTGCCTTCATTGAATTCAAACTTCCTGAGACTATAGAGTAACAATTCCCAGTGAATCGGTATCACCGGGATGAGGTGAGAGACGGCGTTCAATCAAAATAACTGTATCGCTCTTGGCGGTCAGATGGGCTTGGTTTAATTTTCTAAAAATAACCTTGGGATCATGAGAGATACTTTTATTCAGAATAAAAGGATGTACGCCATAAGAAAAGTTGAGAAAATTGCAGACCCTTAAATTTGCACTAAAAGATAAAATCCAGCAAGGTGGCTTAAACCTGGAGATCCGGCGGGCCGTGCTGCCACTGGTGGTAGGTGTCAAGATATAGCGCGCATCCAGCTGCCAGGCCGCGCGTACGGCATTTAAAGAAACAACATCAGTAATCGAAAGCAAACCACCTTCAGAAACTTTGTCGCTGATGCGCACACCTTCATTGGTCGAAAGACTACCACCATCGCGTTGGTTTTCGGTAGCTATGGCAATCTTGGCCATCATGCGCACGGTTTCAACAGGATAATCGCCAATGGCAGTTTCCTGAGAAAGCATGATCGCATCAGTCCCATCCAAAATGGCGTTAGCCACATCATTGACCTCGGCACGGGTAGGCCGCACATTCTGGGTCATTGATTCTAGCATTTGGGTGGCGGTGATCACCGGACGTCCCATGAGATTGGCTTTGTGGATGAGCCGCTTTTGAATACCAGGAACTTCCTCAATGGGGGTTTCAACCCCAAGGTCCCCACGCGCTACCATCACCGCATCAGCAGCTTTGATCAGCTCGTCAAAATTCTCGACCGCAGAACTGCGTTCAATTTTGGCCACCAGATATACAGGATGCCCTTTTCTTCTGGCAAACTCCCTTACTTTAAGAACATCTTCGGATTTTTCCACGAAAGAAAGCCCAAAGACATGCACACCTTGGGACAAACCGAATTCAACAATCTCCAAATCCCTTTTGGTGATAGGATTAATATTTAGTTGGGCGCCAGGTAAATTAATGCCCTTATGAGACAAAAGTTTCCCACCGACGATGACTTTGCAAAAAATATCCTGACGTAAAATCCGCTCGACCTTTAACTGAATAAAGCCATCGTTGAGAAAAATAATACTGCCTGCTGTAACTGCACGTGGAAGGTCCTTATATTCCACCGGGATCTTTTTGTCCGTGCCAAGCATATGCTGGGTCGTGAGGATAATATCAGCACCCTTCTTTAACATGACTCCCCCATCTTGAAGCGTCCCTAAACGCATCTTGACACCCGGCAGGTCCATGAGAATACTCACCATCCGCCGGCATTTGGCAGCAGCTTTGCGGATATTCCGAATATTTTGTGCATGCACTTTAAATTCGCCGTGGGACAAATTCAGGCGCGCAACATTCATGCCGCTGTTGATCATTTCTTCGAGTTTATAAAGTGATGAACAAGCAGGACCTATCGTGCAGATAATCTTAGTCTTGTGCGAAGGCAGCTTAAAAGGCTCCTGATTTTTATTTGCCATACATGGCCTCTAGTTGGGAAACCTTGGGGAAATCTGGATAATACTCACCTTGTGGCCCTATATATCCTGTGCCTGATTTTTTGAGAGTAACAGCCGTGTATGCGCCCTTAGCATTAGGGATATTAACAGTAAATGAATCATCCTCCACACCCCCGGGAGGTGTGGGGGTTTGTGCCACTTCTACAGGGGGAGTTTGGATTGTAGTCACCGTAGGCGGTTGGACTACCTGGTATCCATATCCGGTATAAATATAGTAAACGCCATTATTAACATAATAGGTGGTTCCATTAATGATTATTGGCTCATAGGTTGGAGCTACTGGAATATCCACATCATCAGACGGTGGATAATAGATAGGTCCATCATAATAAGTATCAGGTGTATATGTAAACCCTAAATCAACATAGCTGTGGTCATGGTGATGATAGCCATGATTGCCGTTCTGGTTATAGCTCTGATTATTGTTCTGGCTATGGTTCTGATTCTGATTACTGCTCTGGTTACTGTTCTGATTATGGTTCCAATTATCAGCGCAGGCATTCAAGGACCAGAGCAAGCTAGTACCCATGGCGCAAACGGCAAAAACAACTTTAAATATATTTATTTTCTTCATTTTTATCCTATTGAAATTCCATGACATAGCTCAATATACCACCAGATACCCTAATTGGCAAAACATCAAAGCATATGTTATCCTTTATTTAGGATTTGAATTTTGCTCTTTTGACATACTCGAAAAAGGCAAACTTAGGGAAACCTAAGGACCGCAAAGCCGTGAACCTAAACTTGCTCTGGGGATCAAGCATGGTTGTCTGGTTGCCGGACCTATATGGTACGTGATAAGCATTTCGTCCTCTTTTTCGAGAACTTAACAGTTCTACCCCATCGGGGAAAAAAGGAGGGCGAAATGCCTAAGCTCCTCATCCTGTTCTTCTTTAGTCTCTTTTTGATTCTACAAACACTTCCTGCTTACTGTGTCACACGCACCATGTCGTTTCATATTTCAGTCACCATTCCTGAACATGTGATGGTTCCCTCAAACATGTCAGCCGTCTCTGTACCTCAAAATCAACAATTGGTACAGACCCAATTGGTGATGCGGAATAACAAACCCGTACAACTGACATCCATTGTTGTACCCTGATTATTCATCGCTGCTATTGGCTTCCTTGATCTGTACAGGGACATTAAACACGTAGTTGGTCCCTTCCACCACTTCGACTTTATTCTTCAATTTTATCCGTGGAATCATGTCAATGGGCAGAGTAATAATATCCACGGAGATGGTGTGTTCTCCTGGCGCCACCTTCCTAAAATAAAATGCCCCATGGGAATCACTACGCTCGGTCATCTTGCCATCAAGGATGATCCTCACCTTAGGAACAAATTTATCAGTACTTCGGGGCACGCCAGTACCCGTAGTATCCACAAAAACAAGTCCATAAATTCCTGTTTGACTAATAAATCCAAAATCCGCATGGATGCGGCGACCTTGAAGAATATTCACCTGCAAAGTTTGCGGGGTTGAGAAAATTAGCCCACCTGGCAAGGTGTCGAGCATGGGTGTAACCTCAACGGCCTTGGCCCGGATTCTAATGGAATACTGGCCATTTCGATCAGTGGTGACTTCTTTATCACCAACCTTTAATTTAACCCCGGGAATACCTTGATCACCTGGCTCATACTTTCCATCGCCCACTTCATCCTTAAAGACAATGCCTGTGATGATGCCAACAGGGTCCCAATAGGTGGCCCCACCAAAGGTGATGCGCATGCCGACATGCACTTCAAAATCGTCATAGGAAGGATTATCAAGATGCGAGATAATTCGCGTCGCACTTGTATCAGCAAAAAGACTTACATTGTTGGTGGGATTATAATTGACGCTGGCTGAAAGAATAACACTACGCTCTCCTGAAAGAAAAATACTGTTGGTTTCATTGACCCCTAATTCATCGCGGTAATCAATCTGGGAGGTAAATGAAACCTTGGGATTAAATTGTTTTGAATATTCAACCCCAGTATTGATCACATTAGGATTAGAGCTGCTCTGGCCACGCGGATGAAACCAGTCATATTCATAATTGGCATACGTTGATACTTCATTGTTTAATGGCAGCTGAATACCGGTGATCGCATCCTCTCTGGTGTAATCTGAAATATCAGACCCTGGCGTGCTATTGTCTTGATATCCGACCCCGCCAAACACCGTCGCGTTTAATGAATTCCAAATATGCACATTCTTCGAAAGCCGTTGATTAAGCTCAAAAGTCCGCTGAGAAGAAAGTTCACCTGGTGTGTCCATAAAATTAAAGTCACTATCTGTCCACCAGTTTTTGGCCACATCCACCCTTAAATGGCCATTGCCGTCGTAATTTAAGGCATTAGGATGAGCGATATTAGGGTCCAAATGTTCCTGAAAAGCCTCCAAAAAAGAACTGGCTGTCATATTTTTATAAAGCGTATCTGTCGTCCATGTGGCGCCAGTCTCCCCTTGATTGGCGGGATATGTAGAAATAGTTGTATAATTTTTATCAATATTCCTGAAATTAAAGCCCGTTTTAAAATCAGGCTCTTCCCAATGCAGGGAGGCGAGGGTTGAGTCATGACTATCATCCCTGCCTTCTTCGGCATTGAGAGTCAAAAAATCGTTAAACTTATGCTGCCCCTCAATGGAATAGACCTCCTTAGTCAAATAGGGTTGCCGGTCAGAACCATAACCTTTAGCATAATTAAATGAATAACGGTCAGTTTGGCTTTCAGGAAACAAGGTTAATTTCAAGGCGTCAATATAAGAATCATTAAATTGCGATACTGAATTACTCGAAATAAACCCTATAGGTTCTTGTTCCTGTCCATGACTGACGGCGAGCCCCAGCACATTGCCAAACAAATCCACATCCGCAAAAACCCCGCGCAATCGGGTGCCTGGCATGGTCAAGGGAGACAAATATCGGAAGGCATCAAAAGCACGAAGATTAAAATTGTTTGTTCCCTCCAGTGGTATTTGGCTTAAACCAAGGGTGTAGGTATCAAATTGGGAATAGGACTCAAAGTCAGTGTATGACCCGGAGGCGTCCAAATAGCCGTATGGCGTCTCACCAGTAACGGCAAGGGTTTGGTTAAAATCAAAACTTTCACGTTTTAATTTAGAAGCGTTGGGGCCGGAATAAAAAGTGCTATAGTCATTAGAATAGGTGAACAAAAAAGGTGCTGCATGCTGTACCATTCCAGAACCCTGCGATTGGCCATAACCCTCATTTTTAGGAAACACTACTTCAAAATAAATAGTGTGTCTTCCAAAATTATCCCAAATATGTAAAAAAGTAGTGCCAATGCCAATCCCATCGACCTGCAGACGGTCAGTACCAAGAGGTGTCACTCGGATGAAACCCTGGTCAATCATAAGGATCCGCTGGATGTTCTTACCAATTAAAATCACCGACGAGTGAAGCTCTAATAAGATGACAGGTTTCCCATGACTGTTTTGACCGAGCTCTTGGAGATAAATTTCCATCGGAGGCTGCTTGGGTCTTGAAGGACCTACCTGGACCGTTGCAGACGGCAGTGCCTGCGGCGGTGAGGGCTGTGCCAGAGGCGCATAGGCCTGGGCTTCTGGAACCGAAGATACTTGCGGTTGTGGATAAACCGGGGACGAAACCATTGATGGTGAAGGAGACACCACAGAAGCAGGCTGTATGGTTCCCGCCGAGGATGTTAACGGTTGTGTGGCAACAGAAATGCCTGTAGGGACATTAGGTGCCGTAACATTTGACCCTGCAGATGGAGGCTGCGCCTGGGCAGATTGTTGTTCTTGAACAGTCACTGGAGGTGTTTGTAGTAAAGAAGCTGTTGATGGATGTTCAATTGATTCTGATGGATGCACTTGGGTCGTGGCTGTTTCAATATTGCTTGGCGGAGTTTCTTCGATTGGTGCAATGGCAGG
>Ga0206857_1109_pt1 | contig 17561 bp, 23 predicted proteins | sample Alteio_BWOrgCont_49_FD_152865 | JGI IMG/M metagenome (GOLD analysis project Ga0206857, IMG submission 152865) | Enriched cells from forest soil in Barre Woods Harvard Forest LTER site, Petersham, Massachusetts, United States -... | ecosystem: Environmental > Terrestrial > Soil > Temperate forest >...
TGATGGGAACCGGGAGGGCGATAATGCAGGCGAGCACGAAAATGAGCACTCCGAGAAGCCGTTTGGCCACAGGCGTCGTCGTCCATTGCCAGCGTGGCCGCACACCCTTTTCCGCGCGTTCCAGAAACGGCATGATCGCCTTCACGGCGGTCGCAAACGCCTTCCGGGGAATGGAACGCTTCAATAAGGCCTTCGGGAGGCGGATCTGCCCGCTTCCCATGATCATTTGCGCGGAAATAATCCCCGCGGGCAGCGCCACGACCGCCGACATTCCCGGGATCGGAATCGGGATCACTTCGGGAATCGCGAAAACCATCAGCGAGGTGCCAAACGAGGTCGTACCAAGTCCAGCGACAATCCGCTCGACGGTGAGAGAATCCTGGGGGTTATTTTCCAGGATCAGCCGGAGAATTTCCGATGTCCGCCGGGCTGGAGCCTCAGTCCGTTGACGGCCTTTAGCTTTGGAACCGATCCGACGCTTCGCCTTCAAAGAGGCGCGCGATCGTTTCGTCGAAGGACCGGTGGACAGAGGAGCCGTGGTTGAAATGGATTCGCCCGAAAATGCGGCTTTGGAAGTCATCTGCGGGCGCAGTCTGTTCACGGCAACGCTTTTGTCAAGTTTCGCAAACGACCCTCCGACGCACCCGATTGGCGGCGGGAGTTTGAAGCCAAGTGCCGAAAATGAGGAGCGTAATGCCTGGAAACCCTGTACTCACCAGCGCCCAATTTTCCAGAGTGCGCGGTACAGGGTTCGAACCTGTGACTTGTGGGGTGGATTGAGGATGGGTTGCGGCCTTGTAATGCTTTCCCCATCTTGGTCTTCGGGGATTTTGAAAAATTTGTTTGCGTCATCGCTGCCTCAATTTTACCCATGCTTTTGTCCAATTTGTCCAATTTCGCCAATTTCGCCAATTTGCCATGCCCTCCCAATTTCAGCGTAAAAAACGAGCGCCGTGGCGCGTCGTCAGCAACGGGTCGGTCGAGGTCGTCATTTATCGCGATCATGCCGGGTTCCGGGTCGTCTGGTATTTCGCCGATCAGCGGGAGCGTAAGTTTTTTGCGGATGAATCCGAGGCGGTGAGTTTCGCCAAGAAGCAGGCTTCCGCTCTCGGCAAGTCCCAGCCGAAGAATGAGGCTGCTGTCGAGGCGGAGATTCGTTATCTGCACCAGCTCCAGGAGCGGATGGGCGGGGCGCCGGTGGATCTGGCGGTCGATTTCTATCTCGCGCATCATAAACGCGCCAAGTTCGAGCCGGCCATGCTGCCGCAGCTTTTGCTCGATCTGCTCGAACAAATGAAGCAGGATCAGCTTAGTCCGAGTTATGTGGGCGCGGTCGAATACTATCTGGCTCCGATCGCGAATCACTTTCGCGGTCACATCCACGAGATCGAGTCGGGCGAGTTGAGCAGGTTCATCCGCGGCTATACGAAGAGCGCGCGGTCCCGCTGTCATATGGCTAACTATGCCAAGCGGCTCTTTCATTGGGCGCGCGATGAGAGGAAGGCGCTCCATCAAGGCGAGACGGAGGCCGATCTGGTGAACATGCCGGAGCCGAAGCAGGCGGAGATTGAGATTTATACGCCCGCGGAGATGCGGCTCATGCTCGAGCATTGCATCGACCAGGAGGAAATCTCGCTGCTGACTCTCGGCGGGTTTGTGGGTCTGCGTAACTCGGAGATCACCGGTGAGCGCACGAGTCACGGGCCGCTGCCGATCGAGAGTGTGTTGCTGCGGGGCCAGGGAGAAGCGGTCAAGGTGGTGCAGAAGGTCCAGGATAAGTCGGTGACGCGATACGCGCCGATTCCCGACAATGCACTGACCTGGCTGGAAGCTTTGCGCGGGAAGACTGGGCCGGTGGTGACGTTCGACCGGGCGAGCCGGGTGATTCCGAAGATCATCGAGCGGGTGAACGAGGCGGGCGCCAAAATGCTGGGTTGGATTCCGATGAAGCCGAAGAAGAACGGTCTCCGCCGGTCTCATATCTCCTACCGCACGGCGATCACCCGGGATCCGGCTCGAGTGGGCGACGAATGTAACACGTCGCCGGCGAAGATCCGGAGTAACTATCGACGGCCGGGCTTGGAGATAGTGGCTCATGAGTGGTATGCGATCAGCCGACTGACCGCGCCGGAAGACCGGTCTGGTCCCCGACCCGCCATTGGCGGCGCCACACCCGAAGCTCGGAGCGCAGGAAGGTGACCTTGCCACCATCGATGTAGCGGGGAGGTCCGTCGCTTTCGGCCATTCGGCGTTCGAGCGTCGAGACAGACATATCGAGGAATTTCGCGGCTTCCCCTTTTCCGACGAAGGGGTCGGCCAGGGCGGCGGCGCTCTCCTTGGTCTGCTCAATGGTCGAAAGCAGATCCGCGAGCTTGGCGGAAATGATTTCGCCGGCGTGCGTGATGGCTGGTGCATCCGATTGGGTTGAGGTCGTCATGTTAGGCGGTTCCCGGGAGCTTGGTGGAATTCAGTGGTTCAGGACGCGCGCTTGGCAGAGCAGGCCGAGCCGCGAACAATGCTTGCGGATATTGCCGCGAATATCCATGAGGGTGGTCTTGGCGCTGTAGAGTCCGGCGCGTTTCATTTCCCGAGCGAGGACGGTGGGGTCTTCGCGCTCGACGCGCCCGCGGTTCGCGCGGAGCCAGTTATCGATGGCAAGTGACCGGGCGTTGCGTGAGATGGGGGGATTCTCGATCGGAGTCATCGGGATGCTTTCATTAAGAGCATGGCTTCACGCATGCCTTTGATCGTGCCGACACGCATCGCTTCGAGCTTGGCGCGCATGAGCTTGGGGAGATATTCCCCGCGGGCGTGGAGATAGCCGGTCAGCTCGCCGCTCTCGATGCCGTGGCTGCGTCCGATGTGGTAGCAGATAACTCCGACGCAGGTGCCAAAGAGGAAGGCGAACGCGGCCAGCGCGGACCAATCGTTGAGGGTAATGTGGTCGATCATAATTGGGGCAGGGATGAAAGCGCGGCGTCGAAGTCTTTTCGGGCGATCTCGAGAAAGGCCCGGGCGGTTCCGGTGTGGCCCAGGGCCAGGACGTGGCGGGCTTGGGCGAGGCGGGCTTCGAGGGCGTGGAGGTGGTGTTGGGCGGCGCTGGCCTGGGTGGCGCTGTGGTGGCGCGCTTCGGCGAGGCGCTGGAGGAAGGCAAGTCGGTCGGGCATGATGTTAAGGATGAAGGATAAAGGATGAAGGATGAAGAGGAGTGCGCTGCGCGGTGATTTGGGACGGGCGGAAAGCTAGGCGGGAAGGCGGGCGATGGACGGGGTCCGGTTTCGCGCCGATAACATGGGTATTGTTACACGAGAGAACGGTGGCGACATGGCAAGTATCGCGGCCCTTCAGGCCTCGGTCGTTTTCCCTGGCTAACCCAGCCCGTTGGGCTGGGCTATCGACTGGCGGGCCTTCGGCCCTCAAGAAGGGCATGACTCGTTCTAGTCCCCTCTGCCTCCTCGCTGGGCTATCGACTGGCGGGCCTTCGGCCCTCAGGAGAGTGCGCCCTTCGGAGAGTGCATGATACGCTCTCGCCTGCTTTCCCCGGGATCTTTCTGCCGAGTTACTCTTCATTCGTCGCTCCATTCTCCTTCACCGAGTTCTTCATCCATGGCGGCTTGCAGGGCCGCGAGTTGCCGCAGGTCTTCTCCGATCTCGCGAAGAAGCTCGAAGCATTCGGGGCAGACGAAGCCGAGGTCGACGTCGAGGTGGTGCACGTGTTCGGCGGTGCCGCAGCATTGGCAACGGCCATTCGCGCCGGTGAGGGCGAGGAAGTGGATCACTGGGACGCTCCTTCTCCAGGGGCGGCGGCGGGGGGGGCCGTCCGCTCCCAATGGCGCCTGGCGGCTTCTTCGTAGTAGCGATTCCAGAGGACGTCCTGGGCGACGTTGGCCTGGACGATCCAGTCGGTGATCTCGTCGAGCAGGTCGAGCAGTTCGCCCGGCACCATGGGTGTGCGACCGACGGATTCGATGGCCCGGACGTAGGTCTGTCCGGCGCTGACGATGGCGCTCTTTAAATCGGTGCTCATAGATCCGATTGCAAAAGTCGGGTAACTTCGTTGGCTTCCGATGGGCGCAGTTTGGAGAACGCGTAACGCAGGGCGCGACTGATCCGGGCGACCGCGTCGTCGAGCGCCGGCTCGCCTTCGACGGCTTCCAAGTCGAGCATCAGGTCGTCGAAGCTTGGACCGTCTTCCTCGTCGTCATCCTGGGCGAAACGGCGCAGGGAGCGGGAGCCGGAGGCGTGCTCTTTTGCGGCCTCCGTATCAAAGCCGGCGCCCATGGCGTCGGCGAGTTGGTCGGCGTAGGAACGAGGGGCGCTCATGCTCGGGCGGGCCTCCGTTTGAAGATGGAAAAGGTGACGCCGTCGCGCGCGATGAAGATGGTCCCGCGCTTGGCCCGGTCCCGGACGACGCGGGCGCGCTCGATCAGGCGGTCGATGCTATCCCCGTAGAAGGGCCCGGCGATCCGTTTCGAAGGTAACTCGCGGGCCTCGAGGAAATCGACGCCAGGGATCTCCTGGATGGCGGATGCGGTGTTATCGTTGGTGGAGGTATTGCTCATCGAACGCAGCGATATTTGCACGGGTTTTGCGGGCGATTTTTCGCCGGCTTGTTTCGACCGCTTTTCGACTTGTCTCGTCCCCTCCCCGCCGGGTTTAAACTTGTTGACGGGGTTCATTTTTCCTCCGTTTCGTCCTCATCCGAGCCCTTGGCCACGAGGGTCGGATTCTCGGCGATCCACTCCCGCGTGAGCGCGGGATTCATCTTGCGGAAGGCGACGGGCGCCCCGGCGGCGTTGAGGGCGCCCATTGAGGTTTTGCCGAAGCCGAGGATCAAGCCGCAGTCCTCGAACGAGAAAAACTCATTCGGATTTTCCCGGGAGCGCTGGACGAGCGCGGCCCGGCGGGCTTCGCGCTCGGCGTCCCGGGCCGCTTTCGCGACCTCGGCTGCGGAGGGCTTTTGAGGGGTCCGCTTCATGCGTCCTCCCTCGCCTCACCATAGGTGAAAGCCTGACCCCTAATCGCTTGCGCTGCGGGGCGTCTGGGCGTTACATTCCCGGCCGACGGTGCAAACCGCCTGCCATCGAAAACTCTGTCTAGGAGCATATCTTTGGTATTTTCTCAGCCGTCCCGATTCGTACTCGGGGCGGCTGAATTGTTTTAGGATTGGGGAGGTGGGAAACGGATGAAGGATGAAGGATGAAGGATGAAGAGGAGTGCGCTGCGCGGTGGATTTGGCCGGACGGTGGACGGGGCGCGGGAGTTAGTCGCGGGGATGTGGAAAGCATGGCGGTCCTCGCAGCCATCGCCCCCATCGTCCATCACGGCGAAGAGGATGCCGACGGGGCCAGGCGGGCTGCGGCGGCGATGAGCCAGGGCGGCGCCGGCGCGTGGTCTGCATCCGCGGACTGTGGACGCCTCGCTTCGATTTGTGGCGGGGCCGGCCTTCCCTCTACGGATCGATTCCGGCGACTCGGCGGTGAAAAAGAAATGGCGCGTTCCGCACTCGTCCGCAGCCGAGCGTCGCCCTCCGGTGGGGGTCTCGTGGTTTTGATGTCATGTGTTCATCAGAACACTTTCTTAAAACCGGCACAAGGGACGACCTATCCGGGTAAGATTCCGGCCGCGGTGAATAACTTTGGGGATGCAGCTGTCTGCTGCCGCCCTCTTTGAGGCCGGCCGGCGCGCTGACCGCGGTGTTCGCCGCTGAGCCATGAGGGGACGCTGGGGCGGACTGATTGGGTCCAACGGACTTCGAGCTTTATTGCGGCTCCTCGCGCTGGGAAACCGTGGTCCCAGCAGCGCGCACGTTCCATGCTCGGTGAATTTGTCGGAGTCCCAGTGGGTGATCCGATCTCCCGGCCAGGAGAGAGGAATCATACGCACTGCTACGGCCCGGTCTCTCTGTGCTGAACATTTGCCGGCAATTCCCGTCCAAAATAGTGTCCCATTGCAACTATTATGAAAAGGAAACTACTTCTCGTCCCCGTCCTGGCCGGTTCCCTGTGGCTGTCGGGCTGCGCCAGTATGTTCTTCACTGGCCCGATACTCGGCGGGCGCGGCTCGAGCGATGATTCCTCTTCTGCGAGCGGGATTGACCCCGTCACCATGTCCGCAATCGATGCCTCCAATCAGGCCACGAGCGATTCCATCCAACAAGAAAATCAATGGCAGATGGATCAGACCAACAACGCTTCCCCCCCGCCAAATCCATAACTCGATTCCGGCGCAGCTTTTTTGGGGGGGAGACGCAGAGGACGGAGCCGAAACGTGCTCGTTTTTTGGTCCCATGCGCTATACGGTATAAAATGGATCAATACGGTGCGCCGGATATTTTGCATTTATACGGCGCAGCCCAAGCCATAATGGGAAGCAACGCGGCCCTTCCCTATTTATTTCACTGTCTCTTAAACGGAAGGAGCCTCGCCCTGTTCGGCGGGCCGGGCGAGCCGACCTCGGAAAACCATTGTGCATCCAACCCACGCCCGATCGATTTAAGACGACATATAAAATTGTTGAGAATTTCGTAGATGCTCATAACTCCGGCATTCAAAACATAGCAACATCTCGAGCGCGTTGGAGTCGCGTCCACGCCAGGCTTGAGACACCCGGCACTTGCAAATTGCCACTGGAGGGTGTTCACCATCGGACGAAACGCCGTTTCCCCATGAATTTGTCGTTCCCTCTGCTCGCCGTGCTCGCCACCTTCGCCTTCCAGAGCGGGCTATCGGCAGAAGAGGCGGACATCGTGGAGCTATCCCAACGACATCCACTGGTATCTTGGGACCTAAATAATCGCCCGATCCCGTACGGCGACGAGATGCTCGGTGATGCCATCCACGCTCTGGCAGGGATACCGCACCCGTGGACAGTTCCGAAAATGATCGGCATTTTCGAAACGGAAAGGCGCGCGTTGTCAGAAAAGGATCGAGGGCAAAGGCGCATCGGTTCAGAGCCGCACTCGCAGGAATGGGAGCGCCTTCGACATATCGCGCGGCTCCTCGCCGCGAGCCGCGATCCTCGAGCAACGGTCGTTTTGGAGGAGGCGCTCGACAGCCAGGATGGACTCGACCACGGACTCCTGCACTTCGAATTGGTCGACGGCCTCTTCAATTATTTTGCGCTAGATCCGACTTACCAATTCATTCCCGCCCGCCCTATGACATACCAAGACTTTGATGCCACCAATTTTTTTCCGGTGGAGGAGGAAATCCTCAAGTTCTGGCGAACGCGCAATGACAAGGAACTGCGCGCGCGAGCGGCCGCGGCAACGGCGGCGGCCAGCGCTGGCAAATGATGGGTGAGTTAGCTGCGCAAGATTAAACAAACCGAGCGGGGCCTTGCCGCGTTTTTTGATCGTTCGCTGTGGTCGGAGACCGAATTAAAAGGCCTCTCGGGTAACGACTCCTCGCGACGGGTCGATGAGTGCGAACCCTTGGCCTTTTCGCGACCATTGTCGTCGTGGTTGGCGTCGCGGATCGCCTGGGGTCATTTAAGACGCCGAGACAAGGAGACAAGGAGACGTTTGGCACGAGGCCCTCTCCTTGTCTGATGGTCTTCCGTCTTCGCGTCTAAATTGCCTTGACGATCGGGCGCACGCTCCCAACGCGAATCAGCGTGGATACCGAAGATTCCGAAGACGCCGCCGACGCTGAAGACGCCGAGCCCCTTCCGCCGCAGCAAGCCGCCGACTGGACCTCTCCGGAGACCACGCCGCCGACCTCCAGCGCGGGCGGGAACCCTGGCTATCCGGCCTATCTTCCGTCGGATGACGAAGCGAACCCGAACGTCCCGGCGGGTTGGCGGCTCGATGATCTGCTGCAGCCTGCGGCGGACTCCGATCCGGCAGCGTCCTACGATCCGGCCGCCCCGGCGGCGCAGGCGCGGCCGGCCGCACCGGTGGCCGCGGCCCCCAAGGCCGCTTATCGCGTGACCGGCGAAGACCTGGCCCGCCGGGGCGTGGGCTTTTACACGAATCTCCCGGCGGGCGCGCCGGGGGCGGCGCCGCCGGGCGGTCCGGATCCGAATGGCGGGGCGCTCACTTCGTCCAACTCGTCATTCCTCGGCGGAGTCCGGGCCAGCGCGCCGGCGCGGCAGTTTGCTTTCGATCCGCAAACGGGAAATACGACCGGTGGGCCGGCGCCGGGGATGGCGAATGATCCGACGATGACTTGGGGTCAGCCGCTGGCGGCTAACTCTAGCTTGCGGTCGGTGACATCGGACGGGGATCTGGCGACTCACTCCGCAGCGGGATCGGGGAATGCTTCCGATCCGTCAGCGGCGGCGTCAGCTTTGGCGCAGATCCCGGCGGGGCCGATGGGTGCGGCGCGGGAGGCCCTCCTCGCGGCCCAACAGGCCGCGGCCGATTCGCGGACCAGGACCGCCGCGACCCTGCAGAGTCTCGGCGTGCCGCTGGTCGATGCCACCGGCGCGCCGCTCGATCTCGATACCGCGGGCATCGATGCCCTGCGCGCGCAGGTCGATGCGACTTACAATGCGGAATACGCGGCGGACGCGGCCAATGACCATGCGGCTTTTGGGCTGAGTTCCGGTTATACCCCGGATGCGCAGGCCTTGCGCGATGACATCACCCGGCGCAAGGCCCAGGCCATGGCGGCGATCGGCGAGCATCTGGGCACGCTCGGCGCCGTGCAGCAGGCGGCCAATCAGTACGACGACGCGCGCGCGCCGATGGCGGCGTTTACCGTCCAGCGCCTTGGTGAGATCAATGCGCAGCGCACCGCGCAAGGTTTGCCGCCGGTGGCGATCCCGCTGGAGACGCAGCGGCTCGCGAATCGGTTTGCCCAAGGCGCGGGGGCGGCGGATGGGACCAATGGGACCAATGGGACCAATGGGATGAATGGGATGAATGGGAAGGATGGGACCAATGGGAGTGGCGCAGATGGCGCGGCGGGTGGACCCGCGTCCCAAAACTCCAGCCCGACCATCCCGGGGCTGGAGGATTTCGCCAATGTCGTCCACACGCCCCAAACTGGCGGCGACGCGGCCGCCCAGCCGCCCGGCGCCACGGATGCTTCGCCCGGCTCAGCGGATGCCTCAGATCCCCAACACTCCAATACTCCAGCACTCCAATCCTCCACCCCCTCCGCCGCGCAGCAAGCCCTGCTCGACGCCCAAGCGGGGAAGAAAGCCTACGGCTACGACCCGGCGACTGGCATTCATTTCACCCAGGAAAATCCGGCCGATGGCTTGCGCCAGGCGGTGGCCGATGGCTTGATCGACCCGCAATGGGCCGCGGCGCATCAAGCGGACTTCCAGGCGGTCCAGGACAAATACCAGGCGCTGGTCAAATCCGCCGGCGGCGCGGCGCAAGTGAAAGCGCTCATGCACGGCCTCGGGATCGGCGGGGCCTTCGCGCTCGGGAGCATTCCCGGCGCGAAGATCGGCGCCTTGGGCGCGGCGCTCATTCCCGGCGTCGGCGAGACCGGCATCGCCGAACTCATCGCCGGCGGCCTCGGCGGGCTGGCCACCGGGACCATGGCCGCGTGGGCGGCGCACAAGGCGCTGGATAAGCTCGCCGAGTACTCCACCGCGGTGAAGAGCTTGAATGACTCCGCGGAACTTCACCCGTACTACGATCAAGCCGGGCAGCTCGTCGGCTCGCTCTTGAATGCGCCGAAGGCGATCAGCAATGTCTATAACGTCGCCAGGATCGCTGCCGACGAAGCGGGTAACATCGGCGCTGGGGTGAAGTTAGCGGCCAGGATCGTCGGCGGCTCGGCCGCGGTCGGCGCGGGCTTTGAGGCCACCGTGCGACCGGTCTTCGACCTGGCGAAGAACGCGGTGGCCGATCAGCTCGGCTATGCCCATGACGAATTCCAACCGCCGACGCTCAAGAGCATGGCGACCAATGCCGCGCTGGCCATGTTTGTCGCCGGGCATAACATCGAGTTCAAGGATTACACCGGCAACGAGATCACCGATATCTTCACCCGGGCCCAGGCGCGGCAGCTCGCCGGCGTGCCGCTGGAGGCGTCGTTGACGTCGGAGCAGGCCGCCGCGGCGGCCCAAGCCGCCGGACTGAAGAGCGACGCGACCGCCGCGTTCCAACAGCCGCTCGCCCCGGCGGAACTCAAAGTCTTCAACGCCATCGGCAACAAGATGGCCGAGATGAAGGCGAGCGGGAATGATGAAAACGCCCGGATCACCGATATCACCGCCCGGCAAGCCGTGGTGCCGGACCTCCTCGGTGGAAAAAAGCCCCTGACCACCGCAACCAGCACGGAGATCCAGACCGTCCCGGGCGAGTCGCCGAGAGCGATGTTAGACGAGCCGCCGGGAATCTCGCCAGCCGTGCCCCGCGCAGCCCTGGAAGCGCCCTCCTCCCCATCGCCCGCCGCCCCTGGCGACGCGCCTATCCGCACCGCCTCAGGCTCCGCGGACCCGAACACCGAGTTAGCCGCGCGCCGCCAGGAACTGGCCACGATGCCGTCCCATACTCCGCCGTGGCAACGCGAGGTCATCGCCGGTCGCATCCGCCAGCTTCAAGCCAGCCTCACCCAAAATGAAAACAGTCCGATTTCTTCGCCTGCCCTGAGCTTGTCGAATGGGCCCGCGCACCCTTCTGGCCTGATTCCCGGCCTCCCGGTTGAGAGTGCGGCCAATCCTCCGCCACCCTCCACGATCATCCCCGGCCTTCCCGACCACGCCCCGCAAGCGCCTGCCCTGAGTCCGTCGAATGGGAGCCTGTCGAATGGGCCTGCCCTGAGCTTGTCGAAGGGGTGGGGCGCGATCAACCCGAGCCATGTCGGCGCCCCGGTGGAAACGCGCGACGGTCGCCGCGGCACACTCCGCGAAGCCGGCCGCGACGCCGTGGCCATTCAACCGCGCGACGGCGCGCCTTTCGGCGTGCCGCGCAGCGAAGCCAGACTTTCCAATAATGCAGGGACGCCGCCCGAGCGCCTCACCGCCCAAGACTCCGCAGCCGCGACCGTTCGTCCGTCGCCCGCGGAAACCGCACCCCACCCCGGCGCCGCGGCGTCTCCTGCACCCTTTGACGAACTCGCAGCGCCGAACGGCGCGGAAGGCCCGCCGGATCCGGAACCGGGTGCGTCCCACGCGCCCTTTCCGTCTTCCGGCAAAAGCGCCACGCCGAAAGACCTGCTGCCCGCGCATGAGATTCTCCCGTTGCTCCAGCCGCACATCGATGAATATCATGCGAAGATCGTGCCCATGGAAAAGGAGATCGCGCAACTCAGGGACCGTCTGGAGAAAGGGCGTGAGACCATGCCTATGGACGAGCACATCGCGCTCTACAAACGGATCAACGCTCTGGATAACGAACGGAACGCCGCATTGGATAAAATCGCTGATGAGTCCCGCCCCATCGTGACTCTGCCGCCTGCCCATCAGGGAACGCTCAAAATTACCGGCGACATCCCGGACTCCTTGAAGAGTGCGGTCAACGGTGGTCGCCGGATCGTCGAAAGCTATGTCCACAAAGACCTTCTTCCCCGGGCCAGTTTCGAGGAACTTCCACCAGACACACGTGCACATCATCACGGCATGGACACGTCGCACCTTTCCCCGACCGGGACCAGCACCGCGGCCGCCCACGAAATCGTGCACGGTATCGAGAAACAGATCGGAAGCCTCATCACCAAATCGCGCGCCTTCCTGACTCAGCGCGCCGTTGGCAAAGCGCGGGTCCGGCTCGATCAGCTTTACCCCGACGGCAGCCATGAACCCGACGAATACACTTTTGAAGACGAGTGGATCGCGAAAGGCGGCAGCGCCTATAGCGGCCGGGACTATTCTTACAACAAACGTCCCGAGAAGGTACCCTATACGGAACTTCTCACCACGGGCATCACGCGGTTGCACCAAAATCCCGCCCTTTTCGCCGCGACTGATCCGGAGTATTTTAGTTTTGTGCTGAACACGCTGCGCAACTTTTAACCCCTAAAAAAATGGAAGACGAACCCCTGGCCACAATCGAATTCCCCCATGGCGACCGAATCTACTTGATGAGCAGCGATCACCGCTGGCATGGTGACCACGCCGAGTACGTCCGGATCACCAACTCCCTGATGGACAATCTTTCGAAGGAAAAACGGGCCAATTGGCACTGTAGTGTCGCTCACGAACTCGCCGCCATGGGTGGAGCGAGAGTGATCCAGGCGAAGAAAAACGAACCCAGACCGCGTTTGCCCATGGAAGCGGATGGATGAGTAATGGGTGCGCCGCGACTGATCCGGATTAGGGATTAGGGGTCGGGATTAGGGGTCAGTCAACATATCTTGACAGGCTGTCAAGATATGTTGACTGACCCCCATTGCTCCTGCGGAGTATTTTAGTTTCGTCCTGAACACGCTGCGCAACCTTTAACCTCTTTAAAATATGGAAGAAGAACCCCTGGCTACGATCGAATTCTCCCATGGGCAACGAGTCTACCTGCTGGGGGATCACCGCTGGCACGGCGAAGACGCCGAATACGTGCAGATCACCAATTCCATCATGGATACCCTCGATGAAAAATATCGGCCCAATTGGGCGAGTAGCGTGGCCCATGAACTCGCCGAAATGCTAGCGGCGAGAGTTATTCAGGCGAAGAAGAACAAGCCGCGCTTGCCCGGGGAAATGTATTAGGGCGGCGAGTGAACGAAGGCCAGAGGGAAGTGAGTGGCCGGCGGAGCGCCGGCCCTACAAGTTAGAACGAAGCTCCGCACTGCGTGCGGCGGGACGCCGGATGTTATAATGGAGACGCGGAGCTTTGGCAGAAGTTACAATCCGATCCCGACACCCAAGGCGGCTTTTCCGGCGAAGTGGGCCGCCGTGAAGTGCGGCACTACTTGCCACTTGCCGGATCAGGAAAGTCAGCGCTCCATGCTGCCAACTCGGCATTGGCTTCCCGCTGCGCGTCGTCGGGTGCAATCATGGTGATTTGCTGAGTCTTCTTTTCCAAGATCAATGCCGTCACGATCGTTCCGTCGGGATGCAGGCGAATGATATGAATGTCATTTGCGTGCTCGAGGTTGATCAGAAAATCATGGTCCGGCTCTCGACTGAAGGCAAAGGAATGCGGCGCACGGTCTAGTTTTCCAATGTAACCTGAAGACCGGTATCGCCACGATTTCCCGTCGGGGCTCAGACCGAGGGGGACCGCAATTTCCACCGGCATTGGACGATCAGTTCTACTTTTAGGGGTTCTCTTTATTAATTCGCTTATTCGCTCCTGAGTCAGCGTCGGTCTTATCGCGGGCGTCGGAATACTTTCAGACGGACTTTGCGCCTGCACGATCGTCAGCGACGCAGCCAAAACCATCAGTGAGAATGGATGCGTCATTGTTTGCGTTCAAGCTTTGTGCTCATAGGGGAGTGTCAATAGTTCCCTATATCCACGTTTAAATCCAGGGGTTACGTGCCGCTTTGCTGCACAGCTTACGCGAGACGACTGGAAGGAGATGTGGGGTGTGCTTCGTCAGCCGGATCCGTTCCATCACCACCGCTGCCGGACCGGGACTGGATTCAGGTGGCCGGGGAAGCGTGGCGCGGATGGCGGAGATGGTAGAGGCCATAAGCCACCGCGGTGCAGGCCGTGAGCGCCGCCGGGAGATAGAGTGCGGAGTAGCTCAGGCGGCGGAAGGCCACGGCGCCGACCACACCGCCGCACAGGAAGCCGGAGATGATCAGGAGACACAGCCGCAACCGGCGCCCGTCCACGGGCAGACCCCGCAACGCATGGCCGAGAAAGATCCCGAGGTCGGTGAACATGCCGGAAAGATGTGTGGTGCGGATGACCGCGCCGCTGTAGGTGCTGACCATGGCGTTCTGCAGGCCGCAGGCACAGGAGGCCGCATCCATTCCGAAATTGCTGTGGTCTTTGAGCAGCAGGACGGCGGCCCCGAGCAGCAGCGACTCCAGGAGCAAAGCCGCGCCGTAGCGGCGTCCGAGCTGGAGGGCGCTATCCTGGATGATAAACCCGCTCAAGACCGCGCCCCCGACGAAAGAGGCGATGATGGCGGCGAAATGGAGCACCGCCGCCCCGTCGCGCGCCGCGAGCGCCGCTCCGAGCAGGGACGTCGTGCCGGTCAGATGCGTGATGGCCTGACGCTCGAAACCGAGCAGTCCCACGACGTTGACGATGCCGGCGTTGAAAGCCAGCGCCCACGCCCCGCTCCAGACCCAGCGGGGCAGTTTAGAAATCATGGCCGACAAACCCCCTCTGGGAAAAAAGGATGTTTGTGCAGGTGGCTCATTCCGCCCTCAACGTAGCAGAATGCGCCGCGCGGGGAGAAGGATTTCCTCGCTAGAGGTGCTCTTCGATCGACTTGCTGGTGAGATCGCGCTGAACATCAATGAAATCAAGGAGGCCGGTTTGGGAAGTGGCGTCCAACTGGCGAACCTCAACACTGTGGATCGCGGTCGCAGCTAAGCGCTCGCCCAAGGAATCCTCCAGCAATCGGGTGCAGAGTCGCCGGAAGCCGTCGGGATCGCTGGAGACGTTGGCGGGGACGAACACCGTGAAGGCGAAGGAACCGTCGCCCTGGGCTTGACGGGTGTAGCGCATCTCCCCGAGCTTGAGCGTGATGTCAAAGGCTCTTCCACGAACCATGCAGGTCAAAGCTCAGCGGACTGTCGGCGCCGAAGACCAGGCTTCGGTCGCGCTCCGAACTCGTGATCGTAAACGTGGCGTGATGGCCGCCATCGGCTGAAGTAAATTCCAAGTGCGCGACCGCGGCACTCTCGGGCAGCGATTCCAGAAGCGTCTCCGCCGTGACCGGCGCCGCGTAGTGCACCGTGACTGTCCCGGCGGGGTGCAGCAATCAAAGTTGCGGAAAGCTTGCTGATAACCGTCCAACCCATACTGGCCCAGGATGGTGTGGAGGTTGGCGAACACCTGGCCGACTAAATCCAACACTGCGCAATCACAACGGAAAACCTCTTTCCCGAATCGATCCGTTCGTCCGGACACAGATCCAAACCAGAGCACCCGAATGGTGAGAGAGTCGGCGACGCCGCGAGTCAAAACGAAGCGGTGTTCGCCGGGCTCATCCGGAAACGAAAATGATTCCTCGCGTGAACCGTTGAGCAGCATGGCGGCGGCTTTCGCCATATCGCCAAGCGTGTCTGAGAAATGGCTCACCTGGAAATTCAATTCCTGGGAACCCTCAGAAATGCGTCCCGCTGACCACCCGGCACTCTTTGGCTCGTCGAGGAGTTCCATCCACTCAAATTAGCATGTGGCCAAGGTGGCGCGAAGGGCATTCTACTCCTCGATTTTCCGGTCACATCCTGCGCGGCATGACCGCACCTTCGGCTGGCCTTCCAAGTCCCGTCGCCTGTCCAAGGACTATGAGTACCGCACCGAAAAAAGCGAAGCTATCATCCTCATCGCTGCCACCAGACTCATGCTCGCTCGCCTGGCTTGAACTTACTTTTTAGACAGCCTCTTAGGGATCGACCCTTCATCGCCGCACCTCTGCCACCAAGCTAATAACGGGTCTTCCTGGCATCTGGATCGTGGTCAAAGAGCTTCACCCTCGCGGACTTCCCAAGCAGCGTGACCTCCGCTTCCGCCGCGGCCCCCGCCGCCTTTCGATCGATGAGATAATCCTGGTTCACAGTCGCGCCGCCGGCATCCCCGATTTCGGCAACAAAGCTCATTTTGGGAAGTGGTGTCAGCTTCAGCTTTGCGCCGGAAGAATCATCGACCTCCAGCATGACTTGGTTCGGAGAAATGGCTGGGGTGTGACGGGCCCTGGAGATCACCAGGATGGCCAGGATCTGGCCGCCATTTTCCTGGATCACGACTTTGACCCAGTAGGGAGCGATTTCGACAGAATGGCTGTATTTCGGAAGCGTCGCGGACACCGCGGCCCGATCGGATTCCGCGGCCGCGGCCGGTGGGGTGGGAGTGGCCGGCGAAACGGGGCTGTCCGGCCTTGGTTCCTGGCCAGCGCTCACACTCCAGGCCATCGCCAGCGCCGCCGCGCCCGCAAGAAGACAGGAGATCCCCTTCCTGATTTGCGGCGGGAAGGACAAAAGCGCGGAAATCACGGTCTCCATTTGTCAGAGTCGCCGGCTGCGGACAACCATTGATTTTTCCACCCTCGTGACCCCGCAATTAGAAGGCATTGAACCGCAGATGACCCGGCGCGGCAGAGCCGCAATTACGTGGGTCTCCGAAGCGGAGTTTAAGCAGCAGGGAAGAAATTGAACCGCCGAGGCGGTGGCGCACGGTGCGGGTTGGAAAGGCGGCGGGGAGGCTTGGGGTTCGCCTGGGAGAGCGGACGACAGAATTTTGCAAGAGGGTGTCCGGAATGTCTTTCGGTCCCGGATTTTTAACCACGGATTTCGCGGATTACTCGGATTTTTCTGCCTTTTCAATCCGTGCCATCCGTGAAATCCGCGGTTCATTTCTCTTCGGAAAACGGGAATGGGGGGCAAGTTGACCCCGTTCATCATACTGAAGCTGCTGCTCGATCAAGGCGAAGATTCGAGTTATGCAGTGAGAATGCTCATCGCGCATGTATTGGGAACCCGAGTTCGTAAAGCAGAGGCGCTTCCTTTGCTGCGGGAGATGACAAACGACTCAAACCAAATGGTGAGTGATCAGGCAAAGCGTTACGTCGATCTGCTCAGTGCTCGTCCATGAAACAGATGGCCGGGCAATCGGTGAGGATAGACGGGCAGCGCCCCCCCCCCCAATGCGGGCAGCTCCCATCGTGACGATCGGAGCTGGCCACGCACAAATTCCTGCCTGCACTTGCAAAATGGCGTCCGGATCGTCCGTGCTGAGGACGTGGAAAAGTTTCCACAACGTTCTACGGCCTTATTTCCCTGCTATTGATCACACGATTCGCCGCGTCGAAACTCACCCGTTTCTGGCAAGAATTCAAATGAGGCGCACGTTTTATTCGTGCCATTGATCTTGATCCTGAACACGGTCCATTCATCTCTCGTATTGGATGCGGTCAGCGTCAGTCCTTTTGGTGTGACCTCTTGCGCCTCGATTCTTAGAACGGCATCAATGAACTGTTCTTCCGAGATGGTGCCATTGCAACGCTTCACAGCCAATTCCTGGAGATGATCCTTCACGGCGAGGCAGACCGCTTCAAGATGTTCATGTTGATTCAAATCCGCCATACTGCACAATTCGCCTGTGGTGAACCAGTTGGACTTGTTACGGGGTAGCGTCTTCCTGGGGACCTGCTTTGTATTTGAGCTGGTCCACCGTGCATTCATCGGCAGTGATGTCGTCACGCTCGCCGAGGTAAACCGGTTGAAAAATGCAGCCTGATTCGTTGAAAGCGGAGAGGTAGCGGCACTCGATTATTTGACCTGGCTGTGGGATCTCCTGATTGGGTGGAATGGTGACGTTGTCAGCCGGGACGAGGCATTCGCCATTGAGCAACTGCAACGAGATGCTGCGCCTGGCATTTACCTTGCCGACGATGAACGAAGCCGAAGCGATGGCCACGAACTTGGATTTGAGTTGTGAACCACCAGATGCGGGCCGGCCAGCGACGTAGGACGCATCCACCTGCTTGAACACGACATCCCCAGCATTGGATTTCTTCAGTCTGGGGAAAGAGTCG
>Ga0206857_1110_pt1 | contig 17538 bp, 23 predicted proteins | sample Alteio_BWOrgCont_49_FD_152865 | JGI IMG/M metagenome (GOLD analysis project Ga0206857, IMG submission 152865) | Enriched cells from forest soil in Barre Woods Harvard Forest LTER site, Petersham, Massachusetts, United States -... | ecosystem: Environmental > Terrestrial > Soil > Temperate forest >...
TTATAACCTGGGAAGAGCCCACAGCGCGTCCCGGGAAATCGTTTGGCAATGTTCTTAGACCATCAGTTCTTTCTTCAGGTGTAGTTTCCATTTCGTGTGTTTATTTGCAGGTTATAATATTTTATATATCTACCATTAGGAATAAAATTCACCTCCCTGAAAGCCTTGAAAACAGGGCTATTTAAGCTCATGAAAGCATAAGCTCTTGGTTGCCAATCCGTAAAAACTTTCCACGTTCCTGATTACCTCAGCTATATTCAGACCTTTCCCAAAGAGGTAGTAGCAATGCTGAAAGATCATTTAGCAAACTGTGAATCTGCCGGTGAAGCCCTTATGTTTGCGGTGAACAATACATTCAGGGTTTTGCCGAATGGAGATGGGAAGTCTTTCGTATATTTTCCTGACAACACCTCTTTTATGATCTCGGATAATATCTACGATGTATTACCGGCGAAAGTGCTTATCAAAAATGACAATTACTGGGGTTTTAAGATAAGTCATTGGGTTCGCGCACAATTAGAAAAGCTTAATAAGAAACATGGGCGAGTTTGAACTTAGAGTGAACCTTAATCAGGAATCATGGAGTATACGCGTTCGTGGTGAAAGGTCTTATTGGGGAGTTGGCAATCCTTATCATGATAAGAAATTCTCAAAATTGCTTGATGAACTCTGTGATAAGGAGGACGTAATCAGTCTTCACGCTAAGTTTGATAAGTACGAATTCAGCCTGAGGCCTGCCATGTTTTTTTGATTACCCTGACGGTTGCATACCGATAGAAGGCAGTTTAGACAAAATGGGTTCAGCATTAACTAAACTATTGCAGGAGTCCGTTGATAAATATTGCTGAGATTAAAATGGCCTCAGGCAAGCCCTGGAAGCAGCTTCCCAAAATTGTCATTGTCTGATAAGAATTTCCTTTTAGAAGGTAAAGCCTCTTTCCGTAAATGCTTACCCTTAAGTTTTCCTGAAAGTTTTTTCAATTTCTCTATTCTTCCTTCTGCCATAATCTTATCGAGTTCCCCTAATTGAAAATAAATGCCGGCAACAGCAAGTATGCCTGAATTATACTCGGCAGATGAGGTTTTTGGCAAAAGCCCTTTGGGGAAATGGACTTTGAATGCTTTCGTAGGTTTTACTGACAATGAGATTACATTGGAAATAATACAAGTTCTTTTTTCTGCAACCAGCTTCCTTTCGGCCCCGACATCTTTAAATCTTAATGCCTTTACCAATCGACTTCTGAGAGCAAGGTACGGCTTATCATTAATTTTTGCCGTCTCGGTATTAAAGCAAATGGTGAAGAGGGCACTATCATTCCTGTATGCAAACATGCAACTCTTAACCAATGCCATAATACTTCCTGCATCTTTTTCCTCAGAGGAACACAAAATCTCAATATCCTTTCTGCCCAAATCAGAAATAGCAACGCTGACATAATACTTGGGATTATCATTTCCGTTTATATCTACCCCTATGCCAATGCGCCTTATTTCTTTCACGTGGGTTTAATATTGTTTTCTCTTCCTGATTGCTCTCATCCCCGCTAAGACCCAGGTTAGCACCATCCATATTAAAAGCGAAACTACCAATACCCATTTCGCTACTGGCTTGATTACTACCCAAAAGCCTTTCTGTTGCATCACAAGTTGCCATTGTTGCTCGTCAAGATAATAATAGAATATAAGTATACTGAGACCCAATGAGATTAGAAAGAATAAGGCATTAACCAGAAATTTCTTCATTTTTATTATTGCAGATAAAAATTTAAAATCCCAACAATGATTTTATTTTGGCCGCATCAGATTTGGCAAAATCTTTCGCATGAATTGCGGAGTATCCATTGCCCCTTATTGTAATATCGGTACCAACCATGCCAGTTTGAAGCTCAACTGCGGACACCTTATCCAAAGGTATCGAGCGTGATTCACCGCCTATCAATATCTTACTTTTCTTTTTCCAGGTTACAACATTGTTCTCAATTATTACCCTATCGGGATTTATAACATCACCACCACGTACGGCAGAAGAAGAAAATTCATACTTCTGCGAAACCTTTATAGGCTCCTTATGTGCTGGAGAAGCATGGCTTAATCCATTATCAGCGTGTATATTGGTGTCTGTTCCCTGGTCTTGCTTAATTTTCTTACTCCATTCAGCCATTTCTTCTTCATCCGCGCGCCGCCTGGTCTCTCTCAGTTTTTTCTGTTCAACTTCCATTTCAGGGTCTTCATACATCACGCCTTTAGGAAAATAATACCTGCAAGCGGTTAGTACATCTCCACCCGATACTGAATTATGGTTAAATGTATAATCGGCCTTTTCCGTTTTGATGACTATTTTATGGGGCCGGAATTCAATTCTTTTGATTTCGGTATCCTCCTCAAGTTCATCAGCTTCATCACTATTGGTTTTATCTACAATCCTAATTGATGATAAATCTTTACAGTAGAATACAACTCCTCTCGCAGCTTGAACATCCGTTAAGAATACGAAGGCATGGTCCTCCGAAAAAGAACCATTACTCAGGCTACCAATATTCCAGTTTTTTGAATTCTCCATTCTCTCTGCTTCTTTCTCTTGTTCTCTTTTTGCTCTTATGCCTTTAAGTAAGGGTTCTATGCCAGAGTCTTCCTTTACAATCTCAGCCCCAAATATCATTTTGCATTCTTCTTTGAAAGCCTGTGAATTGTTCAGGCAGATTAACGGATCGGGAGGGAACTTTAGAATAATTTTCTTTCCTCGCGTAACTATATTAACCGAACTTGTTGTAAATTCAATTTGCTCAATAACAGCAGATTTTTCAATCCATTCCCACTTTGATTGGGTTATATCATCATCGTCATAGCAATCAATGTAATATTTGTAAATCTTAATATTGTTTAAATCACCATAGTCAATAAACAACGTCATAGTAGTGTCCGACTCATATTGCATTCCTAATATTCTTCCTTCGGAGCCATCAAACCCCACTTGACCCAAAGTATCACAAGGTATCATTACAACATTCTTTGTATCCATAGTTAGTTTTTTGCTGAAATTACCCCGTTATTATGAAAGGGAAAAACCACAGGCCACTATTTTTCAAAAACAATATTCTCTATAATCTACCATACTTCCAAGAACTAAATGTGTCTTGTTTTTCATTCTTGTCATATTTGTCAAATCTGTCTTTTGTGTCAAATAAAATATTTGTTTCATTCGGTAAAACAGCCTGCTTTGCAATATATTTTTGGCACTATGCTTTCGGAAATCATCAAGAAAAAAATAGAATTGAAGTCGGGATTGAAGGTGAGATATATTCGCGATTGTAACGCACTCGCGGAGAAAATATCGGCCGAGTGTCATTGCTCTATCAGTGGATCAACGATGAGGCGTTTGTTTGGCCTCGGTGGAGGGAATGGAGAGCCGAGGGCTTATACTCTGGACATAATCAGTACTTACCTTGGTTATGGCAATTGGGATGCCCTGCTTGATTCATTCAGCACCGCGACAAAGCCGGAAAAACTGATAAACGAACTAAAACCAGCCAAGCTGAAAGTTGGTGAAAAATTCGAGCTGAGCTATAAACCGGCCACTGTTATCGTTATCGAATACTTGAATAAATCCCGGTTCAAAGTACTGACTGTTAAAAATAGCCGTTTGAAAGAGGGCGATATATTTAAGGCATCCGTAATAACATTGCATCATCCTTTGTTTATACTTGATGTCGAAGGCACTACCGGCCAGGAAGGAAGGTTAATAGAAGGCAAGATAAGCGGTGTTACATCAATAAAAAAACTATGAATTTGTTTGCACCGGTAACGCTGTTGCGTAATTTTGAGCCCTGTAAATTGCTTCGCATCTATACTTAGCACTATGAAACTAAAAGTTCTGACTCTTGTGGTTTCCAAGAAAAGGGTAAAAATACATGAATCCATTCTTTCCATTGAGCAGGAGGATGAAAACACTTATGCAAGAATTTCAGCGCGCCTCCGCCTGTCACTGGGAATAATAGATGCTGCGCTTATATGTTACGCAGAAGGGAAACCGGAGTTTTTCGTAAGCAAAGGGCGGGGCTTTGATGAAAACTTTGTGTATCCATTCATGGAGTTCTTTAACGAAACCATGTTGTCATGTAACTACGATTATCATAAAATTAAAAAAAACGTAACGGCGCACATTAAAAACTCCTTTGCAAATTCTGAGAAAGCACTTATCTTCAATCTGTGTCCGAATTAGTGGCGATACATATTTTAAACTCCGTCAGCAACAGGGCCAGGCAATTCTCCATATCAAGTTCCTCATTCACTTCGTCTATCCGGTTTTGCACGAACCTTACCTTTTCATAGGCCTCGTAATCAAGCAGCATCTTTTTAAGGCTGTTCAATGCAGACAATTCCACTTGCGGGTCAATTACACTGAAAGGCTTACCGACGTAAAACTTCTTGCTTAGGTATACCTTACCTTTCATCTGTGACAGATTCAGCAATGATCCTCAATGACGACCAGAAAAGCTGTGAACAATAATCATCAGCAAGTTTGCTCGCTATCTTCGTCATTTGGGCATCGGTGACCTCCAATGCTTGTTTTACTGTGAACCCCACTTCTTCGTTCACAAGGTCCATCCTGCAAACCGAAGTTATCGGGAAATCCTTATTAAGCCTTGCCAGTTCAACGGGGTCAGTTATCTTTTTTGTCATATTATAAGTCAAGCTTAGTTTGCGTTATGGTAATAATATTGTTCTGTTCGGGAGTGGTGCTTTTGCTATTTGTTTTGTTGAAAGGTGCGGTATTGATTATCACTCCCTGGTTTGCAGGTAACTTGGTTATAACAGGTATACGTGTAAACGAGCTCATATACTCAATACTATACCCGCCCCAATGCTCCATTGAAAGCGAGTTCATCCAGGCTACTTCACCTTGCAGCCCGTTCAAACACATATTTATAGCCGTCATTTTTACACAGCGGTAATCCAGGTCGGCGCCATGGAACAGATTATTCCTGTTTACCTTCGCTGCACTCAACAGCACTCTCCCACTTCCGCAACACGGATCTATAATTGTTTTACCAGTAGTTGTATCTTTATCCATTGTTATCTCGGCCATGAAATCTGATACATGGATTGGCGTAAAGAACTGACCGTTCTTTCCTCTGCTTATATTGCCCTGAAAGAATTCGCCAAGGCAATCGTTTAACCCGGCACCGTTATCATCCATTACTACAATCAGTTCGGCCAACAGGTCGCAAAACAGGTTTACTTCATCCCTTGCGTACCGTTTTACTATGGATAGGTATTCTTCCTCGTACATCCCTGCCGATAGAGCACATATTACCATGTCCAGGAAATCGGAAAACACCTGATCTTCTGATTTACTGCGGGCTATCCTGTTGAATGTTGATATGAAGCTTTTAATGTCTGTCATTAGTAAACTGTCAGGCGAGTATAGGCTTATAGCATGACAGGAAAAATTACTTCAAGTCAGTTTTTTAATACCTTTAATGTATAGCCCAATCCAATGGAAATAAAAGAGCAATTAAAAGCTGCTTTGGCAGAGCATCCAAATATTTCAAAGCTGATAAATGACAGGGATATTGAAAAGTGGAATAAGAAACTCCTTGGATACAATAATTATATTACCGATTATTTGGAAAAGGAAAACTACAACATCCTTACATCGCTAATGATATGGAATTATAACCGTCAGGATGCAATAAACCTTTTGGCTTTTTTAGAAGATTCCTTAAATGTATTCCCTGAGCTTATAGCCTCAAATGAGTTTAAGCGAAACATAAAATCTTTAAATGAATTTGGCTTTTTCTCTTTTCTATCAGAATTGTCCTTAGCAAAGCAATTTAAAGCGAATAGTTTTAAAGTAACCTTCAATAAGAAGTACAACAAGCTATTGTCAAGTGGAATAAAAGAAAAAGACGTTGACCTTCAAGTGACTGATGGCGATGGAAATGTAACCTATATTGAAGTGTATTCACCGTACAAAAAATCACAGCATTACGGATTTATAGACCCTGAGAGTATTAAAGGCAAATTTGATCATGACCTAATTGATAAGCAAAGGGACAAATTTCATGGCTTGATTATGGGTCAACTAAAGGGCGAAATAATCATGGCGGTCAATATTGCATATCATGATGATTATAATATAACACGTGTGTTACCAGGTAATGATAATTCAAAACATATTCAAAGGATACGCATAGACAATGTTAATAGAATAATCTTATTCAATCATGATATTGCCAGAGAAGGAGTATTGGCTCCTTAAATACCAGGCTTAGAAAACAGGATTCATTCAAATTTATTCCCTCAAAACGTATATTTTTCACCTTTGTAATAACTGATTGCCACTTGTTACTTTACCGTCTGGTGAAAATCTGTTTTCTCACATACCTTTGCAATCCAACGCATTGTGGTTATTTCGCGGCTTGTTACCTGAGCCAACGGTGACGAACGACGACGAGGGTTATCTTGCATCCAACCTCCACAAAGTCATCAGAAAACGAAACATATTTTGGCAATTTTCACACATTTCGTGCTTTTTTTACAACCTGCACAGATGCAAGGAATTGGAAGAAAAGGAAGACGTTAGGCCGTCTTGTCGATGCGCTTTACAACACCACTCATTACTGATTTAGAAACCTTTGTATAAACAAGTGTACTTGAGATAGACGCATGAGAAAGAAATTGCTGCACTTCCCGAAGGCCTACACCGCGACCAAGTAAAACAGTACTCGCGCAGGTATGCCTGGCGGAGTGGTGGGTGATCTTTTTAGAAATAGAACACATGCCCATTATCATCGAAAGATGGGTATTGAATTTTTGGTTAGAGATACCCCTGAAAAGAGATTCATTACTATCACGTCTGCCGGCAGAAAGGCGTTTTACTATATCGGCGCTTTCCTTGAAAAGCGGAATTTCCACCGGAGTCTTAGTTTTCTGCGCGGTATAAGTGACCCACATTATTCCCTCCTCGTCAGTATAAAAACTATTCACACGCAAATGAACCAGATCATTGAACCGGCAAGGGCAATAGCAGCTAAAGATAAAGGCATCTCGAACACGTATCAATGACATATTATTGCCAAGCGGATGGGCGGCAACCCTGTTGATTTCATCCATATTGAGGTGCAGGCGCTTTCCAAAAACTTCCTTTATTTTATAGTTTGCGAATGGAGAACGTGTAATTAGTTCACGCGTCAGAGCCTTGTTATAAGTAGTACGCAGCTTGGTCAGATAGCGATTTGTGGTATTGGCATTTAACGCTTTTCCTGTGTTCTCAAATTTGTTTGTAAGCAGATAATGTTTCCACCTGTCTATATGCCCTGATGTAAACTCGTTCAGAAATATTTTTTCTTCACGGGATAGAGCCAGGAAACTGCGTAACTTATCCTGGGCCTGTGTATATTGGCGCACTACGCTAATGGTAAACTCGTTTGGCCTGGCTTTCATTTCTGCGATATGCTGGTCTAAGAAATCAAGCAGCCTGGTTCTTTGAATATGCTCACCTTTAAGCATCCTGATAATATCTTTCGCCTCACAGGTTTTATTCTCAGTTTCCATGCTATACCTGATATCCTCTATTTGCTTCTGAATGGAAATAAGCCTGTGATTGATCCTTACATGATTCTTGGCTTTAGGTGTGGCCCTTCCAGCTTTCTTATCCCAGTGATTGGGGTGTACGCATTCTCCAACCTTGAGCATAGAGATCACCCGGTTCTTTATGATGCGAAGGTAAACGAGACACCGTCCGTCCGATTGGGGTCGACGTGTATCCAACACATACTTGACGCTGAAATGTAAGATTGTCATATTTATTTTCCATATTCCTGTCTTTCATATAGCAGGGCTTCTATTTCACTTAACCTATACCACCGGCCTTTACCTTCCACAAGGGAAGAACAACTAAGCTGGCCTTTCTTTTTCAGATTATACAGTGTTGTCTTACTCAAGTTGGTCAGCTTTATGACCCGGCTCTCTTCAATCCAATCCCCTATAGTCCGCGCCTCATCAGTTAAACTCTTTGCCTCAAGCATATCAAGGATTTTTGCAATCTTTTCCTCAATGGCTTTCAGCCTTTCTTCATCAACTGCTATATGTAAACCAGTATTGAGCAAGTGTAGTGGGTTTTAATAAATGGAACAAAATATTTTGTGGTACCGCGTATTCAACTTGTTGCAGGTAGGCTCCCTTATCCTGTTTTGCCACCCACCTTCTTAATCTATAATATTCAGCAATGTCCTCCTCAGTGCAAATGATATCATTCACATCCTTCGTTTGTAAATATGTGCGGCACCCCAAATCTTTCTCCCTGTATAAACGCCTGAGTTCTATTATGACATCAAAAACCTCTTCTGTGACCCAGGTTCTCCTGAAAGTAATTGGGTTCGTTATGGACATAGTTTTGCTGCTCATGGCTACTCGTTGATCTCAGATTCTTCTTCTTTAGGTTTCTTGCTCTTGGATATTTTTGTCGGGCGGAGGCTGTTATAGAAGTAGGGGCCTCCTGCTTTATCCGATTTCGTACCCCTGATAAAGAAGGTTACGGAAACCCTGTCTTCTAACTTGAATTGCTCAGCCATTTGCATGTTATTATTGAACAGTTCAAAAGACAAATACTGCGGCCGGTCATCCTCTTCTGTTTGTATGGCTAACACTTTTTTACTTAATGTGTCATTTATTACCTGCTCGTCGCTGATATAAATAACGGTTCCCCTGCATGTATACATTTTCTAATTTCCTGGGCTTCCAGGTATTTGTTATCAACGGTTCGCTAATCCGTTTACGTTAATTATTATGCTACTCTGATTTTATAACCTGTCTTCGGGTTCCACATAAGGCACGCCAATAAGTTCAAAAAGGTATTTCTCATCAGGTACCGGAACTATAAATCCACCTTTGGTCAGATAACCATCTTTCCCTCTGTATCCTTTTTTGACCCAGTTATAGGCCAGTTTCGTTTTACTGAAATCGTGAGACCCTGTGCGGATTGCATATATGTAACCCCAGTTTGCTATATCGGCAAAGAACAGGTCAAGCTTAATCCCTTGCGGTAATATACGTTGCGTGTATTTGCAGGGCAATTCGCCCTTTACTTTCTTCCACCTGTTAACCACAGTTGCAATACCGGATTCAAGCAGATTTGTTCTGTAAGGTTTTGGGTAAGCAACAATCTCAATATCTTTTACGAATGGTTTTTTCCTGCGGATACTGCCAGCTATCTCACAAAGGTAGCAGTGAGGCCTAAGTAACTCCAGCGTTTCTTCCGCAATTTTTAGCGCTTTACTGTATTCCATTCTTGCAACCTGTCCATCCCAGGAATTCTTGCGGCCAAAGTCCGCAGGGTTTTCGCCCCAATTTTCCGTATCCCAGGTAAGTATCTGGAACTTACCGCCATATTTGCTGCACACCTTCTCCGATTTTACAACGTAATTAAGGAGCGATGTATTTTCTGCCAACTTTCTTCTGTCAGTATTGCAAAAGCTATCCCTTGCCCAAGCCCGTGCGCTCACTGAGTCCGAATATATTGGCAAATGCAATCCGTTTTTATGACAGTATATCATTGCACTTGCGAGGGCTAAGAACTCTGCAATGTTATTTGTGCCGCCTGGCACTGGGCCTGAACTAAACATTACCTCCTTTGTTTCCGTATCAACTACTTGCCACTCACTCATTCCTGTTGAGGCCTGCCAGCTACCATCTACGGACAGGCTGGGTAAAATAGGGCGGCTTACTTTGTTTATTGAATTATTCATGATTTGATTGCGCATTTAGTATTCCTGACCGTCAGACTCATCAAGCGGCCATATTGCATAGTAGATATGTTGTCCGTTCTTGCTTATCTTTTCGATACTATTGACAGTAATGGATTCTCCCTTATTCAGCATCGTCAGTTCGTCAAATCCTAAAAGACTTACAGCCTTTCCGTCTTCATCAATGCCACTATAAAATTGCCCTGGTGCTCCAGCTTTTCGGGCGCTTACATCCGTAATTCTGAAAGTCCTTACAATAGGTTTTTCCCAGGGAGAGTTATGCTTGTTACCGGGTTCTCGAATAACATTAACAGTAGAGTATACATCGACTTTTTCAACTGGTTTAGGTGGTAATTCAATCCTACCGGGTGCTTTCAATACTTGTTTCTCAACCTCCTCCTGGTGTATTTTCATAGATAGGAAGAGCATATCCACTTCCGCTGTCATATCGGATAATTCCTGGGCCATTGCAGCAACCCTGTCGGCATCTTCCAGTTGCCTCTTTGATATTTCGTTTATTTCAGAAAGCATCGTCTGCATATTTTTAGTAATTCGCTCAGCCTTCTCGTGCATGTTACTTGCCACAGTTGAACTGGATGTGCCGTTAGGTTTATATGGAGGCACTGACGGTGAGTGAGATATAGGGGTGATTTTCAATGGAGGCTCGGTGAGAGTTACAGAATTTGCAATTGCCGGTACATCATACATCTTCCTGATAAGCGATATTGATTCAGAAGACCAGCCGCTCATACAGCCCGATGCAACATGAATGTGAAAAATTGCCTTCTCATCGGATTTCAATTGATGTGCATTTGTCTTCCAGAATATTCCATGTTCGTTTCTTTCAGCATAACCAAGTTTGATAAGGGCGTTTTCAATTTCGTACCTGGTCCGGTTAAAACCATTTATTTTTACTTCACGCGTAATGGGGTTATTTACAATGGTATCCTTATCGATGCCAATCTTCTTAATGTTAGGCCCCTTGATTGAAATATAGTTTTCTATATCCAGCATTATTCTACCGAAACCTGGGTAGTCTTCCGATGGCCCTTCTAACCTGATTCCTGGGGGAATTGTAATGGTCCAATCGCGTAACCACCCAAGTTTTTTCAAAGTCCCGTGTAAGCGCAGCACACCATATTCAGTTTCCAATATCTTTTCTTTTGCGCTATCGGTCATATTTATGATGCGCTCTTTCATAGTCTGCGGCAGGGAATCCATAATGTTACCCTGATGTTTTTCTACAATGCTTTTTACATAATCGCATTGGCATTCTTCTTTGCTTAAGCCTTTCATAGATGTAGGTTTTAGAATTGATTTGTAGTTATAGGATTGATTTATTGTAATACTTCCTCTGCCTGAATCGCCGGAATTAAAACCTCGTCAACCAATGTTTTGAATAAATGGAAGGCCATCATGGATGGAACGCCATTGCCCATAACTTTTCTGAAAATGCTGTAGGAATGATTTGGAGGCAGTACGTAGCGGTCAGGGTCAAGTGATTGACACAACATAATTTCGCGCTCGGTTGGCTTCCTTGAAATGCCGGTTTTGAAGAACAGGTGAGGGCTGCCGCTGGTGACGGTTGTCATGGGCTCATTGGAGCTACGCATCCTGTCATCAAAGTGGCCCGAAGTAAAGTAATCGATGTCCAGGAAATCGCCGCACTTTTTTGAACTGGTAGCAATTGGCTTTGGGAATACTGGCATTTTACCCAAGTCCTTGCGGATGAAAATAAAGATTGCCCTGCGGCGGATGCTGTTACCTTCATAATTAAGGGCGCACATAACTTTGCCCTTCACCTCATAATTCATTTTACCTACTGCTTCAAGGAACATTGGGTAAAAAAGCGGATGGTTTAGGAATGCAGGAACTTCTTCCATCACCGCAACCATAGGATTTAGTAATCTTACCTTTTCAAGAAATGACATCACCAGCCAGTTTTTTGAATCAAAACCATTCTTTTTGCGCGAGTTCAAAAGGCTGAAATCTACACACGGAGGCCCTCCACATACCGCGTGTACATTACGGTTGCCATACTTACTCTCTATTGTGTCGAGAATTTCTTCAACCGTAACTTCTTGTATCGGTTTTACCTGAACCACAGGTGTTCCATCGGGGTGTTTGAAGTTGGCGGCATGATACGATGCAAGCCTTGGGTCAATTTCATTTGCATAGACAATTTGTGTTCCCGCGTCCCTTGCACCGAAGTCCTTTAATCCCCCTCCCGAAAAGAAGGAAATTGTATTGATTTGTACGGTCATAATTATGGAATTTATACGGTTGTTATTTTTAGTTTCTTATTGCAGCATGGGCAGTTCACTATGGTTGTGGTATTGTGCAGTGCCAGCTCTAGTATTATTTCAGGGATGTTTTCCTCTGAGATTATTTCCTCAGATTGGCTCACGCCTGGCACTCGGGGTAGCAGTGTACGCGCATTGTCAACTTCAGGCATTTGTGCTTCTTCAACAGCCACTTCAGGCGGTGAAACAATCGGGGTGCCCTTGTTGATCCCAGGAGCAGTAGTTTCTATATCGAACTCTTCGCCATCGGCATAAGATTTTTTTACTTTAGGTTTCTTGATGGAGTTATATGCGGCGGCAAGGCTTTTTAGTTCCCTGTTATCAACTTTCCTAAGCATTTCCGGGTCAGCTTCATAGACTAGGCGGCTTTTCTTTACTTTGGATGATTTCAGGCCATGTCCCAATAAGCCGGCTATTATTCCATCAATATCCTCACCTTTAGTTTTGCTGTTGTGCTTGCCCTGGCCAGGAGCATATTCTTTGTGAAGAAGTGATGCGGCCCTACCAATTTCCAACAGAGAAATATGGAAGTTGTGGTTAGGGGTAAGTATCAGTTTCAGTATTTCTTTGTCGTCAAGGCCATCGGTTTCCTGCCTTATTGCAGGGATGAGAGGCACCTTGTTTTCTATGGCTTTTAGGACTCTGCCCCAGCCATCAAGGACGGCCATTTTTAATACACCATCTATAATACAGTGCGTATATGTTATGGGAACAATTTGCTTCGGAACATTCTTCCAGGCATTGTCCGAAGCATCTTTCGCTTGCGGAGACCTTTCTGTAATTGGCAATTGCAGTTCCTGTTTCTTAGGATGCAGTACAAATTGTACAGGGTCTATCAATTCTACTGCTGTGGTGACGACGGGTTCTTCTTTTTCAATATTTGTTGTCATAGGTTTAGGTTGTTGTATTATCATTTTCAGGCCTTATTATGGATTTATTATACAATGTTACAATGCTGCACCAGTGCATATCGTTGCGGTACCGGTACGATTTGGAGAATAATAATTTGAGCTATCTTTTGTTCAACGGGCAGGCCTCACATTTGCAGGTATATGGTACGAAGTTGCCTGTGCTATCCTTTACGTAAAGCATTATCGGGTCCACATGATTAAGTGTACCGGTGCTTATTTTGGTAGTATTTTTGAAAGTTGTAGAAATCGCATCAGATGGTGTTGCGGTCATTTGAGCACCTTCGCTTTCTTTTATCGATTCGTCTTCCTGCTTAATTCCATTTTCATTGCTTCTTATATTATCGCGATTGACTATATCATTGTCTTTGTCTACAACGGGCTGCACAACAACTACATGCCTTACTTTATTAATGGGAAGGCTTTTCATTGAGACTCTTACAGGTATTTTGTCCTGGGTTGAAGATGCAATCGAAAGGGTCTCAGCCACTCCGCTTTTAATAGTTGAATTTCGCGGTGTAACTGCTTCGGCTTGATTTACTTGAGGAGCTTCCATCAATTTGCCTAATGAAGAGGCAGAATCCCTAAAGGCAATTTCAAGGGGTATTTTACCGCTTTTGTATTCTTCGCTTATTTTGGGTTTAACTGGAATTACTGCATCAATAACAAGTTGTATCATTTCAGTTTCCGTGATATGTAAACAATCTCTTTTTTCAAGAAATTTTATAATGTTATCCGCTCCACCAATTGATAACATTTTTCTATCCATTAAATGGAACAGGTTTTCTCTTTTTTTCAAAACGTTGAGAGTCTGGTCTATTTGGATTTCACCCATGTCGAATTTACGCGCAAGCCGTTTTCGTGTATTGGTTGAATCTTCGCCTTTTATATCGCTACGCGAGCCCTGCTTCATACCCCACGCTTCTTTCCAGAATTTTATTTCATTGGCTTCGTCTTTCTTGGTTTTATCTCTGGTTTCGTTTTCAAGTACCAAAGCTTTTAACATATCTTCCTTAGTATTGAAATGGGTGTACTCAACTTTAAATTTCGTCATTCCGGCAACTATGCCAGATCTGAAATTGCAGTGCCCGCCATATAGGAGGTAATTATTTTTATTATAAGGATGGTCGGTAACTTTCAATCTTGTCCTGAGGCCATTCTCCTGGATAGATTTAGTCCTCTTTTCTATAAGAGCAGGAGGGATTTCATAAAAATTAAATTCATTTTCTACAATGCGATCATGCGATAATGTAAAAAACTTTTTCTCTCCCTTTAGTTGCTGTTCACTATTTTTAGAATTAACCTTTGTCGGTTCCAACAAAGGTTGGTGTCCGTTTTGAGTTATACTTACGCCTTGCTCCCATGAGTTTACATGGGTATCAGTTACATGAAGGGATTGAGGTAGATTGTTTGATATTGTATTCATTGTGGGTTGTTTTCCACAATGATATGATGCTGCACCGATGCATATAATTACTGAACCGGTACGATTTTATTACGCATCTACTTCTTCTAATTCTTTTTTCGCAATGTCAAGCGCGTTAGGGTAGGAAGCCAATTCATTTATTGCTTTTGTGAGATTTTTTATAATATTTTTCATTGATTGTTCATATCCCAGTGCATCAGGCGCTAATCTGGATTTTATCCTGTTTGATTTTTTAAGGAAGTATTTCTTGAAATCATCATGTAACTGTTTTCCGCTTGTTTTAGCCGTATACCCATGTTCTTTAGCAATAACATTTTTATTTTTTAAAGTAATACCCTCATGTTCACCTGCAATTTTGCGGTAGGTATACATTAATGCTATTACTGCAATAGGAATATTGTTTGTCGCTTTTTTTGGGTCGTCAGATTTCATATTTTCTTTGTACTGCTTCTTGGTATTCCCATCTAATTCAAGTACTTCTTTATCTAATTTCCTTTCAATTACTATTCTCAACTGATTATCTATACTCTCAAGGAGTGCTCTTAGTGATCTCATGTGATAATATTTTTATCGGTAGTTCCGGGCTTTTAATACTTTAATATGAGTTTTAATGGCTATAATCTTTGCAGTTGTTTCAAAGTGTTCTGAAACCATTTCGTAATATTTTCCCGCGAGTAAGTTTTGCGAAACATTATAAATGGATTCTATTTCTTTGGGATCTTTCAATTTTAAATAGTTGCACACTGCCTTATTCAATTTTTTTAACCCTTGATTTGGCTCAACCAAATTTGAAAGGCTTGTTACTAATGCTTTAGTGGCTTCCTTCGGATTTTTACTATTCTTCTTTATTTCTTGATGAGATAATGTTAATTCAAGCAAATAGCGTTTTGCTTCTGGTTTGATATCATTCAGTTGTTTAACAGATTCGATATAACGCCGAAAAGCGGTCTTTATATTCCCTTGAACTCCAATAGATTTAGACCTGAATATTGAATTTGACTGTAATTTTTCAAACAACTCCATTAGTTTTTTAGGGTTTTTAATGCTAAGAAACGCATCCAGTTCTATACCTAAAAAATCCGGTACATTCTTTAATCGACTCATGTAGTCGGAAACAACCTTTGCTGTAAGTGGGTGTTTTCTGTTATTTTTTATGAGAGACTTAAGCGTATCCATTTAAAATTAATTTTAGATTGTTATTCGGCAACAAACTTAATATTTCCAAAACATTTTTTGAGGGCTTTTTAGCTCATTTTGCAAAAGTATGGATTCATTGAGCAATTTTCTCCAAGCTGAAATAAGTCCCGTCATTCCGGCGAGATTTCTCAAACCCCTTATTTTCCAGGCTATGCGAAAACCTATTTTTCCCAAGTGGTTGGTATTTGTTATCCTTGCAGAATGTTTTATACTCATCGTATAAATCAGTCAAGGTTGCTTTGGCTTTATCGGATGGTTGATAACGTTTGTCTTCTATGAATAGCTGAGGGCTGTCTGCCTGCTTGCGGAACTCCGTCATTACTTTTTCGGATCCTTCGCAGTGTGTAAACTGCTTTTGTTTTACGATTCTCTCCAGCCCTTTCAGTAACCAGTTAAACACTCCCGGCAGTTCGTCTTGTATTATTTTTTTTGCCAATTCAGTGTCTTTTTCTTCTTTTGATATATTCACTTCAAATGGAATTGGAAGAAATCTCCTGAAATATGCTTCTGTATTTTCAGTCTCTTTAGGTAATTGGTTGCAGTTTATAATGAATTTCGCAAGATTATATACGGTATAGGATTTGCCGTAAGGTTCTCTGGCCTGGATTGGCTCACCGCTTATGAGCGTCTTAAAGGTATCGGGATTTAAGTCAAACCCTTTTTCACTCGAATAATTCAATAGAACATTCGTCAGTTTGGCGCGGCAATACTCACGATTAAAAAGGCTCAGTGAATAATTCAAAGTATTATTTTTCCCCACAAGCGCATTCAGTATATTGAAGAAAACGCTCTTGCCGTTGCCGCCGTTACCAATTAGCACGAGGCATTTTTCGAGATTCATTTTTGTGAAAATATATCCCGAAAATTCTTGCAATACCATACGACTGCTCACGTCGGGTAATACTCTGAGCAAGTAGTTATCGAATATTGGGCAAGTTGCGGCAGCATTGTAATCAAACGGCAGTTGGTATGTGAGATAATCATTCGGGTCAAAACCTCTCAACTGCCAATTACCTGCATCATACTCAAATGTGCTGTTATTCAAATTGATTAACACCTTACTATCTACAGGCTCCGGTGCCGGCAGGTGCGCATAGCTCAGAAACTGTTTTAAAAGGCTATTTCCAAAATCGTAATGTTTGGCTTCGTAAAGAGGGTGTCCCATACTAACTGCAGCATCACATAGAAACTTCTTCATGTCCCCCTTGCTGCACTGCTTCCAATAAGCCCCATTATAGATATAGGTATAATCATACATCTGGCATAATCTGAACTGCCTGTCTTCAGCTACTTGAAGCAAATGCTTAACCACAGCTACCACTATGTGTTTGCTGTTTAATTCTTCCTCTGCAGGCAATCCTATAACATCATGAAAGTCTATAGGGCGTATTTCATGCAATAAGCGCTGTAAAACGTCTTCGTGACTTGTTGGCAGGGAACGGTGTACCAATATCTTTGCCTCTTTAACATTTTGCTCGCCGGGTGATTGTTCAACCGCAAAAGATTCTAAAGTGGTTTTCTGTTCTGCCTTTACAGTGATGTCATCAACTACTGTTGTGCCGTTAGCTCCAATGGTGTTTTCCATGATTTGTTTGTATTGTGGGCAACATATTCAGTCCACCCGGTTATTAATTTACTGCAATGATATTATGCTGCACCGGTGCATTTCGTTGCTGTACCGGTACGATTTACTGATTCCTTTCGTTAATTATTTCAGGAATGAAATTCAGTTCATTTGAACTGAATTGGCAAAAGCCCATAAAAAATGTTTTCTGCTACCTGCACTATTTCACTTTTACACCATTCCGTAATTCTCGAGCGGTGTAAAAGTGAAATAGTGCAGCCTATCGAATAGTTTTATCCGCGTAGTATATATTGCACCTGTTAGCATTATGGCGCGGTTTACTTTCCAGGATCATGAATTCAGTTCAAATGAACTGAACTTAATCAATGACTTT
>Ga0206857_1111_pt1:0-7500 | contig 17471 bp, 6 predicted proteins | sample Alteio_BWOrgCont_49_FD_152865 | JGI IMG/M metagenome (GOLD analysis project Ga0206857, IMG submission 152865) | Enriched cells from forest soil in Barre Woods Harvard Forest LTER site, Petersham, Massachusetts, United States -... | ecosystem: Environmental > Terrestrial > Soil > Temperate...
CGGTAATATGGCATTGCAGGATTTGCGTCAAAATTATGTGAATCGCATCCTGCAGGATTATAATTCCGGAGGGCGACGCTTGAAAATCGTATGGGATGCTGGGCATGGCGCAACGGCTGATATCTTAAAGGGTTTGACCCAAGGAATTCAAGCAGATCATATTCTTTTGAATGATGAAATTGATGGGACATTTCCAGCCCATCATCCCGACCCAACGGTCGCTGAAAATCTGACCCAACTCATAGATACTGTTAAAAGTGAAGAAGCGGATGTTGGTATTGCCTTTGATGGCGATGGGGATCGTATTGGTGTTGTCGATGGGCAGGGGCGTATTTTATGGGGGGATCAACTTCTCCTTCTGCTCGCACGGGATATGGTAACCCATAATCCAGGCGCAACAATTGTGGCGGATATCAAATCTTCTCAAGCTTTATTTAACGAAGTTAAAGGAATCGGGGGTAATATCCTGATGTCACGGACAGGGCATTCGTTGGTTAAAAAAATGATGATGGAAACAGGGGCTTTGCTTGCTGGCGAAATGAGCGGGCATATTTTCTATGCCGATACGTACTACGGATATGATGATGCCCTTTACAGTGCTGTGCGGTTCATTAATATCCTCCAGCAGGCACCTGAATCTTTGGATCAAATGATTGATGCATTGCCACGTTTTTACAATACGCCGGAAATTCGGATAGAATGCCCAGATGAAAGAAAATTTAAGGTTGTTGAAGATATCTGCCATCAACTTAAAACCGAAGGGGCTACGATATTAACGGTGGATGGTGTCCGGGTTTCCTGTGATGATGGATGGTGGCTCTTGCGGGCCTCAAACACGCAAGCCGCCCTTGTCGCACGCTGTGAAGCCTCAACGGTTGAGGGGCTTGAGGCATTAAAGCAAGAACTTGGCAAGTATTTAGCAGCTTATGGGTTAGAGCTTTGAGGAATCAAAATCAGTCCCTCTTAACTTTCCGAAGAGCTATCCTCATATTCAACCAATAGCCGCAGCTCATCTTTCAATTTTTGGGAGTTTTCATGTCCATGGTTTTTGGAGGCATGGTAGGCGGCAATATCCACGAGCTTGTCAACTTGATCTTCAGGTGCCGATAATCTAATTTTACAGTTATCTACCGATGGATATTTACCACAGTCAAGAACGGCCCAACGTTTTTTCCCCATAGATTTTCTCCTTTAATGATTCATTATAATCCTATCATATAACTAAATTCGCGACAATAATACCCTCTTAAGATGAAAAATTGCTTGCTTAGTAGGTGCTATTGAGGTAGCTATATATTATATAGTCTTCTTTAAAATTTAAAAAAGTCACACCGTGCTATTTTTACGAAACATTATCTTCTCCTCCACCCCAACCGGTGTATGCCGGTAATCATTCTTCTTTCTACTATTTTTAATTATCTGAAATTCAAACTCTAGAGGAGACGATTATGTTTCGTAAAATGCCTTTTATTTTAGTGGCTGTTATCTTGGCAATTTTGGTGCTTGATCCTTTGATTTCCTTGAGTTCAAAGCAAATTCTCTATGCAATTAGCTTATCGATTAAATCCTTTATTGTATTTTTATTACCGATTATCATCTTTGGTCTTTTATTCCGTGCGGCCCTGAATTTAGCCCACCATGCAACCCGTGTCATTGGATTGATTCTCATTGGTGTTTGTTGTTCAAATTTCCTATCAACTTTTTTAAGCCATTATGTGGGTATCTGGATTTATCAATTTGATTTATCTATTTTAATCCCCCATGGATCAGATGGGTTAAAAGCTGCTTGGGGCTGGGAGCTGCCAAAGTTGATCCCCAATCAAGTCGCGATGTTTTCCGGGTTGGTTTTGGGCATTTTTGCTGGCTTGGTAAAAGGAGATATAACAATCCGGGTAGCTGAAGCGTTGGAGATGATTATCTCCAAGATTCTGACCTCTTTTATGTATTTGATTCCTATATTCGTTGCAGGATTTATCGTTAAGCTTCAGTTTGACGGTGTGATTACAATGATTATCAAGGATTATGCCCTCATTTTGGCAATCATTGCCTTGGCTCAGTTTGGTTATATCCTTCTTGCCTATTTTCTGCTCAGTAACGGCAGGGCAGGCGAATTCTTGCAGAGCCTGAAAAACATGCTCCCTGCTGCGGTGAGTGGATTTAGCACAATGTCAAGCGCCGCCAGCATGCCCTTGACGATTATCGGGGCGGAAAATAACGCAAAGGACAAGGATCTTGCTGGATCTGTCATTCCTGCAACGGTTAACATTCACTTGATTGGCGATTGCTTTGCCATCCCCATTTTTGCCTATGCTGTTTTGAAAAATTATGGGATGCCTGAACCAACACTCATGAGTTATTTAGTTTTCACACTTTATTTTGTGCTGGCAAAATTTTCTGTGGCCGCCATTCCAGGGGGGGGTATTATCGTGATGCTGCCTATTTTAGAGGCCTACCTTGGTTTTAATACGGATATGATGTCGCTGATCACGGCCCTTTATATTTTGTTTGATCCTGTCATTACCTGCGCCAATGTTTTGGGCAATGGCGCATTTGCAAAGCTGATGGACCGGGTATTGTCCCGTGATAATAAAATGCTGGAAAATTAGGCTCTATCCATATTTAGAAAACCCCCCGAAAGTTGCCATTCCCGGGTCAAGAGCTTCTTAACCCGGGAAACTGCTCTAATAAATAACCCTCCTATTCCAATAAATCCCTCACTCCCTTACAATTAACAGCTGGTTAGCCTTTGCATAAGCTTTGCACCAATCACGTTTTAGCCTGACCGTATCCAGCTCAGGTGTCGCCACCACAATAAGCGGTTTTTGCTCCCCCTGATGGATGACGATCAGTGAGTGTTGCTGTTCACAAGCTTGTATAGCCATTTCCGGAAAAGACCTTTCCTGGCGGTCTGCCATTAAATCCGCAAGCGTGTAAGGGGAATAATAGCTGAACCGCCATTTTTTCTTGTCGGATGGTTGGTTCAGGCGTATCCGGTGTTGGATATGCCGCCAAAGCTCTTCCTCAGTAGCAAACGTTTTCATGAGGGCAACCGTATCATTGGCGCCAAAAGTGTTATTGGTAAACAGAATCATTTTAAAACTCCTTAGTTAAATTAGAATAAAGTTATTGTAGAACGTGGTTTCCAAACGTGGGTTGTATAATATAATCATTAAAAACAAATGGGTAACGTCATCGCGAGCGCGAAGCGCGTGGCGACCCAGGGGCAAAATGCACGTATAAAAACACAAACAGCCATAACGCTGTACCTCTTTTCAGAATTTATTTAATATTTTCAAATATCCCGTCTTTTGTCCCTGGATTGCCACACCCCCTTCGGGGGTTCGCAATGACGATATGCTTCCAGTTTTGGATTTTATATCGCGGTTGTTACTGGGCGATTTAGAACAAGATGTTATTGCCCAAAAAGCCCTGGGCATAACGGCTCATACTCCCTGCAACAGCCATTAAAAGGAAGCTTTACCCCCTAAACCAAGGGCAAAGCTCCGCTGCCTCACGTTAGGCGAGGAAAAGATAAATATACTCGGCCTTGCGGCCGCTGTCGAAAGATCACCTTGAAAATACGCACAACGTGCGTTAGCTTTGGCTTAACCATATTATGAACTCCTGGTTGAGTTTGTTTTGTGGCCAGCGGCGGGTGGGTGTTCCAAGACCCATTCGTCGCGCTGACAATGCTGCGAACCCTTCGCAACATTTCCTTCCAAGCTGGAGGCCGTTCCGTTCGCAACGTAGACGCCTCTTACTTACTTTTTCAAATTACACCCGCATTTTCCGAAAAGTCAACGGATTTTTTGTCGCAGGTTTTTTACTATTTGCGAGAAAGCAATTAGATTATGCTGAGATTAAAAGGAGGAATCTTCTCTGCCCCACTGCAACCAATCCTTCAAGAGAGACCAACGTTTCTGGGCTTTATTGTTATGGACGGTCATAGTCATCGCGCGTTTTTGCCCAACCAAAATCACCAGCTTTTTGCCGCGCGTGATGGCTGTGTAAATCAGGTTTTTTTGCAGCATGATATGGTGCTGGGTGACGAGGGGAATAATAACGACCGGATACTCTGATCCTTGGGATTTATGGATCGTCATGGCATAGCTCAATCGAATCTCATCCATCTCTGTTGCAATATGATAAAGCACATCCCGCCCATCAAAGGAAATGATAACCTCGCCTTCTTCATGGTCAATCTGGCGGATAAAACCAATATCGCCATTGTAGATATCCTTATCGTAATTATTTTTAATTTGCATGACTTTGTCATTAACGCGGTAGTTGACACCAAACCGGTCTAAGCTATTTTCCACAACCGGATTAAGCCTTTCTTGAAGCTCCCTGTTGAGGTTGTGCGTTCCCACGATTCCTTGAGACATAGGCGTCAGGACTTGAATATCGTTCAACGGGGAAAGTCCCAACTTTTGTGGTAACCGACGTGTTGCTAAGTCAATTATGGTTGCCAAGGCGTCTTCCGCTTGCGCTGTCTCTATAAAAAAGAAGTCTGAGTCCAATCCATATCCGTGCAGTTTTGGCATAGCACCTTGGTTGAGGGTATGGGCAACAGCGATAATGGAACTGCTTGCTGCCTGGCGGAATACTTCTGTTAAATGAATAAAAGGCAAAGCATTTGAGGCAATCAAATCGCTTAAGACTTGCCCTGGGCCAACGGACGGTAACTGATCCGCATCCCCAACAAGGAGGAGCGCTGCATGCTCTGGGATGGCTTTGAGGAGTGAATGAAACAGGGGGACATCAACCATTGAGACTTCGTCAATGACGACGAGGTCACATGCCAATGGGTTGTGCTCATCCTTTTGGAAATACCCCAGGATTGGGTTCATTTCGAGTAAGCGGTGAACCGTTTTTGCCTCCAGCCCCGTTGCCTCAGTCAACCTTTTAGCAGCCCTACCCGTTGGAGCAGCCGCTAAGATTTTCATATCTTTAGATCCAAGAATTTTGAGGTAAGAGCGCAACAGCGTAGTCTTGCCGACACCAGGCCCCCCTGTAATAATCATGACTTTGGAGGTTATGGCTTGTGTCAAAGCAGCTCTTTGGCTTGGTGACAGGTCAATGGCATGCTCTTTTTGAATCCAGGTTAAGGACTCTTGTGCCTCGATTTCCCCCCACGGCAATTTACCTTGAGCGAGCTTCATCAAGCGCGTGGCAATTCCTTTTTCCGAATAGTAAAGAGCAGCGGGGAAAAGGCAAGGTGTATCCTGGATTGTGTCTTGAAGAACGGTTCCTGCTTTAAGTTCCAAGCTAAGAGCCTCCTCAATCAGGTTGACATCGATCTCAAGGAGCACCCGGCAGGCCTGGATAAGGTCTTGGGTTGGTAATCCACAATGGCCATTTCCCCTGGCTTGGAGAAGGACATGATTGATACCAGCCCTTGCCCTAAAGATGGATGTTTTTTCAATTCCTAAGCTGACCCCGATCTGGTCAGCAATGGTAAACCCAATTCCGGAAATATCTTGGGCAAGTCGGTAAGGATTCTCACAAATCTTTTCGATGGCCGCCTCGCCATAAACTTTTTGAATGCGTAATGCCCGGGTTGTGCTAATCCCGTGGCTGTGCAAGAACAACATGATGTCCCGGACTGTTTTTTGTTCAGCCCAGCTCGCCTTAATTTTGGTAAGCCGTGCATTGCCAAAGCCTCCCACAGCTTTGAGCTTTTCAGGTTGTTCTTCAATAACCGTAAAAATGGTGTGGCCAAAAGCTTTAATAAATTTGCGTGCTGTGGCAGGGCCGACGCCCTTAATAATCCCCGAACTCAAGTATTTCTCGATGCCCTCAAGGGTTGTCGGGGGTGTGATCTGCAGGGATTCCGCCTTAAATTGTTGACCGAATTTACGGTCTTGAACCCACGTTCCAGTTGCTTGAATCCATTCCCCAGCAGTTGCAACAGCACAATGTCCAACCAGCGTTACCAGATCTTTCTGGCTTTTTACTTTGACTTTTAAAACGCAAAATCCATTCTCAGGATTATGAAAAGTTATGCGGTCAATCAGTCCCGTTAGTGTTTCGCCAGAGATCATGAGGTGTTAAAACCGCCTAAGAGGTTTGAGGCCAAGCATTCTACTGGATTGTGTCGGAAAATAAGGGAGAAAATCAAGGAAAATTCAATTTTCTATGATTATGATGATGCCTGCTTCAGCCATTTTTAATAAATGAATGAAACCATTTGACATGTTTGGATTAGTTCGACGCAATCCTCAGAAGCTGCATACACTTTATAAGTATCTTATACTATTAAACTATTATGAAACTTTCAGTGGGTTTGCCATGCCGTCAACAGAAATACTTTTAAGGCTTGATAAGGAATTAAAAAGCAAAGGTAAACCATCCTCCCTTATTCCAGCCGCTTTTATTATAGCATCATCCTCTTCAGTAAAATCAATAAAGCGTACCGATAAACTCGTTAATGACGTTAGAGTTGTTAAGGTTGTTAATGAGGAAAGACCTTCCGCTTCAATAAAGTGAACAACTAAAGTATTTAATTGTTTTAGATGAGTTAAAGACTTAAAAAGATTCGTAGTTTCCGCATTATTCCATGTGGCATCAGTTCCTACAGACTGTAATATTAAAGTTTTTAAATTAGTCAAAAATGAAAAGGAAGGATTCACCTGACCGTTCCTAGAAAATATATCAGAACAAATATTAAGTGTTTCCAGGTTGGTGAAGTGAGTACAACCTATAAATTCTTCAAACGAAATATTTATGAATATACAATGATCGTAATTAAAATCAAAATAATTTAAAGAATAAGCATAAGGAGGAGCAAAATTCAGATATTCTCCCAAACAAGGAATATTATAAATTCTTAATTCTTTTAAGTTAATTGCTTTTCTGTTAATATACTCAAAATCCTCTTTAGAAAGGAAAACATTATTCTTATTCCACTCGCCTTCGAACATTTCATCGTCTAATGCTGAATCCTCAATAGTGTTAATAAAAGAAAGAGCAGATAACTTTCCTAATCTTACTTCCACCCATTCTTTGTACTGTTCTTCCTTAAAAGAGAGATAGGCCTCAGGAGTAAGCCGCCAGCCACGTAATCTGTTTCCCTCGCAAAAATTATAAAACTCTTTACACACAAGCCTTAAAGTAGTTGTAGGATTTTCTACCTGTCTTAAAACTAATAATTGCATATCCGTATTCAGATCTGCAAAAATAGAATCCTCAAGCTTTTGTCTTTTTAGAGGGGGAGTATACTCATTTCCCTCATCCATAGCCCTTATGCCTGCTAGAGTTACAATAATTAAAATATACGTAACAGAAATTTTAAGAACTTGTTTTATAAGCATTTATGTATTCTCCTTCTAAGTAGCCTATCTCTCTAATCAATAAAAAACTGTTACATGGTATGATTTTTATTGATCTTTTTGATCCTATCTCTCCTTCGACAGAATCAAAAACATTAATAAGGGAAAAGTAACTAAAAATCAAATAAATTTCTTGCTCATTTTCATTCTTGCTGGAGTGGTTAGCCTC
>Ga0206857_1111_pt1:12500-17471 | contig 17471 bp, 6 predicted proteins | sample Alteio_BWOrgCont_49_FD_152865 | JGI IMG/M metagenome (GOLD analysis project Ga0206857, IMG submission 152865) | Enriched cells from forest soil in Barre Woods Harvard Forest LTER site, Petersham, Massachusetts, United States -... | ecosystem: Environmental > Terrestrial > Soil >...
CCTCAAAATTCTTGGATCTAAAGATATGAAAATCTTAGCGGCTGCTCCAACGGGTAGGGCTGCTAAAAGGTTGACTGAGGCAACGGGGCTGGAGGCAAAAACGGTTCACCGCTTACTCGAAATGAACCCAATCCTGGGGTATTTCCAAAAGGATGAGCACAACCCATTGGCATGTGACCTCGTCGTCATTGACGAAGTCTCAATGGTTGATGTCCCCCTGTTTCATTCACTCCTCAAAGCCATCCCAGAGCATGCAGCGCTCCTCCTTGTTGGGGATGCGGATCAGTTACCGTCCGTTGGCCCAGGGCAAGTCTTAAGCGATTTGATTGCCTCAAATGCTTTGCCTTTTATTCATTTAACAGAAGTATTCCGCCAGGCAGCAAGCAGTTCCATTATCGCTGTTGCCCATACCCTCAACCAAGGTGCTATGCCAAAACTGCACGGATATGGATTGGACTCAGACTTCTTTTTTATAGAGACAGCGCAAGCGGAAGACGCCTTGGCAACCATAATTGACTTAGCAACACGTCGGTTACCACAAAAGTTGGGACTTTCCCCGTTGAACGATATTCAAGTCCTGACGCCTATGTCTCAAGGAATCGTGGGAACGCACAACCTCAACAGGGAGCTTCAAGAAAGGCTTAATCCGGTTGTGGAAAATAGCTTAGACCGGTTTGGTGTCAACTACCGCGTTAATGACAAAGTCATGCAAATTAAAAATAATTACGATAAGGATATCTACAATGGCGATATTGGTTTTATCCGCCAGATTGACCATGAAGAAGGCGAGGTTATCATTTCCTTTGATGGGCGGGATGTGCTTTATCATATTGCAACAGAGATGGATGAGATTCGATTGAGCTATGCCATGACGATCCATAAATCCCAAGGATCAGAGTATCCGGTCGTTATTATTCCCCTCGTCACCCAGCACCATATCATGCTGCAAAAAAACCTGATTTACACAGCCATCACGCGCGGCAAAAAGCTGGTGATTTTGGTTGGGCAAAAACGCGCGATGACTATGACCGTCCATAACAATAAAGCCCAGAAACGTTGGTCTCTCTTGAAGGATTGGTTGCAGTGGGGCAGAGAAGATTCCTCCTTTTAATCTCAGCATAATCTAATTGCTTTCTCGCAAATAGTAAAAAACCTGCGACAAAAAATCCGTTGACTTTTCGGAAAATGCGGGTGTAATTTGAAAAAGTAAGTAAGAGGCGTCTACGTTGCGAACGGAACGGCCTCCAGCTTGGAAGGAAATGTTGCGAAGGGTTCGCAGCATTGTCAGCGCGACGAATGGGTCTTGGAACACCCACCCGCCGCTGGCCACAAAACAAACTCAACCAGGAGTTCATAATATGGTTAAGCCAAAGCTAACGCACGTTGTGCGTATTTTCAAGGTGATCTTTCGACAGCGGCCGCAAGGCCGAGTATATTTATCTTTTCCTCGCCTAACGTGAGGCAGCGGAGCTTTGCCCTTGGTTTAGGGGGTAAAGCTTCCTTTTAATGGCTGTTGCAGGGAGTATGAGCCGTTATGCCCAGGGCTTTTTGGGCAATAACATCTTGTTCTAAATCGCCCAGTAACAACCGCGATATAAAATCCAAAACTGGAAGCATATCGTCATTGCGAACCCCCGAAGGGGGTGTGGCAATCCAGGGACAAAAGACGGGATATTTGAAAATATTAAATAAATTCTGAAAAGAGGTACAGCGTTATGGCTGTTTGTGTTTTTATACGTGCATTTTGCCCCTGGGTCGCCACGCGCTTCGCGCTCGCGATGACGTTACCCATTTGTTTTTAATGATTATATTATACAACCCACGTTTGGAAACCACGTTCTACAATAACTTTATTCTAATTTAACTAAGGAGTTTTAAAATGATTCTGTTTACCAATAACACTTTTGGCGCCAATGATACGGTTGCCCTCATGAAAACGTTTGCTACTGAGGAAGAGCTTTGGCGGCATATCCAACACCGGATACGCCTGAACCAACCATCCGACAAGAAAAAATGGCGGTTCAGCTATTATTCCCCTTACACGCTTGCGGATTTAATGGCAGACCGCCAGGAAAGGTCTTTTCCGGAAATGGCTATACAAGCTTGTGAACAGCAACACTCACTGATCGTCATCCATCAGGGGGAGCAAAAACCGCTTATTGTGGTGGCGACACCTGAGCTGGATACGGTCAGGCTAAAACGTGATTGGTGCAAAGCTTATGCAAAGGCTAACCAGCTGTTAATTGTAAGGGAGTGAGGGATTTATTGGAATAGGAGGGTTATTTATTAGAGCAGTTTCCCGGGTTAAGAAGCTCTTGACCCGGGAATGGCAACTTTCGGGGGGTTTTCTAAATATGGATAGAGCCTAATTTTCCAGCATTTTATTATCACGGGACAATACCCGGTCCATCAGCTTTGCAAATGCGCCATTGCCCAAAACATTGGCGCAGGTAATGACAGGATCAAACAAAATATAAAGGGCCGTGATCAGCGACATCATATCCGTATTAAAACCAAGGTAGGCCTCTAAAATAGGCAGCATCACGATAATACCCCCCCCTGGAATGGCGGCCACAGAAAATTTTGCCAGCACAAAATAAAGTGTGAAAACTAAATAACTCATGAGTGTTGGTTCAGGCATCCCATAATTTTTCAAAACAGCATAGGCAAAAATGGGGATGGCAAAGCAATCGCCAATCAAGTGAATGTTAACCGTTGCAGGAATGACAGATCCAGCAAGATCCTTGTCCTTTGCGTTATTTTCCGCCCCGATAATCGTCAAGGGCATGCTGGCGGCGCTTGACATTGTGCTAAATCCACTCACCGCAGCAGGGAGCATGTTTTTCAGGCTCTGCAAGAATTCGCCTGCCCTGCCGTTACTGAGCAGAAAATAGGCAAGAAGGATATAACCAAACTGAGCCAAGGCAATGATTGCCAAAATGAGGGCATAATCCTTGATAATCATTGTAATCACACCGTCAAACTGAAGCTTAACGATAAATCCTGCAACGAATATAGGAATCAAATACATAAAAGAGGTCAGAATCTTGGAGATAATCATCTCCAACGCTTCAGCTACCCGGATTGTTATATCTCCTTTTACCAAGCCAGCAAAAATGCCCAAAACCAACCCGGAAAACATCGCGACTTGATTGGGGATCAACTTTGGCAGCTCCCAGCCCCAAGCAGCTTTTAACCCATCTGATCCATGGGGGATTAAAATAGATAAATCAAATTGATAAATCCAGATACCCACATAATGGCTTAAAAAAGTTGATAGGAAATTTGAACAACAAACACCAATGAGAATCAATCCAATGACACGGGTTGCATGGTGGGCTAAATTCAGGGCCGCACGGAATAAAAGACCAAAGATGATAATCGGTAATAAAAATACAATAAAGGATTTAATCGATAAGCTAATTGCATAGAGAATTTGCTTTGAACTCAAGGAAATCAAAGGATCAAGCACCAAAATTGCCAAGATAACAGCCACTAAAATAAAAGGCATTTTACGAAACATAATCGTCTCCTCTAGAGTTTGAATTTCAGATAATTAAAAATAGTAGAAAGAAGAATGATTACCGGCATACACCGGTTGGGGTGGAGGAGAAGATAATGTTTCGTAAAAATAGCACGGTGTGACTTTTTTAAATTTTAAAGAAGACTATATAATATATAGCTACCTCAATAGCACCTACTAAGCAAGCAATTTTTCATCTTAAGAGGGTATTATTGTCGCGAATTTAGTTATATGATAGGATTATAATGAATCATTAAAGGAGAAAATCTATGGGGAAAAAACGTTGGGCCGTTCTTGACTGTGGTAAATATCCATCGGTAGATAACTGTAAAATTAGATTATCGGCACCTGAAGATCAAGTTGACAAGCTCGTGGATATTGCCGCCTACCATGCCTCCAAAAACCATGGACATGAAAACTCCCAAAAATTGAAAGATGAGCTGCGGCTATTGGTTGAATATGAGGATAGCTCTTCGGAAAGTTAAGAGGGACTGATTTTGATTCCTCAAAGCTCTAACCCATAAGCTGCTAAATACTTGCCAAGTTCTTGCTTTAATGCCTCAAGCCCCTCAACCGTTGAGGCTTCACAGCGTGCGACAAGGGCGGCTTGCGTGTTTGAGGCCCGCAAGAGCCACCATCCATCATCACAGGAAACCCGGACACCATCCACCGTTAATATCGTAGCCCCTTCGGTTTTAAGTTGATGGCAGATATCTTCAACAACCTTAAATTTTCTTTCATCTGGGCATTCTATCCGAATTTCCGGCGTATTGTAAAAACGTGGCAATGCATCAATCATTTGATCCAAAGATTCAGGTGCCTGCTGGAGGATATTAATGAACCGCACAGCACTGTAAAGGGCATCATCATATCCGTAGTACGTATCGGCATAGAAAATATGCCCGCTCATTTCGCCAGCAAGCAAAGCCCCTGTTTCCATCATCATTTTTTTAACCAACGAATGCCCTGTCCGTGACATCAGGATATTACCCCCGATTCCTTTAACTTCGTTAAATAAAGCTTGAGAAGATTTGATATCCGCCACAATTGTTGCGCCTGGATTATGGGTTACCATATCCCGTGCGAGCAGAAGGAGAAGTTGATCCCCCCATAAAATACGCCCCTGCCCATCGACAACACCAATACGATCCCCATCGCCATCAAAGGCAATACCAACATCCGCTTCTTCACTTTTAACAGTATCTATGAGTTGGGTCAGATTTTCAGCGACCGTTGGGTCGGGATGATGGGCTGGAAATGTCCCATCAATTTCATCATTCAAAAGAATATGATCTGCTTGAATTCCTTGGGTCAAACCCTTTAAGATATCAGCCGTTGCGCCATGCCCAGCATCCCATACGATTTTCAAGCGTCGCCCTCCGGAATTATAATCCTGCAGGATGCGATTCACATAATTTTGACGCAAATCCTGCAATGCCATATTACCG
>Ga0206857_1073_pt2 | contig 17256 bp, 17 predicted proteins | sample Alteio_BWOrgCont_49_FD_152865 | JGI IMG/M metagenome (GOLD analysis project Ga0206857, IMG submission 152865) | Enriched cells from forest soil in Barre Woods Harvard Forest LTER site, Petersham, Massachusetts, United States -... | ecosystem: Environmental > Terrestrial > Soil > Temperate forest >...
TTAATAAGGTGCTGGCTGCAATTTCAAAGCTGAGTTTTGCCAGCCGTGGGTTTTACGGTGAGGGTACACAGGCCTCCGGAAACTTCTATCAGATTTCTAATCAAGTGGCTTTAGGTCACAGTGAAACTGATATTATTCAAAATATTAATGGCCTGATCCGTCAGGTCATTGAGCAGGAAGAGCAGGCCCGGCAGGCTTTGTTGTTGCAAAATAAACCAATGCTCGAGGACAAGGTTTGCCGTTCGTGGGGTCTCTTGAAGACCGCGCGCATCATCTCAAGCCAGGAGGCTATTGAATTATTTTCGATGGTCCGTCTGGGATTGGACATGGGGATTTTAAAACATGTTGATCATAAGGCCCTCAATGAATTGTTTATTATGATTCAGCCGGCACATTTGCAGAAAATAGAAGGTAAAAAACTCAATGCGTTCGAACGCGATACAAAAAGGGCGGCTGTAATCCGCCAGAAGTTAGGCCGTACATCTGATAAAGATCTTTAATATGAAATACCCATGGAATTATATGGAAGGAGTTCAATATGTTTAATCGATTTACTGAACGTGCACGTAAGGTGATTGTTTACGCCAAGGAAGAAGCTAGACGCTTTAACCATGATTATATCGGTACCGAGCATCTTTTGTTAGGACTCATCCGCGAGGGTGAAGGGGTCGCTGCCGCTGTTTTACAAAAATTAGGGTTGGACCTTGAGACTATTCGTCTTGAAGTCGAAAAATTGGTCCAGGCCGGGCCTGCGACCCAGGTGGTTGGGGATATTCCTTTTACCCCGCGTTCCAAGAAAGCCCTTGAGCTTTCCGCCGAAGAAGCACGTGCTTTGGGCCATAATTATATTGGTACCGAACATTTGCTTTTAGGCCTGGTCAAAGAAGGTGAAGGCATGGCTTATCGCGTGCTTTTAAATCTCGGTCTCGATCTTGGCAAATTGCGTAACGAGGTCATGGAATTATTAGGTTCTGGAATTCCGGGTTACGGCCAGCAGCAAGAGGCTGTGAAAACCGGCAAGACCCCGGCCATTGATGCTTATGGACGTAATTTGAACAAGCTCGCCCGTGAAGGCAAGCTTGATCCGGTGATCGGCCGTAAGAATGAAATTGAGCGTGTCGTCCAGATCCTTTCACGCCGCACTAAAAATAATCCCGTACTTTTAGGGGAGGCTGGTATTGGTAAGACCGCCATCGTCGAAGGCTTGGCCCAGCAAATTGTGCAGGGAGATGTGCCTGAGCTTTTGCGTGACAAAACCATTGTGGTCCTGGATTTGGCCATGATGATTGCCGGCACCAAATACCGCGGCCAGTTTGAGGAACGCATCAAGGCGGTGATGGATGAGCTCAAGCGTTCGGGGAAGATTGTGCTTTTTATCGATGAGATCCATACCCTTGTCGGTGCTGGTGCGGCCGAAGGGGCCATTGATGCGGCCAATATTTTAAAGCCAGCCTTGGCCCGTGGCGAGATCCAGTGCATTGGGGCGACCACCCTCGATGAATACCGCAAGAATATTGAAAAAGATGCAGCTTTAGAGCGTCGTTTTCAGACCATTATCGTTGAGCCTCCATCAGTTGAGGAAACCATATTGATCCTTAAGGGCCTGCGTGATAAATACGAAGCTCATCACAGGGTCAAGTTCTCTGATGAGTCGCTTGAAGCGGCCGCCCGTCTGTCTGACCGTTATATTTCGAATCGTTTCCTGCCGGATAAAGCTGTCGACATTTTGGATGAGGCCGGTGCCAAAGCTCGTCTCCAGGCCATGGTGGTGCCTGATGATGTTAAGGAGCTTGAAGAGAAAATTGAGCAGTTAAAGAAAGAAAAAGAATCCTATATCAAGATCCAGGATTTTGAACGCGCCGCTAAAATGCGTGATCAGGAGCGCGAGGTGCGCGAGCAATTAGAACGTAAACGCGCAGAATGGATGCAGAAGCGCGATGATGTGTCCTTGACCATCACCGATGATGATATTGCCCGTGTGGTTTCACAATGGACCCGCATTCCGCTCATTCGCCTGGAGCAAAAAGAAAGCGAACGCCTGCTTAAGATGGAAGAGCAGATGAAAAAAGCCGTGGTGGGCCAGGATGAGGCGGTCTCTGCCATTTCGCGCGCGGTGCGCCGTTCCCGTGCCGGGATCAAAAATCCCCGTCGTCCGATCGGCTCCTTTATTTTCTTGGGGCCTACCGGTGTTGGTAAAACATTATTAGCCCGCATCCTCTCTGACTTTATGTTCGGTGATCGGGATGCGCTGATTCAAATCGATATGTCTGAATACATGGACAAATTCAACGTGTCACGTTTAATTGGTGCGCCTCCGGGTTATGTGGGCTATGAAGAAGGCGGCCAGCTGACCGAGAAAGTCCGTCGTCGTCCTTATTCGGTGGTGCTTTTAGATGAGATCGAAAAAGCCCATCCCGATGTTTTTAATTTACTCCTTCAGGTTTTTGAAGATGGTCAATTGACCGATAGCTTGGGACGTAGGGTGGATTTCCGCAACACCATCATTATTATGACCTCAAATGTTGGCGCTGAAACCATCCGCAATGCCGGCTCTCTTGGATTCGTCGCCCAAAAAGAAGACACTTCTTATAATGCTGTCAAAGACCGCTTGCTCGGTGAGGTGAAAAAAGCATTTAAACCCGAGTTCTTAAACCGTATTGATGATATCATAGTGTTTAGGAATTTGAGCAGGGAAAACCTTCAAGAGATCATCAAGCTTGAGATCAATGAGGTGATCGAACGCCTCAAGGGCCGGGGCATTGACATCAATTTGTCACCGGAGGCCATGGAATTTTTGATGGAAAAAGGCTATGACCCGCTTTATGGGGCAAGGCCTTTGAAAAGAACGATTCAGCGTTATGTTGAAGATATGCTTTCCGAGGAAATCATTGCCGGCCGCTTTAAAGAAGGCAGCAAGGTAACGGTTGTGCGCAAAGACGATAATTTGGCGCTGGTGTAAGTACCACACTACTTCGAAAGGTGAATGCGTTGGGCTCTAGTGTTGCTATTTCGCTCAAGAATTGGATCAGTTATGTCGGGCAATTGACGATCCTTTTCACTCGCACAGTCACCTGTATTTTTTCGCCTCCTTTTAAATCAATCCGTTTCTTCACCCAGGCCCAGCGTATTGGGCCTGGGAGTTTTATCATCTCATCGCTTGTCGCATTTTTCGTTGGGATGATCATCGCCCTGCAGATGGCCTACCAGATGGTGCAGCTATCCGCAGAGCTTTATATCCCAAATGTGATTGCCGTGGCCTTGACCCGTGAGTTGACGCCAGTCTTGACGGCCTTGATTGTAGCTGGCCGTATTGGTGCTGGTATTGCCGCAGAGATCGGCTCCATGGTTGTCACCGAGCAGGTGGATGCGCTTAAGGCCTTTGCGGTCAATCCGGTGCGGTATTTGGTGGTGCCCCGTTTTTTGGGGTTGATTTTGATGTTGCCGGTCTTGACCATGCTTTCGGATTTGATCGGCATCTGGGGCGGGTATGTGATCTGCGTTTACAAATTGCATATCTCTCACGAGATGTTCTGGAAAATGACCTTCAGGGCCTTGACCATGAAGGATGTGACCACAGGCCTGGTTAAAACCATTTTCTTTGGCATGATCATTGCCATTGTGGGCTGCCATCAGGGATTGACGGTCAAGGGTGGTGCCGACGGGGTCGGCAAAGCAACAACCACGGCAGTTGTGCGGTCATTTATATTGATCATCATGATGGATTGCTTCATTACCTTTATATTTTATTTTTTGTTGAACGTATAGATAAAAACGATGTCATTAATTAAGAAAATAGTTCTAAGTCTAGTGTGTTTATTGGGATTGCTCTCTGTTAGCAAAGCAGCAGAACCTGAATTTAAGCCATTTTCAGCTGATATAAGTAGTTCTTTAAGTGGAGTGCCTAATAATATAAACACACATCAGAAATGTTATGTTACCAAAGATAAAAATCGATTTGATACTACAGAAATGATTGTGATTATTCGCAAGGATAAAAATATAATGTGGATCCTGCATCCGTTACAAAAAACTTATAGTGAAATTTCTTTAAGTTCCGATGCGCAGGCTTCAATGGTAAAGATGATTGGCGTTCCGGTTTTTGATAGAACAATGGATAATTTCATTGAAACAGAAACGATTGATGGACAATTAGCTGATATGTATAAAGGAAATGGATTAACCACGTACTGTGTGCATGGCTCAACCGTTCTTCTTAAAATAGAGAAGCAATTTGGCGGTGGCGTTGGGTTTATTTGGGAATTCAAGAATATTCAGATAGGCGAACCATCACCTGATGTTTTTGAAATACCTAAAGGGTATAAAAAGAGTGGATAGTAAAATGGTTAGTGAAATGGTTGTAAAAAAGAAGAGCCACAATTGATTGTGGCTCTCGGTAGCTAATGGTATTACTTATGCTTTCCCCTCACTAAGGTAATATAAGTATATCAGAAGTATTGTTCTTTTCAAGAAAATTGTGGTCATAAGAAAGTCTTCTCGTTCATTCTTAAGACCTTTAACGCCCCAGGCGGGATTCGAACCCGCATCTTTTCCTTAGTGAGAAGAAAGCATTATCCAATTATGCTACCGGGGCGTTAAATTGATTAATATGATAACATATATTGATTATTCATCAATAAATATATTTTCGGGTGAGGTATGATCGAAATACGCAATCTCTATAAAGTTTTCGGTGCGCAGATGGTGCTCAATAATTTGAGCTTGACCGTGCGTCGGGGTGAGACCAAGGCTATTATTGGTCGTTCCGGGGTTGGGAAAAGCGTATTGCTCAAGAACATTGTGGGCCTGATCCATCCGGACAGCGGCTCCATTAAAATCAATGGCACGGAAGTGACTAATTTGAATGACAAAGAATACGATCGCCTGCGCATGGAAATCGGCATGGTCTTTCAAGGAGGCGCTTTATTTGATTCCATGAATGTGGGTGAGAATGTGGGCTTTGTGCTCAATGAATTCATGAATTTGGACCGTCAGACCGTTCGCGATAAGGTGCGTGATTCTTTGGCCTTGGTTGGCCTTAAGGATGTCGAAGACCTAATGCCGTCCCAACTTTCCGGTGGGATGAAAAAACGCGTGAGCTTGGCTCGTGTCTTGTGCATGGAGCCGCACATTATTTTGTACGATGAGCCAACCAGCGAGGTTGATCCTATTACAGCGGCAGCCATCAACAATCTGATCATTGAGTTGCGCGATAAATTAAAGGTCACCTCAATCATCGTGACCCATGATATGAATTCTGCTTATCAAGTGGCGGATTCCATTGCCATGTTTTATAAGGGACAGGTTATTGCCGACGGGAAACCGGATGAGATCAAGAATTCAAAGCATCCGGTCGTACAGCAGTTTATTCATGGTGATGCCCATGGGCCAATCACCGAGGACGAAAGTCTGGTCTTTGGACACATTAAATAAATTATTAACCGGAGAAGAATATGTCGCGAGATAATGGGATTGAATTGAAGGTTGGCTCATTTGTGATGATGGCAGCACTAGCATTGACCTTTTTTATTATTTCGATCAGCGATCTTTCCCTTTTTCAAAAAGGGCATCATATTCAAGTGGTCTTTGGTTTTGCCAGTGGTTTGCGTGATGCAGCACCCGTGCGTCTGGCCGGTGTTGAGGTTGGTATCGTTAAAAAGCTGCATGTTTTTGTGGACCAGGCTGACGGGAATAAAACCAAGGTGCGGGTGGATGCCTGGATCACGGGCGATACAGCCATTCCAGACGATTCCAAGATCACGATCAATCAATTAGGCATTTTGGGTGAGAAATACCTTGAGATCATGCCAGGAAGGTCGACCACGGCCATGCAGGATGGCAGTACGATTGTAGGCCAAGACCCTGTTCCTATTGAACGGATTGCTGAAAGCGTTGAAAGCCTGGTTGGCAAGATTGGGGAATCTGTCGATAATATTAACAACGGCATTTTGACACAAAAGAATGAATTGTCCCTGCAAGAGACCTTGGAAGGCTTTGCAGCCGTGGGGACAGACTTAAAAGAAGGGCGTGGCACCTTGGGCAAGCTCTTGACGGATGAGTCAATTTACGAGAACCTCGATGATTTGACTGCAGATTTAAAAGGCAATCCCTGGAAGCTGCTCTACCGCCCTAAACCTCATTGACATGAAAACCAAGACAGTATTTGTTTGCCAGAACTGCGGTTCCCAATCCCCACGTTGGTTGGGCAGATGCCCTAACTGCGAAGAATGGAACTCCTATGTGGAAGAAGCTTTAGTGGCCCGCAGTGAATCTGTGCGCGTGCAAGTGGCTGCTGAAAAAACATCAGCTCCTGTTCTGCTCAAGGAAGTGGATGTTTTGCAGGAGAAGCGCTACATGACCGCCATCGGCGAATTTGACCGGGTGATGGGCGGCGGGATTGTTCCAGGTTCTGTGACCTTGATTGGTGGAGACCCTGGTATTGGTAAATCAACTATCGTACTTCAGGCCGGCTGTGCCCTTGCACGTGCTGGTTTAAAAGTTTTGTATATCAGCGGTGAGGAATCGGTCAAGCAGGCCAAGATGCGTGCGGAGCGCGTGGCACGGTCTGCCAATGATAATTTTTTTATCGTCAATGAAATCGATGTTGAGACCATCATCGGCTTTATCCATCAGATGACGCCTCAAGTAGTGATTATCGATTCCATTCAGGTTGTGCATCTGGCTGAAATCTCTTCGTCACCTGGTTCAGTCTCGCAGGTGCGTGAATCAGCCGCAGTTCTAACCCAAGTGGCCAAATCGCGGGGTATCGCACTTTTTCTCATTGGCCATGTGACCAAGGAAGGCATGTTGGCAGGCCCACGCGTGCTCGAGCATATGGTGGATACGGTGTTGTATTTTGAAGGTGAGCGGTATTCTTCTTACCGTGTCTTACGGGCGAATAAAAATCGTTTTGGGTCAACCAATGAAATCGGCGTATTTGAAATGACAGCCACAGGTTTGCAGGAAGTCTTAAATCCTTCGGAAATTTTCTTGTGCGAGCGGCCGCAGGATTCTTCTGGGTCTGTTGTGGTGCCTATTCTAGAGGGGACGCGTCCCTTTTTAGTGGAGGTCCAAGGGTTGGTTAGCCGTAGTGCTTTTGGCATGGTGCGTCAAAAAGCCCAAGGCTTTGATGCGAATCGGCTTTCGCTTTTGGCGGCAGTCTTGGAAAAACGACTGGGGCTTAATCTTGGCGATAAAGATATTTTTTTAAATGTGGTTGGCGGTGTTAGGGTCATAGACCCTGCGGCAGATCTTGGTGTGAGCTTGGCAGTGGCTTCAGCGTTGCTCGATAAAGTGGTGCCGCATGATACCGCGATTCTTGGCGAGGTGGGTTTGTCCTCTGAGGTGCGCAGTGTGGCCCAAATTGCTTCCCGTGTGAATGAAGCCCAAAAATTAGGTTTTACCCGATGCATTGTGCCCAAAAATAATTTAAAGAACAAAGGGGACTTTAATCCAACCAATATCCGGCTTGTTCCGGTGGCAACAGTTAGGGAAGCGTTAGATAAATTATAATAATTAAGAAGCCCCGCCTGGCTGTTGGCCATGCGGCGGGGTCCTGTTAGGAGAGTCCGCATGACGTTATTATTCATCCGTATTTTTTTCATCATCATTAGTGCCATCATTGGTTATCAGGTAGGGATCATTGATCAAAACATCATGGGTGGCGTTTTGGTTTGTGTCGGGGGAGCTGGTTTATTTATTTTCCTCGAGGCTAATTTAAAACAGGTTTCTGTACGTGGCCTTTCCAGCATGGTGTTTGGCCTATTGCTCGGTATTTTCATGGCCAATCTTGTTTCAGATATTTTAAGTTTATTGCCATTAAGCGAAGTTTTAAAACCTATTTTGCGCGTGATCTTGACCCTGGCTTTTTCTTATCTGGGTGCTGTCATGGCCCTGCGTGGCAAGGACGAATTCAATTTGATCATTCCCTATGTGCGTTTTAAGCGTCAGGATTTAAAAGACGGGGTGGTGCTTGTTGATACCTCAGCCATTATTGATGGACGCGTCAGCGATATTTTTAAGACAGGTTTTTTAGGCGGACGTCTGGTGGTGCCGCGTTTTGTCCTACATGAACTGCAGCGTTTGGCTGATTCTGAAGATGATACCAAGCGCCAGCGTGGCCGTCGCGGCATGGAGATTTTAAAATCCATGCAAAAGGACGTCGCTGCTGATGTTCGCATCCATGAAGATGATCTCAATGGGCCGGAGACTGTTGATTTGAAATTGATCAAATTGGCCAAGCTCATGGATGCCCGCATCTGCACAACAGATTTTAATTTAAGCCGGATTGCTTCCATCCAGGGCGTTGAAATGCTTAACATTAATGATTTGGTCAATGCGGTGAAGCCAGTGGTATTTACCGGTGAAGAATTGGAAATTAAGCTTTTGAAGGAAGGCAAGGAAGCCAATCAAGCCATTGGATATCTGGAAGATGGCACCATGGTGGTGGTGAGCGACGGACGTCGAGGCCTGGGGCAGACCGTCAAGGTCTATGTGACATCAGCCTTGCAAACCCAGGCTGGCCGCATGATTTTTGCAAAGATGGAGCGGCAGTAGTGAAGGTTGAAGTCATTGTGGTTGCCGCAGGTGCAGGCAGCCGTCTCAAAGCAAAGATCCCCAAGGCTTTGGTGTTGCTTAAGAGCAAGGCCTTGATCACCTATTGTTTAAAGACTTTTGAGCAGCATCCGGCCATTAGCGGGGTTGTGGTTGTTGGTGCGCAAAATAGCCTTTCCCAGTTTGTTCGAGCTACCCGATCATTTAAGAAAATACGGGCCATTGTTGTGGGTGGCGTCACACGATCCGATTCAGTCAAATGCGGCCTTCAGGTGCTTTTAGACCAAACAAAGCTTGTGCTGGTGCATGATGCAGCCAGGCCATTTGTCGATCGCGCCATGATTGACCGTTTGATTGCAGCTTTAAAGAAAGATAAAGCAGCCATTGTTGGTGTGCCGGTTAAATGCACGGTCAAAAGAGTGGATTCTAATTTAATGATTAGAGAAACTCCACCCCGTGAACAATTATGGGAAGCCCAAACACCGCAAGGGTTTCATAAAGATGTTTTAATCAAAGCCCATGCGAAGAAATTAAAGCAAGAGGCGACCGACGACGCCTTTCTCGTCGAGCATATAGGCGTTAAGGTCAAGATGGTGATGGGTGATTATCGCAACATCAAGGTAACAACACCTGAAGACATTATTCTAGCAAGGCAGTTATTATGAAATTTAGAGTTGGAATAGGCCATGATGTGCACCGCTTGGTGCCTGGCCGCAAATTGATCTTGGGCGGTATTGAAGTTCCGCACACCCATGGGCTGGATGGCCATTCAGATGCAGATGTGGTCTTGCATGCCATTTGTGATGCTATGCTCGGGGGCGCGGGTTTGGGGGACATTGGCGAGCATTTTCCTAACACCGATCCCAAATATAAAGGTGTTTCGAGCACTATTTTCCTTAAAGAGGTCAATCAAAAGATCAAAAATCAGGGTTTTAGCATTGAAAATGTAGATGTGATGATTTTGGCTGAGGCACCGAAATTAAAGGACATTAAAGCAAAAATGAAGTATTATATTGGGCTCGAATTGGGAATTGACCCCTCACAGGTGAATATTAAGGCTGGGACCAATGAAGGCCTCGGGTTTATTGGCGCCAAAGAAGGCATTGCAGCCTATGCAGTCGTATTGTTGAAAAAGGAATAAACAATGGATATTTTAATCATTTTAATCTTACTGATCGTCATTAAATATATGGCGATTTATATTCTTTTTACTGATGAAATCAAGACCATTAAGGAGCGTGACCCGGCGGCCAAAAGCGCCTTGGAAGTGCTTTTGCTTTACCCAGGGTTACATGCCTTGGTCAGTTATCGCGTCAGCCATCGCCTATGGTCAATGAAGGTGCCTATTGTGCCACGCTGGCTCTCGCAGATCGCTCGTTTTTTGACCGGCATTGAAATCCATCCAGGCGCTCAAATTGGTAAGAAATTTTTTATCGACCATGGCATGGGTGTGGTGATTGGCGAGACGGCCATTGTCGGGGACAATGTGCTTTTATATCAGGGTGTCACCTTAGGCGGTACGGGCAAGGAAACCGGCAAGCGCCATCCAACCTTAGGTAGCAATGTGGTGGTCGGTGCTGGTGCGAAGATTTTGGGCAATATCATCATTGGGGACAACTCCTACATTGGTGCCAATGCTGTGGTGATCAAGAATGTGCCGGCCAATTCGACGGTGGTAGGCATTCCAGGGCGCATCACCAAACAAGACGGCCGCAAGATTGATATGGAATTAGACCATGCGCATGTGTCTGATCCCGTCATGGAAAATATTTCGAAACTCTTGGGCCGCATCAAGACCCTGGAGGCCAAAACCGGCTGTGAAGCACCCAAAGGTGAAAGTGATAGTGATTACGCCATTTAAATTATGTCGATCCAAATACACAATTCCCTCAGCGGAAAAAAAGAAGAATTTATACCGATCAAGGACAAAGAAGTCAGGATGTACACTTGTGGGATTACGGTCTATGACCGTTCCCATATAGGGCATGTCCGCAGCTTATACGTATTTGATGTGATCCGTGCGTTTTTGAAATTCAGCGGCTATAACGTCATCTTTGTCCGTAATATTACAGATATCGACGATAAGATCATTGATCGTGCTAATGAAACCAAGCGTTCAGCTTCGGATGTGAGCGAAGAGCAGATCCGTTTTTATTACGAGGATCTCAAAGCGCTTGGGATCACTCCAGGCGATGTGGAGCCCAAGGCCACAGAAGATATTCCTGATATGATCACCCATATCCAGGGGCTGATTGAGAAAGGTTTTGCCTATCCAATGGCTGGGGATGTGTATTTTGATGTACGCGCCTTTAAGGATTACGGCAAGCTTTCGGGCCAAAGCATTGAAAAGATGCATGAGGCGGTTCGCATCGAGAAGAATTCTCAAAAGAAAGACCCGCTTGATTTTGTGTTATGGAAATCCTCAAAAGTAGGTGAGCCCACATGGGACAGCCCATGGGGCGGTGGTCGTCCTGGATGGCATATCGAATGCTCCTGCATGAGCATGAAGCATCTGCATACTCATACTCTGGACATACATGCCGGCGGACGAGATCTCATCTTTCCCCATCACGAAAATGAAATCGCCCAGTCGGAAGCTTTGACTGGCGTGACCTTTGCCAAATATTGGATCCATCACGGCCTTCTGACCATCAATGGCCAGAAAATGTCTAAATCAACCGGAAATTTTATCACCATTGAGCAGGCGCTTTCTAAATACAGCGTTGATGAGATCAAGATGTTCTTTCTGTTCTCGCATTACGCGAGCAATATTGATTTCTCGGAGGAGAAAATCCTCGAGGCCCGCAAGGCTTTGAATAAATTTGATGTGCTTTTTTATCGTGCTTCAGGATTGATCAAGGGTAAAAATGTTGAGCCCGTGCAAGCGGGCTTTGTGAGCAAATATAAGCATGAGTTCATGCAGGCCATGGATGATGATTTTAATACGTCTAAAGCGCTGGCTGCATTGTTTAGCCTGATCAATGACACCAATACCTGGATCGATCAAAACACCGATGATCCCAATTATCTGGGTGTCATTTACCATGCGGTTGATATTTTGGAGAACTTAGCGCGCAATATCTTTGGGCTCTTTTTGCAGGAGAAGGAAAAAGAGTTACCTGCAGAGTTAAAGGCTTTACTGGAGGAGCGTGTTCAAGCCCGTGAATTGAAGAACTTTAAACGTTCGGATGAGCTGCGGGTTATGTTGAAAGAAAAAGGCGTGGCGGTAGAAGATGGTAAGAACGGTCAGACCTGGAGATGGATATAAATAAAGAAGGCCGCGATGAACGCGGCCCCTGTAGCTAATGGATAAAGCACTTTCCTTCACGAAAAAGACAATTATAGTATAAGATATATATGCAAATAATTCAAGAAAAATTGGTCATAAAGATGCTTTCCGGGCTCACCTTTATGGCCTTTAACGCCCCATGTGGGATTCGAACCCACACCGCCTTTTTCGTGAGGAAAGTGCTCTATCCAATTTGAGCTAATGGGGCGTCAAATTGATTAATATAATAACATATATTGATTATTAATCAATATTTATTTATGACTATGGCAGGCAAATTTATTACATTTGAAGGTGCGGAGGGGTCGGGGAAAAGTACTCAGGCTACCTTGGTCTTGGAGTATCTTAAGTCTAAGAAATTGCCGGTTGCGCTATTGCGTGAGCCGGGTGGGGTTAAGATTTCCGAGAATATCCGTAAGCTCTTGCTCGATGTGAACAACATTGGCATGGGCGATGAATGCGAGACCTTGCTTTATATGGCTGCCCGCGCCCAGATGGTCAAGGAAGTCTTGGAACCCGAACTCAAAAGCGGCAAAATCATTTTATGCGACCGTTTTTTGGATTCCACAATCGCCTATCAAGGCTATGGCAACGGCATTGATGTTAAAATCATTGAGCAATTGGGGCTTTTTGCAACCAAAGGGATCGGCCCTGATTTAACAATTCTTTTTGATATTTCACCTGAAAAGGGCCTAAGTCGCGCAGGAGCAAAGAAGGACCGTATCGAATCACGTTCGCTTGAATACCATAACCGTGTGCGTCAAGGCTACCTTGCTTTAAGCAAGCAATATCCTGCTCGCATTAAGCTTGTCAAGGTGGATGCGGACAAAGAGGAAATTTTTCGAAGAGTTAAAGGTCATTTGGACAGCTTACTTGGCGTATGATTAATACCGTACAAATAAATACTTCAGTCATGGAACGTTTTAAGAGGCTAATGGCCAACGGCCGGATGGGCCATGCCTATTTACTGGTTGGTGCTCAAGATTCCGGTAAAACTCAGACCGCTTTGGGTTTAGCCCAGCTGGTTAATTGTGAGACCCAGACAGGCTGTGGCGAATGCGCTTCTTGCCGTAAGATTGCCTCCGGCAATCATCCAGACGTGCATGTGATTGGCAATGATGAAATGGACAGTATTAAGATCGAAGAGATCCGTTTTCTTTTAAGCCGTGCGCATTTGATGGCCTATGAAGCCCGCACCAAGGTATTTATCCTCCGTAATATTGAGATGATGACCTTGGAGGCAGCCAATGCCTTGCTGAAGACCCTTGAGGAACCAGCACCCAATACCTTGATGATTCTAACCACGAGCGTGCCTGAAGCGAATTTGGATACCATTAAATCACGCTGTCATATCATCCAGTTTTTTCCATCATCCATCAATCGCATTGCCAAACTGCTGACAGACGAAGGCCTCAAGGAACAAGATGCGCGGTTTTTGGCTTTTTATTCAGAAGGGTGTTTAGGCAAGAGCCGTAAATTGATCCAGCAGCAGATGGTCCAGCGCAAGCGTAAGATTTTAGATGAAATGCTTCTTAATCGCAACAATGATAATTTTCTCAAAGACCTTTCAGGGGACGCTAAGGAAACCTCAGAGGCTTTGCAGCTTTTGTTAAGTTTTTTTCGGGATGTGTTATTATTAAAAAGTGGTGTGCCAGCCAATGAACTGCTTCATCAGGATGCCTTAAAGGAGATGGGAAAATTTACCGCACGCAGTGTGGAAGACCTTAATCTCATCATCCGGCAAATTGTACAAACTAAACAACTCGTGGACGAGAAATTGAATGTGAAGATGTCCTTGAGCTTATTAAGGGAACATATATGGGCCAATTAGTGCAGGTTAAGCTGGGCGAATACCGGCCGGTGATATTAGTCGATGCGAACGCAATAGCGGTGCATCGTCACGATATGGTGGTGCTGGAGGTGGAACGCAATACCGAATTTGGCAAGGTAATTTCTGATCCAGATAAGGTATGCGGCGGCAAAACAGAGACCGCAGCCGGAAAAATTGTCCGCTTGGCGAGCGACGGCGATTTGCGCCAGGTGGTTAACAATGAGATGAAATCGGTTGAGGCCTATAAGAACTGTAAACAAAAAGTAGCTCAGAGCAATTTGGACATGCAGTTGGTGCAGGCTGAATACTCTTTTGATGGCACCAAGATCATGATTTTTTTTACAGCCGACGGACGCGTAGACTTTCGTAATCTGGTCAAAGATTTGGCCAAGATGCTGCGCGTGCGCATTGAACTCAAACAAATCGGTGTTCGTGACAAGGCCAAGATTGTGGGCGGCTATGGGGTCTGCGGCCGTGAATTGTGCTGTTCTTCCTACATGAAGGACTTTCATCCGCTCTCAATCAAAATGGCCAAGGACCAGGGCTTGCCGCTTAATCCGCAGAAAATTTCCGGTGTCTGCGGCAGGGTCAAATGCTGCATGGCCTATGAATACCAGGTATATCGTGAATATTCAAAGACGTTGCCTAAAATGGGCGCCAAGGTCACCATGCCAAACGGCGAAAAGGGCAAGGTTGTTTCCATGGATATCCTTAAGCGATATGTGAGCGTTGATTTGGGAGAGGGTAAAATCGTTAAGGTGGAATATCCGCAGACTAATCCGCAATTAAATTAATCATGAGTAAATTTTTTGTAACGACGCCAATTTATTATGTAAACGATGCCCCGCATATTGGGCATGCCTATACGACCATTTTGGCGGATGTGCTAAGCCGCTATCACCGCACAGTTGGTGATGAAGTTTTCTTTTTGACCGGCCTTGATGAGCATGGCCAAAAGGTCAAACAGGCGGCCGAAAAGCGGGGTTTGAGCCCGCAGGCGCATTGCGATGATCTTGCGCCCCGTTTTATCAATTTGTGGAAAACATTGGATATCCGTTACGATGATTTTATCCGCACCACCCAAGAGCGGCATAAAAAGATCGTGCAAATGGTGCTCAAGGAAGTGCATGCCAATGGTGATATTTATACCGATGAATACGAAGGTTGGTATTCGGTGGCTGAAGAGCGATTTATCACTGATGTTGAATATGAATCCGGCCAATTTAGAGATGTTAAAAAACTTAAAGAGAAGAATTATTTCTTTAAGATGAGCAAATACCAGCAAAGGCTCATTGATTATATTGAAGATAATCCTCATTTCCTACGTCCGGAACACCGCCGTAATGAAATGCTGGGATTCCTACGCCAGCCGCTGGGTGACTTATGTATCTCGCGTCCAAAATCCCGCATGGATTGGGGTATTGAAATTCCTTTTGATCCGGATTATGTGACCTATGTATGGTTTGATGCCCTGGTTAATTATATTTCAGTGCCAGGCTATGGCACTGATGAGACAAGATTTAATAAATGGTGGCCGGCGGATGTGCATTTGATTGGTAAAGATATCCTGACGACCCATTCCGTGTATTGGACCACCATGCTTTTCTCGCTGGGACTTCCGTTGCCTAAAACCATCTTTGCCCATGGCTGGTGGTTGATCGGTGAGACCAAGATGAGCAAGTCCTTAGGCAATGTGGTCAATCCGTTGGATTTGATCGAGAATTATGGTGTCGATGCCGTGCGTTATTATCTGATGCGCGAGATGGTCTTGGGGTCGGATGCTAATTTCACGCTAGATTCATTTATTAAATGTTACAACAGTGATTTGGCTAATGATTTTGGTAATTTACTTAATCGTGTCAGTGGTTTGATCCAAAAGAATCACGGGGGAGAAGTCCCTGAACCTGGAATTTTGACAAATGCCGAAGAAGAGATCAAGGCCCAAGCATCTGCCCTGCCTGGAAAAGTTAAAGATTTGATTAATGACTATAAGGTCCAAGAAGCAGTTGTAGCGAGCTTGGATTTAGTGCGTGTGCTTAATAAATATATGGAAACTCAAGCGCCCTGGAAACTTGCTAAAACTGACATGAAGGCTGCTAATCGGGTGTTGTATGCAGCAGCCGAAGGTTTGCGCATGGCAACGGTCATGTTAGCACCCGTGATGCCTGAGAAGACCGCGAATGTGCTTTATATTTTAGGCGCGCAAAATTCAAAAAGCCTCTGGGGCCAATTAAAACCAGGTACAAAATTGCAAGCTCATCCGCCGTTGTTTCCAAGAATCGAAGTCGAGAAAAAATAATGGCTATCGAAACCATCAAATGGATTAATGGTGCTGCCCGCATTATTGATCAAACTAAACTCCCCAATAAATTTGAGCATATTTATTGCCGCGATGTTAATCGCATGTGGCACGCCATCAAACGTCTTGAAGTGCGTGGTGCGCCAGCCATTGGTGTTGCTGCGGCTTTTGGAGTGCTCTTAGGCATTCAAAAGTTTAAGGGCAATGATAAGCATAAGTTTCTTAAACTTTTTCATGAGACTTGCGATTATTTAGCAACGTCCCGTCCGACGGCAGTGAATCTTTTTAACATGCTCAATGAAATGCGCGTGGTGGTAGCATCCAATCCTCAAGCTGAAGTAAGACTACTTCAAAAATTACTGCATCAGCGCGCCATGGAGATTTTTAAGGCTGATCAGGAAGTGTGCCGTCGCATGGGAGCCCATGGCGCTATATTGATCAAGAACGGTATGCAATGCCTCACCGTATGCAACGCTGGGGCGTTGGCCACTGTTGATTATGGTACGGCTTTAGGAGTTTTTTATAGTGCCAAAAAGAATAGCAAAAAATTTAAGGTGTATTCCTGCGAAACCCGTCCTTTGCTGCAGGGAGCAAGGCTTACTTGCTGGGAGCTGATGCGCGAGAAAATTGATACTACCTTGATCTGTGACAATATGGCCGCGTCTTTAATGGCCAAGGGGCATGTGGATATTATTTTTACAGGCGCTGATCGCATTGCCTCCAATGGAGATACGGCCAATAAGATCGGCACCTATATGTTGGCCGTGTTGGCCAAGTATCACGGCATTCCTTTTTACGTCGTGGCGCCACGTTCGACCTTTGATTTGAAAATTAAATCAGGCAAGCAAATCCCTATCGAAGAGCGAAAAGCTGATGAAGTGACACACGTTGCAGGAAAGGCCACAGCACCCAAAGGCATCAAGGTCTACAATCCCGCTTTTGATGTGACACCAGCCAAGCTCATCACCGGCATTGTGACCGAATACGGTATTATCCGACCGCCGTATGTCAAAAGTATTAAAAGTAAAATAGCTTGCCCTTAGCGATTAATTCGTTGACAAAAATGATGGTTTTGTTACGATTCTCTTAATCCTGTTCCCCGCAGGTGATTTTCAAAATCTCGACCAAAATCAAAATTCCCCCTGAAAAATCGAAAGGAAGAACTATGCAATTAAACAATGTCAATATCATGGGCAATTTGACCAGGGACCCGGAGATCAAGCACCTTTCTTCAGGAAAGGCCGTCTGTAATCTTTCCATTGCCAATAATCGTGTGTACATGAAAAA
>Ga0206857_1112_pt2 | contig 17223 bp, 12 predicted proteins | sample Alteio_BWOrgCont_49_FD_152865 | JGI IMG/M metagenome (GOLD analysis project Ga0206857, IMG submission 152865) | Enriched cells from forest soil in Barre Woods Harvard Forest LTER site, Petersham, Massachusetts, United States -... | ecosystem: Environmental > Terrestrial > Soil > Temperate forest >...
CAGCCATGGATTGATTGCTGCCGGTGGCGTCGATGACGACGTCGGCGAGCTGGCCACCGGTGATGGCGCTGAGTTGCTCCACGGCGGCCGCTTCGCCCCCCGGGGCGAGTTCGATGGTGTCCGGCACGCCCATCTTTTCCCGGACGAAGGCGAGGCGCGCGGGGTTCATGTCCATGACGATGGTGCGGGCGCCGCTGAGCCGGGCAAATTCCACGGCGGAGAGACCGATGGGGCCGGCGCCAATGACGAGCACGTGTTCGCCGGGCTGCGCCGCACCGCGGTTCACGGCATGACAGCCGATGGCCAGCGTCTCGACGAGGGCAAGCTGGTCGAAGGAGAGCCGGCGCGAGACATGGAGTTTGCGCGCGGGCAGCACATAGCGCTCGGCCAGGCCGCCGTCGCACATCACCCCGAGGGTCTTGTTCTGCTCACAGCAGTTGGTATGGCCGCGCCGACAGGCGTAGCATTTCTGGCAGTTGAGATACGGCTCGACCGAGCAGTGATCCCCAGGTCGGACATTGGTGACGCCCGCGCCGACGGCGAGCACTTCGACGCCGAGCTCATGCCCCGGAATGCGCGGATAGCTGAAGAACGGCATTTTGCCGAGATATCCGCCGTAATCGGTGCCGCAGATCCCCACGCGGTGGACTTTGACGAGAGCGTCGCCGGGTCCGGGAGCGGCGGGTTCAGCGGTGTCGATGAGGCGAAATTTTTGCGGCTGGTCGAGGGAGATGGCTTTCATAAAAAGAGCGGAGAGTTATTTGGCTTTCTTGGGCGGGGTCCAGTGCGCGGGCACGTTGCCTTTGTCCCATTTGTCGTAGATTGCGAGGAGCCGGGCGACTACCGCTGGCTGCACGGCGGCGAGATCGTGCTCCTCGGCGAGATCGGGGGAGAGATCAAAAAGCTGCGGAGCCGCGGGCAGGCGCTGCACGAGCTTCCAAAGGCCGGAGCGGACGGCGTGCAACTGGCCCATGCGCCAGCAGAGATCGTCATGCGGCGCGGTTGGCGTCGCTCCGGAGAGATAGGGAACGAGATCGACGCCCTCGAGCTTCGGGTCGTCGGTGGGGAGACCGGCGGCGGCGAGCATCGTGGGGGCGATGTCGAGCGAGGAGAGCGGCGCGTCGTAAGTGTATCCCCTGGGGACGTGCCCTTTCCATTGCACGATGAAGGGGATGCGAATGCCTCCTTCATAGAGTGAGCCTTTTCCGCCGCGCAACGGCAGGTTGCTCGAAGTCAGTTCCTGGGTCGGGCCGCCATTGTCGCTCAGAAAGACGATGAGCGTGTCTTCCTCCTGACCGAGCGCCCGGATTTTGGCGAGCACTTCGCCCACGCTTCGGTCGAGGGCAAAGAGCATCCCGGCGAAGATCTGCCGCTGCGCACCGGGCAGCGTCGCGAACCGCTCGACATCCGCGAGCTTCGCTTGCATCGGGCTGTGCACCGCATTGTAGGGCAGATACAGGAACCACGGCTGCTCATGATGGCGGTCGATAAAGGCCAGCGCCTCCCGGTTGAAATCGTCGGTCAGATAACCGCTGGGCTCCACTTCGCTGGTGTCGCGCAGCAAGGGATTGTGCGCGTCGTAGGCCGGTTCGTCGTCGCGAAAGCGGGAATAGACGCCGTGGTAGGGCGGTGCGGTATAGAAATGTCCTTCGTGCAGAAACCCAAAGAATTCGTCGAACCCGCGCCGTTGAGGATGGTACGGAGGCGTCCCGCCGAGGTGCCACTTGCCGACGATGCCGGTGGCGTAACCGGCGTCGTGCAAGCGGTTGGCGATGGTTCGTTCGGTGAGCGGCAACCCGATTTCCGGATCCAGATTCTCGGCGCCCACTGGGTTGAATTCGTGGCCGTACCGGGTCTGATAGCGCCCGGTCATGAGGGCGGCGCGCGAAGGGCTGCAAAGCGAAGCGGTCACGTAGCCCGAGGTGCAGCGGATGCCGGAACGGGCGAGGGAATCAATATTTGGCGTTGGGATTTGCGGATTTCCCTGGCAGCCGAGTTCGCCGTAGCCGAGGTCATCCGCGACGATCAGGAGAATATTCGGCTTCCGGTTCCCCGCAGCGTGTCCAAGGAGGGTCGCGGAGAACAGGGCAAGGAAGGCGAAGAACGATGCGCGCACGGCAGGGCAGGGTCAGTTGTTTTCCGGCAGCCCCTCACGGTGTCCGAGGTTTTTGACCGGCGCGAAGATGGCCTCCACTTCGCCGAGCAATTCCTCGTCCAGCGGTTCGGCGGCCCATTTCGCCCAGTTGCGGATGTTGTTGGGATTGGCGCTGCCGGAGACGGTGGTGGTGATGTCGGGATGAGCGAGCGAGAACTGGAGTGCGAGTTGGGCAATGTCCACGCCCTTGTCCGCGCAGTGTTTGGCGGCCTGGCGTGCGGCGGCTTTCACCTCTTCGGGTTCCTTCAGCCACGCCGGCAGCGGCGCATTGGTCAGCAGGCGGGCGCTGAACGGACCGGCATTCATTACGCCGACGCCCTTGGCCTGGAGGTAGGGTACGATCTCGTCGGCGAAGCGGGTGTTCTGGAGCGTGTATTGGTTGTAGCTCAGCACGCAATCCACGGAGGTCTGCTCGAGGATGAAGCGGAAGATCTTCATCGGGTAGCCGGAGAAGCCGATGTAGCGGACTTTCCCGGCGGCCTGGATTTTGCGCAGCGCGGGGATGGTTTCATCGACGATCTGCTGCATGGGCACAAACTCGATGTCGTGACAAAGGATGATGTCGAGATGATCCGTCCCGAGCCGGTGGAGCGAGACATCGACGCTTTCAGCCACGCGCTTCGCCGAGAAATCAAAGTGCTCGAGATCGTAGCGGCCGAGCTTGGTGCACAGGGTGTAGCTTTCGCGCGGGACGCCGCGCAGGGCGATGCCGAGCAGGACTTCGCTCATGCCGCGACCGTAAAAGGGAGAAGTGTCGATGAAGTTGAGTCCCACCTCGAGCGCGACGCGCACGGAGGCGAGCGCTTCGTCGAGCTTGACGCTGCGGAATTCCTGTCCGAGCGACGAGGCGCCGAAACTGAGGATGGGAAGATGGAGGTCGGTCTGGCCGAGACGGCGGGTTTGCATGGGAGAAGGTTAGCGCGTGCTCATCTCTGGCTTCATCGAGAGACGCTTGAGCGTGATCTCGCCATAGAACTTCAGGGCCCGGGGATCGACCGCCTTGCTGACTTTCATCGAAAGATGAAACAGCTTGCCGTCGCGGCGCAGCGTGGCGGTCCCCGCGTTGTCGAAAGTGTCGGTCCACTTGAATTCCAACTCGCCTTTGGCATTCAGTGCGCCGTCACCATCGCCGTCCGGAGCCGCTCCGGAGCCATCTTCATTGGCGGCGGAGAAAGAGGTGGTCGCGGTGTGGCCCTTTTGGGTGACGTCGAGGGCGAAGGGGGCTTTGGAGCGCTTCGCGAGTTCGAAGTGGCCGGTGTACGAGGCCGCCTCGGGATCGGCGGCGAAGGTCACGGTGGCGACCGTGAGCAGGAGGAGGGTGAGGAGGGATTTCATAGTGAGTCAGTTGACGCGACAGCCCAAGGTGAGGAGGACATTGGCCCACAGCGATTGGTCGGCGGTCTGGATGGTAAGGATGTGATCGGGAGATTCGACGTGCTGATAGAAGTCCCACTTGAGGATGGGTTCGAGCGTGAGCTGCATGCCGGATTCGGCGATGACGTTCCGGTATTCCGCCCAAACCGGTGGGTCGCCCTGTTGCGCGTAGGCGTCGTCGGGGGGAATGCCCATGGTATTGGCGTGATCGATCGGCAGCGCGCTGAGCAGCGCCCGCAGGACTTGCGCGACGGTCGGCACGCCGGGCATGAGTTGGAGGCAAACCAGCTCGGCATTCGGTCCTTTTTTGGTCGCCGCCGGATAATTGCCGTCGGCGATCAGAATCTTCGAGTGGTGGCCGCCGCGCGCGACGATGCGCAGGATGTCGGGGTGAAGCAGAGTGGTCTTGAGCATGGGGCGATTAACGGCTGTGCCGGAAACTCTCGATGGTCTGACGCGCGGCCGTGGCGGCATCCGGCAGGGGAAAGATTTCGGCGGAGAGATAACCCTCGTAACCGATCTCGCGCAGCGCGGCGATGATCGGCTCGATCCGCGTGTGCCCGAGGCCGATGGCCTGGCGATTCGAATCGGCGAAGTGGACGTGGCCGATCCAATCGCGACCCGCCCGGATGGCCCCGGCGAGATCGGCTTCCTCGATGTTCATGTGGAAGAGATCGGCCAGGACCTTGACCCCCAGCGTTTTTAAACCCCGCAGGAAGTCCACCGTCGGAGCGACCCGATTTAAAATGTTCGTCTCGTAGCGATTGAGAAATTCGTAGAGGAACGGCTGGCCGTGCGCGGCGGCGTGTTCGCCAAGGTCTTCCAGTGCTTCGGCGAGCCAACCGAGCGCTTGTTCGCGCGTGACCTCCCCTTCCACTTTTCCCTGCATCGAACCGAGGATGGCGGGAGCGTCAAAGGCCGCGGCGACATCGATGATGGCGCGGATGAAATCGCGCGCTCGGTGGCGCACTTCGGGGTCCGGATGGGTGAGTGACCATTTGTGGATGACCCAGCCCGCGCCGGTGCCGATGGCGGCGACTTTCAGCCGGTGATGATCGAGCAAGGACTGAAGTTCAGCGACGTCGATGGCATTGGCCGCCGGGGGAAAGATCTCGACCGCATCGAAGCCGAGTTCGGCGGCGGTCGCGATGCCGTTGGCGAGTCCGTCGTGAAAGACGAACGGGCCGCCGCGGGCTTGCGGGGTCAGGGAGATGGTGATGGCGGAGCGCATGGGATGCGGTTTCTGGTTTCGGGTTTCTCGTTTCTAGTTCTCCGTGTCGGGGTTGGTGTCGGATTGGGAACTGGGTCCGTGGCGGAACCAGAAACCAGAAACCTTAAACTAGAAACTTTCCGCCTATCCGATAAACAACGGCCGCAAATGCCGGACATAAATGTTCTCGGTGACATTCCGGCCGACCACTTCGGAATTCGCCTCGAGCAGATCGAGGTAGCGACGGCCGGCCTTGGCGGCGAGTTTGAAGCCGACATGCAGGAGCTGGCGCAGGCTGGCGTTGAATTGCGGATCGCCCGGAACGTGGCGTAGCGCGCGGACAAATTGTTCGCTCGTCCAACCGTTCACGGTGGCGGCACTGGGCAATTGGGCGCGGTCGATGTCAATGACCGCGGCGTACGGGCCACACAGTTCATCCACGTGATCGATCGCCTGGGCGTAGATCTCTCGGACGAAGATCAGGCCCTCGCCACCGGCTTCCGCCAGGCCGATGATTTCCTCCAGCCAGGTCGTGCCCGCGGTCTTGAGGTGCAGGCCGGCGTCAAACTGCGGGAGCGTGCGCCGGATGATCGGGTAGAGCGAGAATTTGTCCGAACCGCTGTGGACCGAGAGCTTGAGATTGGCCGGCAGTCCGTAACGGGCGACGGCGTGACGGATGACCGCCAGGTCGTCGTGAAACTCCTTCTCGAATTGGACGAGATCGCCGACGTAATCCACGCCTTTGTTGAAACGTCCCGTGAACTTCGGGGCGATGGTCTGCACGCGGACTTTTTCGTCGGCGAGCGCGGCGAGGATGACGAGCAGTTCGGGCGGGGTCTGCGGAGAGTCCGTCTCGTCCATGGAGACTTCCGCAATGATGTTTTCCTCGCCCTTGGCGGCGGCGATGTAGCGGTAGATTTTCCCGGCATCCTGGACCGCGAGGAGGAATTTCCCGGCGATCCGTTCGATCTCGTCGAAGGTGATTTCGTAAGGACGTTCGATACCGCAAATCTCGACGCGGCCGAGCAGTTCCGAGTGCCGGTCGATAAACGCAGCGACTGCTGCCGGATCCGCCGGTTGTCCGATCGAATCGGCGACGTCGATCGTGAAGAAGTCGGAGCACGGGAGAAACCGGTCGACGGTTTCGAGACGAATGTGATCGGCATCGACGTGCCAGCCCTTCTCCCAGCCGAGTGACTTCACCGCAGTTTGGGCGGCGTCGAACACGCTCTGGGGTTCGGAGCCGACGAAGGTGTGCTCGCGGTTCGACTTGTTCCAGACCGGCACGACTTCGACGCCGTCCCGGGCGGCCTGTTGAAAAGCGCGCAGCTGAGCGGCCGCCTGGTGGGCGAAACGGTCGCCGACTCCGATGGTGAATTTTTCGAGGGTGAGCATAGACGGGAAAGGGGAGAAGCGACGTTAGGAGAAAGGGATGGGCTTGGGAATGGCGGGTCTTGACCAAACCAATGCCGATCCTTGACCTCAAGAACGGAATGAAGCAAGAGCGCCGGCGCGGGCGATCGGGCGGAAAGATTTTAAAACGCAGAGACCCGGCGCGGCGGAGCCGCAACCAAAGGGGAAACCACGAAATAGACCAAATAGACGAAAAGAGAAGGGAACCGCGAATGGACGCCAATCGACGCGAATGGGCAGAGCAGCCGTTTCCTCCCCTCTGCTCTTCGCGTTCATTCGCGGCCATTCGCGGTTAAAAAATCCTCGCGGAAATGCACGATTTTAAAGGTTAGCACTGCAGAGACGCAGAGGACGCAGAGGGGAGGGACGAGCACGATTTACCTGGCGATTGCGCTTTTTCCTCTCTGCGATCTCTGCGTCTCTGCAGTGCTAACCTTTAAAGTCTTTGCATCTTGCGTAGATTTTTCAGGCGGCCAAAGCCGTGAGTTTGTCGACATCAGCGCGGCGGGCGGACAAGAGGGCGGTGATGGTGACGCGCCCCTTTTCGGTGACGATGTAACGGTGGGTATGCGAGACCTTGGCGATCAGTCCATGGGCGCGCAGGAGGACCAACTGGCGAGTGACGGCGTTGGCCTGGCGGCGCTTGGTCTGCGGGTCGGCTGGGCGGGGATAGAGCCGGGCACGCACGTCGCGATTGCGCAAGCCGTTGAGGGCGAACTCGCCGCGGTTGATGATTTCCAGGAGCGCGCCGTCCCGTGCTCCGAGCGGATTGAGCGCGCGATGCCGGCGACCCGCCCGGCGGATGGGCCGACAGACCGCTTGCGCCCACTCGAAAAGGGGGATCGTGCCACTCACCGCCGCCAAGGCGGCCAGATAGCGGTGATTGGCGGCCCGGGAGATTTGGGCGCGCCGCGGCAGATCACTGACGTTGCGGCGCAACACGCGCCAGCTCTTGGCGGCTTGAGGTTGGGTCTCCGGCCGGCGATACACCCGGAACTCGGTCGGCCGATTGATCGTCGTCTCCACCCGCAACACGCTGCCCTGCTTGTCGTAGATCTTGATCGAGTTGCCTTGGACCTGGTGCTTGACCCGAATGCCTTCCGGCCGGTGCTTGAGATCGCTGATGATTTCACCGCGGAACTGCGGGAACACCCGGCCCGTCGTCAGCGGCACCTTGCGCCCCAGGAAGCGCATGACATCGGCCGAGCCAAAGCTGCGGACGGCATGATGGACCAAGCTGGGATAGATCCGGGCCAGTTCCTCGGGCTTCTGGAAGAGCACATCGCTGGCGTACTCGCTCTCCGAGACACTCCAGTAATACTCCAGGTTCAGGGGCCGGCAGATCTCCGCCGCCATCGGATGAGTCTGGGTCAGCAACCCGTTGAGGGCCCGCCGCCAATCGGTCTTGATTTGCTGATCGAGGAGCGCTTGCGCCCGGGCCACATCTTCGACCCAGACCATGGCGTTTTCCCTTTTGCCGTAAGCGATCCCGGCTGCGTCCAACTGGCGGCCCAGCCAATGCCGCCCGTTGAGGCAGACGTCGACCTGGAACGGCAGCCAACTTTGCAATCGCAGGTGCATGAACCCAAAACGCGGGTGGGCCAAGTAAAAGTAAAAATGCAGGCACTTGCGCACCTCCAGATGGAACTCAAAGCCAGGACCCTCCGGCCGGCGTCGGATGCGGTAAGCCTGACAGGGTTCCACACTCTTCAAAATCCCAATCAACCCTTCCTGGATTCCATCCTCACGGGCCAGGTCCCGCACAAGGTCCTCTTTGCGCACTCCACTGGAGCCAACGTAGACCACCGGTCGCGCCAGCTTCTCGGCCAGCGCCGCGGCGGCCGCTTTGACCTTGTCCGTCGTCCGCTCGACGAAAGCCCCAAAGTCTTGGAACTTCACATGCTGCGCGCACAGATAGGCCTCCAGCACTGTCGGGCAATAGAGCGAGCGCAAAGTGCCCCGCAGCCGCAACCGATCAAAGCCCTCTAAAAATCCGCTGATTTGCGGCGCATATTTGGCTATAAATCCATTGGAGGTGCTGTGGAATTCGGCGGATTCAGTGTTTGTTTTCATCGACTCCACTCTCCGCCGCCACCAGCACCTCCGCTCTTTTTCTCTGCGTCTCTGCGCCCTCTGCGTTTCCCTGCCTTTGGTTGCGGCTCTGCCGCGCTGGGCCTCTGCGTTTTAAAATCTAAGGCCGCCCTAACCCGAAAATTTCATACTTGGGTTAAAAAGTTAGCGAAGTCCCGGCGGTAAACCGCTAATGCTGAAGGTGTTCAATCTAACAGCAACCAGGACTTCGCTAATGCCAAATTGTAAACAGAAAGATTTCGGTTTTCCAAGCTTTGATCGGCGCAAAATCGAGGCGAACTTTGGCGGCGGAGAAGTTTCCAGTGATGGGGGTTTGATGCTCCTGCGGGAGGCGGATCGCCGACTCGGTCTGCTGGAGGCGCTGGATGCGGTGCTGCCCGATCCGCGGCATCCGGTCTTCATTACCCATCGGCAGGTCGACCTGCTGCGCCAACGGGTCTATGGGATCGCGCAGGGCTACGAGGATCTCAATGACCATGAGACCTTGCGCAAGGATTTGGTTTGGCAGACGGCGTTGGAGCGCGACACGGAACTGGCCAGCGACTCCACCCTTTGTCGCCTGGAGCAACGGGTCGACCGCCAGGCGGCGGTGGCCTTCCACCAAATCCTGCTCGAAAAGTTCATCGCTTCCTTTTCCGAAGCCCCCGCGGAACTGATCCTGGATTTTGACGCCACGGACGACCGGGTGCACGGCCAGCAGGAAGGCCGGCACTATCATGGCTACTACGGGGACTGGTGTTTTCTGCCGCTCTACGTTTTCTGTGGCGAGCAACTGCTGGTCTCCTACCTGCGGCCGAGCAACATCGGGGCCTCCCACCATGCTTGGGCCATTCTCAAGTTGCTGACCGCACGGCTCCGGGAAGCTTGGCCCGCAGTGCGTCTGATCGTGCGCGCCGATAGTGGTTTCTGCCGCTGGCGGATGCTCCACTGGTGTGAGTGGGCCAGCGTGGATTACCTCATCGGCCTGGCGCGCAACCCGCGCTTGGAGAAGCTCGGCCAGCCGCTCATGGCCCAGGCGCAGGCCGCCTTTGCCACTGCGCCCAAAAAGCAGCGTTTCTTTGGCTGGATCGACTATGCAGCCGACACCTGGGACCAACCGCGACGGGTCATTGCCAAGGCCGAGTACAGTGCCAAAGGAACCAACCCGCGCTTTGTGGTCACCAGCCTGGAAGGGGACCCTGAGGAACTTTACGACAAGGTCTATTGCGCCCGCGGCGAGATGGAAAACCGGATCAAAGAGCAGCAACTGGGACTCTTTAGCGATCGGACGTCCTGCCACGGTTGGTGGGCCAATCAGTTTCGCGTGCTGCTCTCGGCCTGTGCTTATGTCCTCCTGGAAACCATTCGGCGCGTCGGCCTCGCCGGGACCGAATTGGCCCGGGCGCAAGTGGGCACCATTCGCCTGAAGCTTTTGAAAATCGGCACGGTCATCATGCGCAACACCCGGCGCATCCGGCTGTTTTTCAGCAGCGCCTATCCCGCGCAGGAACTCTTCGTCCAGGTTTGCCAGGCGCTGCGCTCAGGCTAAGCCAAAATTGGCGCGGCCCCGGCGCCGACCAGTCAACGGGGGTTGGGGGTCGTGTCTTCAGACGCCGCGCCACCCGCAAAAAATGCCGGAAAACCGCCTCAAGGCGCGCTCCAACCGACCGCCGAGCGCATCTGCCAGCTCATCCAACCAGCTTATGAAATATCCGGGCTAAGTCGACTGACATGTGGGCGCGTTGGAGCGCGGTGAAGAAACCGGCTGAAAGCTCGTGGATGCCTACTTTTTGTCGGCGGTGACGGTGATCGCCGAAACAGAGCCGTTGGCTTCGAAGTCTTTGCCGAAGGACAGCTCGACTTTGGGTGCTACGCCTTTGACGTCCGGAACGGTAACGGTGGGCGGCGAACTGTAACCGAAGCCGCGGCTGACGATTTCGTAACCCGTGACCACGCCATTCTGCACCAAGGCATTGGCGACGGCGGCTTTGGTCGGCCACATCTGGCCGTGGCTCCGGACGTAGCGGTAGCGATTCGAGACCTCATTGAGTCGATCGTTGGTCACGCCATACTTTCCGAGCACGGACATGAGGGCGGCTTTGTTGGCCCGGGCTTCTTCGTCGGTGGGGCCGCCGCTGTCCGGGCCCGCTGGATGAACGTGGCTGAAGGCCTCGCGAAATACTTCTGGTGGCACAGCGAGAGCGCCCGCCACCAGGATGACGGGTCGGCCATGATCCCGGGGATCGGTATCGTGCCCTTCGGAGAAGACGACTGGCACGCGCGTGACCGGTCCACCGGGTGCATCCGCGGCGCGCACGCTTGGCGTCGCCCAAGCCATCGCGACGACGCCGAGCAGGAGTGGGCCGGAGATTCTCACTCTGCCTTCCGGCGGCGCCGGCCCAGCAGCGCCAGGCTACCCACCAGCAGCCCGAGCGTCGACGGTTCGGGGACCCCGGTCGGACTCAAGGAGGCGTCAGTGTCGGGAGCGCCGGTCGGCGCCACATCTTCGTTGGCCACGCCAAAGGTGCTGTTGTGATCGACCACCGCCCAGACTTCGTCGGTCGTCGGATCGATGCCGTACCAGCCCAAGTGGAAGTCGGTGGTCGGATCGTAAGCGCCATTCACGAAGTGGGCGCTGGCACCACCGTCGCTATTCCCGAACACCGCATTTTTCCAGGTTCCATCGGACGGATCGAACCAGGCGAGGTAGTTGTCGATGGCATCGCCGATCGCCGCCGCAGCGGCCGGATTGTAGCTCATCTCCAACACATATTTGCCATGCGTCCCGTTATCGAACTCGGAGACGTGGAGCTGAAGTGGATTGCTGACGAGATTCTGCACCGCCGGCAGATAGAGCATCGAGACGGTGCCGCCGTTGGTATTCACGCCGCCGAGGAAGGAAGCCACCGAACCGCCAGTCAGGTTGATGCTGCCCACCGACGGAAGAGTGCCAAAGCTCGATCCGGCCGCGACGTTGATCGTGAGTGTGGTTGAAACCGGCAGGCCGAGAGCTGTCGTATTGATCGGCGTGGCGCCCGGCGTGAGGGTGATATTGGTGGAACCCGTCAGGTTCAGCACACCGCCGGAGGGAACGAGCGTTCCGCCGTTCAAAGTCAGCGTTCCGGTGGTTGCGGTAATGAGCCCGTTGGTCAGGAGCACGGACGGGGCGGTGCCGGTGATCGTCAGAGCGCCGCCGCTCGCCGTCAAAATCCCGCTGTTGATGGTCAGCGTTCCAGTGGAGGGAATGGTGATGGGGTTATTACTCGCCAGGACGAGGGCCGGCGCGGTGCCGTTGAGCGTGAGCACGCCGCCGGCGCTATTCAGCACGGACGGGTTATTCAGGATCGTGGTCGTCCCATTCACGGTGAGCGTGCCTCCGCTGCTCAGGTTGATGGCGGTGTTGGTGCCGGCAAAGACGAGCGGTGAAGAACCGTTCAGGACGAGCGAACGACTGAGGGAATTGATCGAATTGGCGTTCAGCGTCAGATTAGCGCTGTTCAGATAAAAGGGACCGGCGGTGATGGTGCCCGCCGACAACGTAGCCGCGTTGGTCAAGGTCAACGTCCCAGCATTGTTGAAGGTCGCGCCGCTGGAGAAGACGAGCGAACCACCGGGGGTGATATTGTTCGCGATGTTCCCATTGATGATCAGGCCGTTACTAACGGTGAACTGGTTGGCCAAGGTGGCTGAGCCGAGAGTCAAGTTCCCGGAGCCGGTGAGGACACCGGCGCCGTTAATCGTATTTGTGATCGTCCCGTTTATCGTTGTGATGCCGGTGAGCGTGAGCGTTCCACCCTCCTGGGCACGACAGTGGACAAAATTCCCTGAAAGGGTCAGCAGAACTACGGAGAATGCAACGGAGAGAAGTCTCATGGGATTGAGGGGGGAGCCGTGTGGTGGGATTCTTGCGAAAATCGCATCCGCAGTTCAAGCAATTAATTGAGATAAATCGCATTTCCGATCTCACGGAACCACCGAGGCCAAACGAGGACTTACGGGTCCAAAAGAAAGGTCCAACCCATTTGTCGCAGGATTGTTACAATCCGGGCGTCGTCAGCTCAGAGGGGAGTGGGTAGGGAAAACTCCCAACATGCACATGCTTGCCGATCTTGCTGGAGGTCCCATTCCCACGATGACGTGGGTGTTTCTTGCCATAGCGCTCTTCTTTGCGCTGAGCTTCGAGTTTGTGAATGGCTTTCACGATACCGCGAATGCGGTGGCCACGGTCATTTACACGCAATCTCTCAAGCCGATGGTCGCAGTGGTCTGGTCGGGCCTGTGGAATCTCATCGGCGTGCTGACGTCGACGGGCGCAGTGGCCTACGCGATTGTGGCGCTGCTGCCGGTGGAATTGGTCTTGAACGTCGGTTCCAGCGCAGGCTTTGCCATGGTCTTCGCCCTCTTGATTTCAGCCATCATTTGGAACCTCGGCACCTGGTACCTGGGATTGCCGGCTTCGAGTTCGCACACCCTCATCGGCTCGATCATGGGCGTGGGCATCGCCAATTCCCTGCTCACCGGCCATGCGTTTGGCTCGGGCGTGAACTGGGCCAAGGCCGGAGAGGTCGGGCTGTCGCTGCTCGTCTCGCCGCTTCTCGGCTTCATGTGGGCCGGGCTGTTGCTGTTGCTGCTCAAGATCCTCCTGGAGAAGCGCCTGCCCGCTCTTTTCGCGGAGCCCGTCAAAGGCGAGCCGCCACCATGGTGGATCCGTCTCGTCCTCATCGGGACCTGCACCGGCGTCAGCTACTACCACGGTTCCAACGACGGCCAAAAGGGCATGGGTTTGATCGTGCTCATCCTCGTCGGGGTGTTGCCCGGGATGTATGCGCTGAAGATGGACGAAACCCCGGAGCACATCCACGCCTTGGTCACCGAGGCGCAAGCGGCGCGAACGGTTTTTGAAAAGAAAGCCGGCGCCGCGACGATCACGCCCGAAAAGGCCGGCGAAGAATTGAGCGCTTATATCAAGACTTCCGGCACGCTGCGCGACGAGACCTGGGCGGCCCTCGCGACCACCTGCCAGACGATCGAAAAAGAACTTGGTGCGATTCACAACTTCACGGAGTTGCCCGATGCCGCGCGTCGGACGACTCGGACCGACATCTATCTCGTCGGCACGTCGATCGCCAAGCTGGACAAGGGCAAGAAGTTCGACAGCGATACGAAGGAGGCGATGCTAGCGTTTCAAACAAGCCTCGACGGCGTGACCAAGTACATTCCGCAATGGGTGACCTACGCCGTCGCCCTCGCTCTCGGACTCGGGACGACCGTGGGCTGGAAGCGCATCGTGGTGACCGTGGGCGAAAAGATCGGCAAAACGCACCTGACCTACGCCCAGGGCGCCTGCGCGGAGCTGGTGGCCATGATCACCATCAAGCTCGCCGACACGCGCGGCTGGCCGGTCAGCACCACGCACGTCCTCTCCTCGGGCATCGCCGGCACCATGGCGGCAAATCGGTCCGGACTCCAGGCCCAGACGCTGCGGAATATCCTGCTCGCCTGGGTCCTGACATTACCGGTGTGCATCTTCCTGGGTTCAATCCTTTTCGCCTTCGGAAACTATGTTGTGCTGAATGTGTTGGGGTTGAAGTAAGGCGAGTTTTCAGTTTTAGGATTTAAGTTTTAAGGCGGCAGGCTCCGCAGGTTGAAAAAGCTGTCATTTTAGGGTGAAACTGCGTACCTCTTTGGCCTTCACTCCATCCTCCCATGAACATGAAATCACTCCTCTCTGCCGCCCTGATCGCCTGCGCGCTCCCGTTGTGTGTTCGCGCCGAAGTTCCCAAGGGCTGGACGAACAACTACGCCAAGGCCGTGGAAACGGCCAAAGCCCAGAATAAGTATCTGCTCCTCGATTTCACCGGCTCGGACTGGTGCGGGTTTTGCAAGATGCTCGACAAGGAAGTCTTCGCGACGCCGCAATTCGGCAATTGGGCGAAGAAGTATGTCGTCCTTGTGCAAGTGGATTTCCCGCACCAGACGCCGCTCTCTCCTGCGGTCAAAACGCAAAACAGCGAGTTGGCGTCCAAGTATCCGGTCAACGGTTACCCGTCGATTGTCATCATCAAACCCGATGGTCAGGAACTCGCCAAGCAGGTCGGCTATCATCCGGGGAGTGGCGCGCAGGCCTACATCAGCGGCCTCGAGGAGCAATTGAAAAAGGCCGGCCCGTTGCCGGTGGCTACCGCTGGCAGTGGGACCAGTGGCGGCAACAACGGCAGTCCGCAGGAGCCGTCGATCTTCAAGACTCCGCCGCCTCCCGGTTCGACGCTGAAATAGTGGAGTTATCACTCTCAGCGCCGGATCCTGCGCCTAGACGGGTCTGACGGGTCACAATGTCGACTCGCTGCGTTAGGCTCGTGAAAGATTTGCGTCGAGGTGCTGGGTAAAGTTTTACAAAGACTTGACAGTATGCACCTCAGTCTTCTAGGACTGGCTCGTCGACTGCTGCTACTGGTTTGGTGGCTGGACGAAAATAATCCCCCCAAGAATGGTATGATGAGACTGATGTCGTGTTGCGTGGTTGCGTCCTGTCGCCGCAACAAACGGATTGGATTTGCGAAGCTTCGGCACGCAAAGATTCGCCCTGGCCCTGGCTCGACCCGGTTGATTTTGCCGCTGGCTGCACGGTGCGCACACCGCGCGGCGCTCTCCCTATTTTCAACCGCGCCATGAGTCGGCCATCGGATCCGCAGTATTCCCTCACCTTGCAGCAGTTGTCCGAAGCGAGCGATGAGTTGCTTCGAACGATGCTGCACAAAGATGAAGCGACCACCCTTCAGACGGCGTGCGACATCGTTAAAAAGCTCTTGAATGCCGAGTCCTCGGCTATCTTCCTGGTCAGGCACGGCGATCCTGGGTATCTCCATCTCAATAGCGCCCGGTCCGACAACGGCGTTGGCGACGAACCGATACCAAACGTTCGTTTGGCGATTCAAAGCAAAGAAGAGGGTGGACTAACAGGCCACATCGCGGCCCAGAAGGAGAGCGTCCTTTCGCTCAACTATCAGGATATATTGACGAGCGACAACGTCCAACAGCGCGGCAATTCGCCGCATCTGAGTTCAGAGTGCTTTTCGGTGATGGGAATTCAGCTTCGAGATCGGAAACAGCGCCTTCTGGGTCTGATAAAAGTAGAGAATAAGAAATCCGCTCGAGGAAGGGCTCACGCGAATTGCTCCTTTACCAAGGACGATGAGGCCATCGGGAAGATTATGGCCAACAAGGTCGTCTTGACCTTGGAGGAACTGCAGGCCTTTTCCACTTTGGATTCATTGAAGGCGAAACTGAGTGAGGATTCGTCCGAATCCGCGGTCTTTGGAGCCGTGCTCGAACACGCGGTGACTCTTCTTTCCGGTGATCGAGGTGATTTTGCGTTGTGGGATGCGTCTGCCGGAGGGCTCGTTTACAAAACAAATTTTGGGCACAGTCCGGATGCCCCGGAGATTGGCAAGATCGTTCCCAGTCACAGTTTCACGAAATGGCTATATGATCAGGCTCCCTCCAAGCCGCTCTGTCAGGCGCAGACCTCCTTGGGAAAAGCGCGCTATTACGTCTCTTGCGACTCCAACGTGGCCAGTGAGATTGCGACGGTGGTGGTCTGGAGGGGAAAGCCAATCGGGGTCATCAACGTGGAATCAAATCAGCCCGACTGGTTTGATTCTCGCGATGAGGAAATTCTGAGGACACTGGCCACCAGTGTGGCGCCGACTCTTCAACTGGTTATGGCCGACCAGCGGCTGCTCGATGCGGTTCGTTGCATTTTCGGGAGCAATGGCCCTGCCGCTCAATGGCTGCCGGAGTTCCTGAATCTCGTGATCGGCACATTCTCTTTGGATGAGGGGATCGTTTGGCGCCCGACCAGCCGAAATGGTGAGTCGATTTTGGAAATCGCGGCCTACAAAGGTCAGAACGAAAAAAAGATCAACCTCACCGCTTTTACCTACAAACAGTCTGATAAATCCGTCGCCAGTAGGGTCTTTAAGACAGGTCAGCCATTTATCTCGGAAGATACGGAATCTGATCCAGAGGTCAATATTGAATGGCGCATCCAATTCGGAATCACCTCGCCAATTCTTGGCCTGCCGCTGAATTTCCGGGATCGGACGGTTGGAGTCCTGGTGCTTTGGACCCGCTCTGGGATTCCGGCATCAAAAATGGACATGAAAAGAATTGCTCCCTTTGCCGAAATCGCAGCTGCGAAAATTGTCCTCGAGGAAACGCTGGAGAAACAGCAAAACGCCAGCGCCTTGTATCAGTCGCTGGTGGATGCGCTGCCGCATTACATTATCCAAAAAGACAAGGACGGCAAATTCGTCTACGCTAATCGAAACCTTCTGAGGCTTCTCGGCCTGAACTCATTGCAGGAGGTCATTGGGCGCCGGGATCAAGACTTCTTTCCTGAGCAAATTGCGGAGCGGAATCGCGCGGATGATCTTCGGGTGATGAAAGCCCAGGACACCGACAGTTGGAGCGAAATATTCCAGCCAAAGGGAGGCGCGGTGCGATCCATTCACGTGACCAAAGTGCCGCTTCTGACAGGTGGTTCCTTTGCCAAGCCGGAAGCGACGGGCATTCTGTGTATATTTTCCGAAGCCACAGAAGACACGGTTTACCTTCGCTGCGCGAGGGATGGAAAGATATTAAGCATGAGTCCGACCGGGGCTAAGCTCCTTCGTTATCCAGAGAAAGCAATGCCGAAGGACGCTCATGACTTCATTTTCAAATCGGATCGTCCGAAATTTGAACGACTGCTGAAGAAAGTGATATCGCATCCGGCAGTGATTTGCGTGGAGACGAGAGACAGTCGGCAGTTGTCCCGCGAGTTTCAGCAGGCCGGCCAGAAAATGCCTCCAGGTTCGCCTTTTATTGTGAACGAGGTTAGTCTGGTCGCGACGGACGTGACGGCGAGAGAAAAGCGGGAAGCGGAATTGCGGGAAAAATATTGGGATTTGGTCTTGCCCGGGCAGATCGCGTTGGGCTTCGCCCATGGAATTCATCATAT
>Ga0206857_1113_pt1 | contig 17062 bp, 11 predicted proteins | sample Alteio_BWOrgCont_49_FD_152865 | JGI IMG/M metagenome (GOLD analysis project Ga0206857, IMG submission 152865) | Enriched cells from forest soil in Barre Woods Harvard Forest LTER site, Petersham, Massachusetts, United States -... | ecosystem: Environmental > Terrestrial > Soil > Temperate forest >...
GCTGCCATCAGGCTCACGCTGTACATTTCGTAAATGCAGGAAATGGATATGTGTGCCAAGCCTGCTAACTATGCCAGGCAAATCATTGTCGCCCCTGGCGCCTAATGAACCGGTACAAAAGGTTAGCCCATTGCTGGATGATGGACATGCATTTACAACATCTTGCAAATCTTTTTCTGTTGAAACCACCCTTGGCAAACCCAGTATTGGGAACGGCGGGTCATCCGGGTGGATACACATTTTTATGCCAAGTTCCTCTGCATCCGGTATAATCGCCTTTAAAAAATATGCCAGGTTTTCTTTGAGCGTTTTCGCATCGGTATCCTGGTATTTTTTTAAATGCCCTTTAAATTCATCAATGGTAAATACCTCATCTGTACCGGGCAAGCCGGCCATAATGGTATTGGTTAATTGCTGCTTTTCTTCTTTGTCAAGGCTGTCTAAATATTCTTTTGCATGTTGTTGCTGTTGCACCGTAAAATCATTAAAAGCGCCTTCACGTTCCAAAATAAACAAATCAAAAGCTGCAACAGCCGGGGCATCATACCTTAAAGCGGACGCATTATTTGGCAGGCGGTAATCAAGGTTAGTACGTGTCCAGTCGAGTACGGGCATAAAATTACTGGATGATTTTAATTATAATACCTATCCCGGTTACTCAATTATTGGGAGATTAAAGGGTTTGGCGGAACTGCGGGGTTTGGAATTGGGGATAAAGAGGAGCATTGCCTGAACTTTGATTCGGGTATTGGTTTTAATTTTTTATTTCCTGGTTCTTGATTCCTGATTACCTTTTTCTCAAAGAACAAGAAAAGGCTGCCCCAGGGCAGCCTTTTGCAAATCAAAGAATATATAATCAACTATTAATAACCGGGATTTTGAGGCATTGCCGGCCCGGAAAGAACTGCGTTAATTTCATCCTGTGGAACTGGCCTTAAAGCATCGAATGGTTGGATATACTGGTTGGCCTGTGGGTTGTACATCGCCACCCTCCTTATAAGCGATTGGGTGCGCACGAGGTCATTCCATCTGCGCGGCTCATTATAAAACTCGCGTGAATACTCATCAAGTAAAAAATCGAGGGTAACCTGGGCTGGTGTAACATCCATTGCTGCAGCATCGGCAGTATTTTGCGCGGGACTTTTGCTTGGGTCATACGCTGCCCTTTCCCTTATAACATTAAGGTATTTAGCTGCGTTGGTGAGATCCCCTGATTTAAAATATGCTTCGGCTGCAACAAAGTAGGCTTCTGCAAACCTGATTATACAGCGGGGCCTTGTCGATGGGTCATTTGGCCCCACCCTTGTGAGGTCGTCAAACTTTTTTGTTGTCGGGAAAATAACCGGACTATATTGGCTTGGCGTTATAATAACCCCTTTAAATGCTGCCCTCTGCGCATCTGTTACCTCATGGCCAGGCATCCATATAGCGGTATCTTTGCCGCAAATTAAAGTGCCCCGAGGGGTTGTTACACTTGTGGAACCTATAACGATATTTGAACCCCCTGTTGGGGTGGTATTGGCTATCCAGGCTGTTTGAAAAGTTTTATTATAACGGGTGTCCATTACCCTTTCGGCAAAGGCTTGGTTAAAGGTGTAGCCGGAAGGTTCGGCGCGACTATAAGGACGGCCATTTGCAACGTCCCTGAACATCATCGAAGTTCCGCCGCCAGTGTTAAGAACAACAGGTATGGTTTCTTCATTATCGGATGCAGCTGAAGTTAATGTTACATAGTTCCACCTGAACAGGTTTGGCAGCACATTTTGAGCGTTACCGCCTGATGCCCCTGACTGATATTCGCCATAGGTTGTATTATTATCATGGTCACTTACCAAAAGCACTTCTTTACCATAGTCATTGGCCATTGCAAATGCGCTCGCATAATCCTGCCACAAACCAATACTATAGGTTGACTGATTGGTTATTAAGGTAGTGGCAATAGTTGCCGCCTGTGTAAAATCACTTGCTTGTGCAGCTGTTGACCAACCCCTTGTAAGGTAAGTTTTGGCCAGCATAAATTGGGCAGTAGCCTGGGTTGCTGTTTTTCCCAGGAATGGCGCTGTTACTGTGGCTGGCAGATCTGCACTCGCATCAGTAAGGTCCTGGATAATCTGGGTATATACACTGGCGATAGGGGCGCGCGTGTCTGCAGAAGAAGCCTGGGTATTAAATGTAGTGTGCAGCGGTACCGGGCCATAGGTGGTTACCAGGTAATAGTAACAAAACGCCCTTAAAAATTTAGCCTGGCCAATGTAAAGGTTTAAGGTGGCAGCAGGCAAGCCTGACGCCGGCGCGAATTGCAAAATCCCGTTTAAGGTGTTAATGTCCTGGTACCAGGTATTCCAGAAACCGCTAAAAGTTCCGCCGTTTATGCCATTGTAAGTGCTGAACATACCATTGCTTTGAGCGCTTACGCCTGCAAAGTTCTCATCCGTACCCGCATATTGTGTTAATTCAAACCCTTCAGTGCCGTAACTGCTCCGAAGGTCGTTATAAACACCTGCTATACCACCTTCCAGGCCTGACTGGGTGCTTAAAAATGATGGCACGATGGAAGATTTTGGATTTTCCTGAAGTAATTTTTTACAACTGGTTACGCTTGACAAAAGAGCTACCGTTGTAATAATGATCGATATTTTATTGTATATTTTCATAATTGTAAATTATAATCGGTTAAAATTTCACACTTAAGCCAATATTAAAGTTGCGCACAGAAGGGTCATCTGCATTAACGCTAACCTGGCGGCCCGGAGCGCCTAAATATGACGATCCTTGTGCCATTGCGCCTCCTCCATACCCGTTTCCTTCCGGATCAGGGCCATAGCCATCTTTAACAAATGGGGAATACAATATAAACGGGTTTTCAGCAGTTAGGTATATTCTTAACGAACTGATGCCAATACGATTAAGCAGTTTCGGCTCGAAAGTGTAACCAAAGTTAATACTTCGTACTTTTATAAATGACCCGTCTACATATTCTAAAGTTGAACCATAAAGTGGCGCTGATGCGCTGCCATCAGGTTTAGGAAATGCGTTTGTAGGATTGGTTGGTGTCCAGTAATCTACTTTCAGCTGGTTATTCCTGCCTTGCTCAAAAAATGAATAGCCGCCATTTCCGACATCGGCGCCAAGGTATGGTACCACAACATCCATGCCCATCCTGGCGTACATTACTACCGAAAGGTCGAAACGTTTGTAACTAAACCTGTTGGTTAAACCAGCCGTATACTGTGGCTGAAAGTTCCCGATAATTTGTTCATCAGCGGGCGTGATCTTACCATCCCCATTTACGTCCTCAACCCTTATTTGTCCCGGTACTTGAACTGGCGAGGTTTGTGCTGTAAGGCCAGGGTCGCCTGTTTGCCAGATGCCTATTTTTTTATAATCATAAATAACCGTTGAGGGATAGCCTACAAACCATCCGTCAGGAATATCGGACAGGTCACCATTAGGCAGCGATGTAACTTTATTCCTGTCAAAAGCAATATTAAAGTCTGTTGACCAGGTAAACCCGTTTTTGCTTTGAATATTGATGCTGCTGATGCTGATTTCAAGCCCCTTATCATTTGTTTTACCCAAATTAGAGATCTGACTGGTTGCACCATTACTTCCCGGTAAAATATTGTTTACAATAATGCTGCTCGTATTTTGATTGTAAACATCAACATTACCTGTAATACGGTCGCGTAAGATGCCAAAATCTACACCCATATTGAATTCACCGGTGTGTTGCCACGTTAAATTAGGGTTTGCAAGTTGATTTACGACATAGGCTGCCGACTGACCGGCGGTACTGGTGCCGAAATTGTAGTAGTTAGAGGAAAGGGCCCCTAAAGTTTGATATGGGGCGCTGCCCTGATTACCGGTTACACCATAGCTTACTCTTAATTTAAGAAGATCAATAGTATTGATATTTTTCATCCAGTTTTCGTTCATAATATTCCAGGCTACTGCCGCTGCCGGGTATGTAAGATATTGATGCCCGGGCGCCAATACCGAAGCGCCGTCCCTGCGCACTGTCGCAGTAAAGGAGTATTTATCTTCGTAAGAATAATTTACACGGGCCATTTCAGATATTAAACCCCTTTCGGCAAAATAATTAGCAGTAGGGTTAGTAGTTGCTGATGTTGCAAAAATACTTCCTGCTAATGCAAGGTTTGTATTTTGTATATAGTCTGCAGGTAACCCCAAGCCATTAAATTGTGAATTTTCGGTATGATCTTTCTCTGTGCTAAACAACCCGGTGAAAGTAAGGTGGTGTTTTTTAGCAAATGTGTGGTCGTATGTTAAAATGTTTTCAATAGTATAGGTGTAAGCCTCGTCATTGGTTACCTGTGTGGTAGCCTGGCTAAGGTTTGTAATATTGCTGTTGGCATAGGTATCGGGGCCGGTATAGTTACCACCATTTACCTGTGTAAAATCCAAACCTACATTAATGCGGTATTTCAGGTCTTTAAGGATGTTTACTTCGCCGTATAAGCTATTAAATGTCCTTAACTCCCTCGTATCCGAATAAATGGCTGTTGGATCGGTTTTCAAAGTTAAAGGGTTAATTGTCGATGCATCGGTTGAGCCTGCCTGCGGCAATAAATTAAGAGAGCCATCGGCGTTATAAGGCGAAGTTAAAGGGCTTAACCTCATAAGTCCGCTGGTAATACCCGACCCTCCAGGGTTATTGTTATAACTTAAGGTTGTTAAGCTATTAAGCCCCACTTTGAAGATATTATTTATCTTATGATCTATGGTAGTCCGTAATGAATACCTTGAGAAATTCTGATTGGGTACTGTAGCAGTTTGATCCAGGTATCCTGCTGCCATACCGTATTGGGTATTTTCATCTCCTCCCGAAAGTGTAATATTCTGGTTTAGATTATGACCGGTTTGATAGATCAGCTTTTGCCAGTCGGTTGAGGTACCGTTTGTTACCCCTGCTAATTCTGCAGGAGTCAGCGGATAGGCAACTGTGCCAGGGTTTACGGTATTAAGTTGTCCGGAATAAGCTTTAAATTGCGCGTATTCAGGCCCGTTAAATACTTTTAGCTCACCCAAAATATTTGAATTGCCATAATACATGTTGTAACTAACAACCGCTTTACCTTTAATGCCCCGTTTGGTGGTTATTAATATAACCCCATTTGACCCGCGCGAACCGTATATTGCCGTAGCCGAAGCATCTTTCAAAATATCAAGCGTCTGGATATTATCCTGGTCAAGGTCATTAATATTTCCACCGAAAGGTATACCGTCCACTACAATTAGCGGCCCGTCAAGGCTATTAAGGGTACTCGAGTTGGTTGATAGTGAACGGCTGCCCCTGATGCGGATCTGGTCTGAATTACCTAACCCGGCGCCGTTGCTTACAACGTCCACACCCGCAGTGCGGCCTTTTAACTGGTCAACAACATTGGTGGAGGGAGCTTCCTCTAATGTGGCCCCGGTAACAGTGGCTATAGCGCCGGTAACATCCCGCTTTTTTTGTGCGCCATACCCAACTACAACCACCTCATTAAGGTTATTTGGATTTGGTAAAAGGATGATCACCAAATTACTGCTTGTTGGTTTAACCGTTATGTCTTTAGTGTAATAGCCTAAATAAGATACCGTTATGATATTTATCCCTTCAGGCAATGGCAGCGAAAATTTGCCATTAATATCTGTAGTAGTCGCTCCCTGTGCGTCTTTCAATTTAATAGTCGCTCCAATAAGTGACTGGCCATTTTCATCAACCACCCTTCCGGTAATAGTGGGGGTCTGGGCGAAAAGCGACCCCGAAAACAAGCTCATGCCTATTAGTAAAAGCAATGTTTTCCAGCATTTAATAAGTTTAAGTTTTTCCATAATTAATTTTAGTGTAGTAGGTTTTGTATGAAAAGATGTTATGCTTTTACTAATAATATTGACTTGCTTTTAAAAAGATCATCAATGAGCAGCCGACTGCCAAAATTGGAATTGAGTTGAATTTTCACCATAATTTTTGTTTTAAGTTTAATTGATTTGTGTTAAAAATTGAATTGGTTAGGATTATTAAAGAGCGGCCTGTTCCATTTTTTAAGGGAAACAGATTTATATAAACTATACTGTATAAGCGTACAACAGTGTGTCTCATCAGGCCGGGCTTTAAGAAATGTATAATTGGTAATTAACTGGGAATAAAAGTAGAAATAAAAATTAATATTGCAATCGATTGCAAAGATTTTTTTTAAAAAAATTATTTCGGCGAGAAGAAAAATTAATGAATTGTTATTTTCTTATTTTTTTGTATTTTTTATTGCAATAACTCATGCTAAATCATATAATTAGTTGATAATATTGTTATTAAATTATAAAAATTAAAATTAAATCGTGAGCTAATTTTATGATAAACGAAAAAAAATGCTATTGAAGGCATGTTTTTTTTAATAATTTAATTGGTAAAATGCTTGTTATAATCTATTTTTAATCCTGACATCTTCCCATATTCACATATATTTGTAATCGATTGCTATATTATGTTGTAGCAAACACTTCAAATGCTTTCAAAAATGCAATTGATCAATTAACCCGCAAAACTTTAATTAAACAGTCATTATTATGATAAGAAAACGGCCAGGTTTTATTTTAATCTTTCTGTGCAACATAGTTAATTTAAGCGCCCAACCTACGCAATCAAAAGGGTTAAAAGACTATTATAAAAACTATTTTCCCATAGGGGTTGCTGTTTCAGCGCAAGACCTTAAAAATCAAGGTGAAACTGCACTTATACTAAGCCAGTTTAATAGCTTAACGCCCGAGAATGCAATGAAAATGGGTCCTATACACCCGGAAGAAAACCGTTACAACTGGAGGGATGCGGATTCTATCGTGGCCTTTGCACAGGCGCATGGACTTAAAGTAAGGGGGCATAACCTTTGCTGGCACGAGCAAACACCCAAATGGCTGTTCAGGGATAGTGTTGGCAACCTGGTAACCAAAGCGGTGTTGCTAAAAAGGTTAAAAGATCATATTACAACAGTAGTAAACAGGTATAAAGGTAAAGTTTATGCATGGGATGTTGTAAATGAAGCTATTGATGATGACAGTACTAAATTTTTGCGTAATTCATTATGGTACCAAATATGCGGCGAAGATTTTATTGCCAAAGCTTTTGAGTATGCACATGAAGCCGACCCCAATGCCATATTATTTTACAATGACTATAATACGGAACGCCCCGAAAAACGTGAGCGCGTTTACAGGCTGCTAAAGAAACTGGTTGATGCCAAAGTGCCCATTAATGCAGTCGGCATACAGGCCCACTGGTCGGTATATGAGCCGCAGCCGGAAGAACTGATAGCCACCATCAAAAGGTTTTCATCTTTAGGCTTAAAAGTGCAGATTACGGAACTTGATATATCAATATACCCATGGGAAAAGAACAGGCGGGCAATGCGGCCCGGAGAAACAGATGCTTATACGGCAGAATCAGAAAAAAAGCAATCCGATAAATACGCTGAGGTATTTAAAATATTCCGTGAATACCGCAATGTGATCACAGGGGTAACCTTTTGGAATATATCCGATAAGCATACCTGGCTGGACGGATACCCTGTTCCGGGGAGAAAAAATTATCCTTTGCTGTTTGATCAAAACCTTCAGCCTAAAATGGCATACTGGAAAGTGGTTGATTTTAAATAAGTCCGAAAGTCAGTAATCCCGATAGCTATCGGGAGAAGCTGAGTATACTCAATTAGGAATCAAGATAAAAAGAAACAAGACGTAAATAATATGCAATTTTAGTCATCCATAAAATTATGAAAAATCTATCCTGTTTAGCGGCCCTTATATTATATATGGTATTCCTGCTCCCGGGCAGCATGTTCGCCCAAGCCCCGGGTGATAAATCCTATATAACTTCAAAAAGCGGCAACGGATATTTTCCGCTTTCATTAAATGGGAGAGTTGCCCCAATATATGCAGGTGACGCCGAATATCCCGGCGTCATATTAGCGATAAAAAGCCTGCAGGGAGATATCACGTCAGTAACAAAAACTTCGCCTGAATTGTTAACAGGTAAAACCCCAAATTCAAAAGAAATTGTACTGATCGGCACAATTGGCAAAAATCCGGTGATCGATAAGCTCATCAAACAAAAAAAACTTAATGTCAGCAGTATTGAAGGTAAATGGGAAGCGCATATAACCCAGGTTATTGATAACCCTTTGCCCGGCGTTAAACAAGCCCTGGTGATTGTTGGGAGTGATAAAAGAGGGACTATTTACAGCATATATGATCTGTCAGCACAAATAGGGGTATCGCCCTGGTATTGGTGGGCTGATGTTCCTGTTAAAGAACAAAAAACCCTGTATATAGTACCCGGCAAATATACTGATGGTGAACCGGCGGTAAAATATAGGGGGATTTTTATAAATGACGAGGCGCCTTCTTTTTCAGGATGGACAAAAGAAAAATTCGGAGGTGTAAACCATCTTGTATATGAAAAAATGTTTGAGCTTATTTTAAGGCTAAAGGGGAATTATTTATGGCCCGCCATGTGGGGCAATGCTTTTAATGATGATGATAAGTTGGATCCGGGGCTGGCGGATGAATATGGCATCGTAATGGGCACCTCACACCATGAACCAATGGATAGGGCGCAGCAGGAATGGAAGCGTTACGGAACAGGCCCCTGGAACTATGAAACCAATAGTGAAGTATTGAAAGCTTTTTGGAAAAAAGGCATAGAGAACATGGGCAGCCATGAAACAATTGTAACAGTTGGTATGCGGGGCGACGGGGATATGCCAATGACTGAAGGCAGTAATATAAAGTTGTTAGAAAAAATTGTAAATGACCAGCGCAATATAATTACCGAAGTTACCGGGAAGGATGCGTCAAAAACACCGCAGATGTGGGCCTTATATAAAGAAGTACAGGATTACTATGATAAAGGGATGCGTGTGCCTGACGATGTTACCCTCTTATTATGCGATGACAACTGGGGGAATATCCGCAAGCTGCCAAAATTGAATGAAAAACCGAGGGTAGGGGGGTATGGTATTTATTATCACTTTGATTATGTAGGCGGCCCGCGAAATTATAAATGGCTAAATACAAACCCCATCAGTAAAACCTGGGAACAAATGCACCTTGCTTATGAGTATAACGCAAAACAGGTATGGATAGTAAATGTCGGCGACCTGAAACCGATGGAATTTCCGATAAGCTTCTTCCTTGATTATGCATGGTCGCCAGATAAATGGCCTGCTAAGCGGCTTGATGAATATACACGCTTATGGGCCGCCCAGCAATTTGGCCCGGAACATGCTGCAGAAATAGCTGATATTTTAACCTTATATACAAAATTTAATGGTCGGAGTAAACCAGAACTGCTCGATCAAAACACCTACAGTCTTATCAATTACAGGGAATTTGAGGGCGTGGTTAATGACTATAACAAATTAAAAGATAAGACGCGGCTACTGTATAAAAAAATACCGCCGCAATATAAGGATGCCTACTACCAGTTGGTAATGCACCCTGTTGAAGCGTGTGCAAATTTAAACGAGCTTTATTATGAGGCTGCAAAAAACAAGTTGTATGCGGCACAAGGCAGATCGGCAACCAACGAAACAGCTGCAAAAATTAAGGAATTATTTGCAAAAGATGCTGAAATCTCGCGTTACTATAATAAAGTAATGGCAAATGGAAAATGGGACCACATGATGGACCAAACCCATATTGGCTATACCAACTGGCAGCAGCCACCGGTTGATAAAATGCCTGCCGTAACCAATACCGAACTTCCGGCATCTCCACAAATGGGTGTCGCGGTAGAGGGTTCGGAAGCGTGGTGGCCGCAGGAGCAAACAAAAGCTGTTTTACCGGGATTTTATCCCGGCCAGGGCGGGCATTATATAGAAGTATTTAACAGGGGGCAAGGCACATTTAATTTTACTGCTGAAACATCTTCACCGTACATAACTATCGAACCTAAAAGCGGCAGTGTTACCAGCGAGCAACGGATTTGGATAAATGTTAACTGGCAAAAGGCGCCAAAAGGTGTGAGCCAGGTACCCATGACAATCACCGGGACAAATGGTGATAAGGTTACTATTGAGGCATTGATCAACAAAATATTGCCTTTAAATACTACGGGGTTTAATGAAAATAACGGGTATGTAAGTATTGAAGCAGAACATTACACAAAAGCTATTAATAGCACAGATGCAAAATGGCTGCGGATCCCTGATTATGGGCGTACCTTGTCGGGTATGATGCCGTCGCCGGTAACCGCTAAAAAGCAGGAGCCAGGTGGTAATAACCCCCACCTGGAGTACGAGGTAAATTTAATTGATACAGGGATGGTAAATGTTGATGCTTATATTTCGCCGACTATTGATTTTACAAATTCAACTGGACTGCATTATGCAATTTCTATAGATAATGAACAGCCGCAAATTATTAATATAAATGCAGATAAATCCGAAGTTTCATGGAACAAGGATGTGAGCGATAATATCAAAATAATGGTGTCTAAACATCATATAAGCACACCCGGCAGGCATATTTTAAAATATTGGATGATTGACCCGGGTGTAGTGTTACAAAAAATAGTGATCAATGCGGGTGGCGAAAAGCCAAGCTATTTAGGGCCGCCGGAGAGTTGTTTTAATTTAAGGGAAGGGAAATGATGGAAGATAGATATCTTAACCACAAAACAGATAAATATCATTTTAATTTATCAGCCTATTACTATATTGCTTTATCATAAATAGACCATGAAAAAAGCATTTTCAATAGTAATGGTGACGATACTCTGCTTAAGTCAAACTGCTTTTTCACTTAAACAACCATCGGCTCAAAAATCAGAAATAGAAAAGGCTGCTGAAAAAGTATTGAAAAAGCAAATTTTAGCAGAGGCCGCCTGGGCAATGCAGCAGGAACCTATTACCGTTACAGCGTCTTTTTGCGCAAGAAGCGCCGGTGGTAAACATGATTTCTTTTCGGAAGCTGATTATTTCTGGCCTGATCCTAAAAACCCAGATGGCCCATATATTGACAGGGATGGAATGACCAACCCCGATAATTTTGTGGAACATAGAAAAGCAATGATCCGTTTTAGTAAAATAATCGGCGCTTTGGCATCGGCCTACAAAATAACCGGGGATGAAAAATATGTTAAGCAAGCGGTTATCCATCTTAAAGCCTGGTTTATAAATCCTGAAACTTTGATGAACCCTAACCTGCTTTATGCGCAGGCGGTAAAAGGGAAATTTACCGGCCGTAATTATGGAATAATTGATAGCATCCATTTAATGGAAGTTGCACAGGGAGTAATTATAATGGAAAATGCCCGGGTTATGGATACGGAAACTGCCGCAGGTGTAAAGAAATGGTTTGCTGAATATACTAATTGGCTCATGACCAGCAAACCTGGTATCCAGGAGGAATTGACAAAAAATAACCATTCAACCTGCTGGGCAATGCGGGTGGCGTCATTTGCGAAACTTTGCAATAACCATGCGGTGCTTGATTCTATGCGGATAAGGTACAAAACCGTCCTGTTGCCAAATCAAATGGGGATAGATGGAAGTTTCCCTTTAGAAATGTCGCGTACCAAACCTTATGGCTATTCAATTTTTAATTTGGATGCGATGACCATGCTTTGCCAGATATTGTCGACCCCCAAAGATAATTTATGGAATTTTGAAACACCCGATGGTAAATCAATAAAAAAAGGCATCAATTACCTGTACCCCTTTATAGCCGATAAAACCAAATGGACGCTAAAGCCGGATGTGATGTATTGGGACAACTGGCCGGTTGCACAACCATTCCTGCTTTTCGGCGCTAATGCTTATAATGAAAACCCATGGTTTTTAACCTGGAAAAAGCTTGATCATAATCCGCAGGTAGAAGAAGTGATCAGAAATTTGCCGGTTAGGCATCCGCTGATTTGGATGTAGGTGAATCTTCTTGTTTTGAATAAACAGGCTTAGTCGCTTGAAGTAAAGTTAAATCGATTCCCTTGTCATAAACCTTTGAATTTCAATGTAATCTATTATTATAACCTAATAATTGCCAATGCTGTAAACTGATAGTTAATAAACTGCTTATTAATTAAAATTAAAAAAATATTTCATAAAAATTAAAAAGTTGGCGAATAAATATTATTATTTTTATGTGGGAAAATATAAATGTAAATACCTGGACTTATGCTAATTAATGGCTCTTTAGCTAAGCATAAAATAAACATTTATATACCCTGATATTTATTTGCAATTAAATTATTTATTAACCCTAAACTTATAATTTATGAAATCAAAAATTCTTCAGCAACAAATATTAAGTTTAATATTTGTTAGTTACTTTATTTTGTTGATAAGCTGTAAAGGCAAGGGCGGCTCAAGTACTACTGAAGATGCCCAGCACGTTAATTCTGTAGATTCCTCCGTAGCATTATTTAGTTACAATGCCCTTGAAGCTATATTAATAAAAGCTCACAGTAAACAAATAAGAAAAAATCATGCCGATTCTTTGCGGGAGTATTATTTAAAATATCAAACCTACGCTTTACCTACGATTGATAGCAATGGAAATCAAGAAAACTTGATAAGATTTACTTTCAGAGTAACGGATATCCGGGCGATACTTGATTCTTGCAAAGCCACCAGTACACTAGCCCTTAGATTTGGTTTGGAAGACCCCTCACCATTTGAGACCAATGAGGTAAACGGTCCAACATGGCATTTGATAGTGTATGGATTGAACGATAAAGTGCTTGCGAAATCAGCGACCGATCCGATATCGGGTTGTCCGATTTTTGAGAATTCTGGTAACTCACCGGCAACCTACAAAGCTAATAATCAAATTGCATCTTACGCTGCTTCATTAATGAAGGCTTATAAGAACGATGGCACCTATTTATTATCAACCATTTATCCCGACGAACCACCTGCAAATAAGAAAACAATTCTATATGGGTTTAGCTTCGATGCCAGCCAAATTAGAGCAATTATTGATACTAATTCAAGTAAAGTAATCCCAGATAATATAGAATTTTTCATTGGCATTAATCATTTTAATGTCAAAGGTACAATCAAAACAAGTTGGCATATGATAGCATATGGAAGTTATAATGGGACGCTGCTGGATTACTCCGTAATACCAGTTCGATCATCTACAGAAATTCCAGGAATAGCCAAGGATCCAAAGACTGCGAATTTTGTGCCCGAGTCAGTTTACGATAAAGCTACGCCCTGCCCGCCATGCAATCCATAATAACAGTTTATCATAAATGTTTAGAGACATCTATCTTGACTTATATTACGGCATTTTAATAAGTGCTACATATATTAGCTTGTCATGCTTAAAAAAAGTGGATAAGCCCTTTGCACAGTTATGTTTGCTTATTTTACTAACGGCAATAAACGAGTTTATTGCAGGGTATCTTTATTTTTGTCGCAGGCCAAATGGCATTGTCTACCTTATTTTTACACCAGTAGAATATTTTATATACGTGATGATCTATAAAATATTTTTGAATGATAAAAAATGGACGAGGATTTTGTTCATAAGTTTTGCGTGTTTAATTGTTTTAGAAATAGTCAATACCATATTCTATCAGCGGCTTTCAATTCCTACGAATATAATGAGTATAGAAAGCGTGCTGCTTGTTATTTTGTCGTTGAAGCTTTTTATTAAGATAAGAGAAGAGCCAGTTTACGAGAATGTTCTGAATGAGGGTGTTTTTTGGTTTAATAGTGCAGTCTTGGTTTATTATTCATTCGACATACTTATATGGGGTTTTCATAGTTTAGTTTATCACTTAAAGGATCCGCCGAGAATTATTTATAATATCCTCCAACTGTTCAGTGGTCTTTTATATATCGCTTATGCAAGTTCCATTTTATTAAATTTTAGTGCTATAAAAAAAGCCTTGAAAACAGGATGAACATACTTTTGCAAATAAGTAATAATGATGTAGCTGTCTCTTTGTTTACGGGATTAATAGTCCTCGGATTATTATTCGGGTATATTATGTACTTCCTTTTTTCGTACCGGCATAAGCAAAAAGATTATAAGTTACTGCAATCGCAAAAAGAAGAAATCGATACCCAAAAAATCTTACTTGAAAAAACACTTGAAGAATTAAAGGCCGCCCAATCCCAGTTAATCCTCCGGGAAAGAATGGCTTCTCTTGGCGAACTTACAACAGGCATTGCGCACGAGATACAAAACCCATTAAATTTTGTAAACAATTTTTCGGATGTTAATAAGGAATTAGTTGAGGAATTACAAATAGAATTAAATTCTGGTAACGTAACAGAAGCGCTTTCAATTTCAAATGATATTAAAGAAAATGAAGAAAAGATAAACCTTCATGGCAAGCGTGCTGATGCTATTGTTAAAGGTATGTTGCAGCACTCACGTACAACTGCGGGCCAAAAAGAACTAACCGATATTAATACATTGGCAGATGAATATTTAAGATTAAGCTATCATGGATTCCGCACAAAAGACAAATCCTTCAATGCAACATTGCTTACAGATTTTGATAAAAGTTTAGAAAAAATAAATATTGTACCGCAAGAAATAGGGAGACTACTATTGAATTTATTCAATAATGCATTTTATACGGTTATAGAAAAAATGAAATTGAAGGAAGATGGATACGAACCGACGATTTCAGTTAGCACAAGAAAGCTAAATAATAATGTCCAAATTAAAATTAAAGATAATGGCATGGGTGTACCGCAAAAAATAGCGGAGAAAATTTTTCAGCCATTTTTTACAACAAAACCTACCGGGCAAGGTACTGGTTTAGGATTATCGTTAAGCTATGATATTGTTAAAGTGCATGGCGGAACAATAAATTTACTAACTGAAGAGGGAGTTTATACGGAGTTTATTATTCAATTACCTATATGAATATGCAATAAGTCCCTCATGATGCGATAACGAAACTGCAACCGGCAATTCCCCGCCTTCTTTTAACACGGTAGGAATGCCAATGGCATTTTTGCCAATTACCAGCCCATCAAGATGTAAAACCTCCTTCAACCTTTCAACCAAAAACTTCCTTACCGCTGTTGATTGATACTCAGGATCACTCCCATCAATTAGTTTAATCCCCCAGCAAACATTTTTAAAGTTTTCAGCATCGTTCACTACTGAAACAATCAGCTCCCGGTGCATTAATGAATTTGAATAAAGTGTATCATCACCAATAGTTATGACGCCTTTTAAAGCTGCCTTATTGTTAAAGCCAGCGCCTTCCAGTTGGGTTGTTTCAAAGTTTGTTAAAGTATAACCGGGGGGGATCAGGAGCTGTTTTACCGTAAATTTTATAGGTATAAAAACCAGTGTAGGGTTATTTCTTTTAAGGTATTTGTATGCGGATTCTTTTATCGACCATAATAACCAGACAAAGTTTTCGAAGGGGATTGCTGCAAATTCTGCCTGGTTATAAAGTTCTTTTTCGGTGGGTGAAAGTATTTTTGAATAAAACTTTTCCTGTTTGGTGCGGGTAATGTTTATAGCATTTAGCGATATAATATCATTACCCGTACTGATCATTTATTTTGATTGAGTTTTTCCATGATCACATCTATGCATGTGCCTACGTTTATAATTTTGTCGGCAGAGTCATAATCAATTTCAATATCGTATTTAGCTTCCGCGTCGATAATAATATCAACAAGGTTAGCCGAGTTAATCTTTAAATCTCTTATAAGGTCAGTCTGGTCGCTAATGCCCGCAAGCATTTCTTTGTTGGTTGTATAAGGCGCAAAAACCTTTTTTAGTTCATTTAGAATTTCTGTTCTGGTCATTTTTAATTGTATTTTGAAAGTATTATACAGGAATTAACATCACCAAAACCAAAATTAGCTTTAGCTACAATGTTAACTTCTTTTTTTATCATTTTAACAGGCAGGCTATCAATGCTTACCATATCAGTAATTACGGGATTTGGGTCTTCGAGGTTTATGTTTGGATGTACAAATTGATGTTCAATTTGCAATACAGCTGCCACCGATTCAATAGAGCCGGCCGCACTAAGGCAATGCCCAATCATTGATTTTAAAGAGTTAGTAAGCGGAAAATCTTTCCCCTTCCTATTTAGCGCCATTGTCCAGTTTTCAATCTCCTGCCGGTCGGCATTTGTTGCTGTAAGGTGCCCGCTTACCAGGTCAATTTGGCTGGCGCTGACATTTGAATTTGTCATCGCCTCATTAATACATCGTATAACCCCGGTGGAATTAGCAGCCGTCATGGTGCCGCCCAACCGCTGCCCGCCTGAATTGCTTGATCCCCCTAAAACTTCAGCATAAATTTTCGCATTCCGCTCCAAAGCAAAATCAAGGTCTTCCAAAATAAATGCCCCGGCTCCTGAACCCGGTATAAATCCACCTGCTGTTGAGCTCATCGGCCTTGAAGCCTGCTCAGGGTGGTCATTAAACTTCCGGGACAATACCCGCATTGAATCAAAAGCGCCGTAAACATAAGTATCAACGTGTTCAGTACTGCCAACTATCATACGTTTTGCATAACCATGCTTTATATATTCATAACCCATTAATATAGCCTGGGTACCTGTAGCGCAAGCAGCTGAATTAGTAACCACTTTATTGCCTAAACCAAGCCTGCCGGTGATATAAGAAGTAGCCCCACTGTTCATGGCCTGTTCTACTACCCGCGAGCCTAATTTTTTTGCCTCTTTATTATCAACACGGATGATCACATTTTTCATTGCTTCGGTATCGGCAATACTGTTGCCAAAAATACAGCCGGTTTCCCAGCGGGGTTCATCAGTTTCATATTCCACGCCCGAATCTGCCCAGGCATCAAGGGCTGCTATTAACCCATAGCCGATATTTGTACCTTTTAATCCGTAAAAAGTAACATCCGAAATATAGTCTTTTAATTTCTCCCACTCAAAATCGGGCATACCGGCTAACCGGCAGCCAAAATTTAATTCTTCATAATGCGGCATAAATTTTATGCCGGATATGCCATTTTGTATCGCATGCAAAAATGCCGGTATGCCCGATTTTGAGTGGGAGAAATTAAAAGACTATATTTCGGATGTTACTTTTTACGG
>Ga0206857_1114_pt1 | contig 16917 bp, 13 predicted proteins | sample Alteio_BWOrgCont_49_FD_152865 | JGI IMG/M metagenome (GOLD analysis project Ga0206857, IMG submission 152865) | Enriched cells from forest soil in Barre Woods Harvard Forest LTER site, Petersham, Massachusetts, United States -... | ecosystem: Environmental > Terrestrial > Soil > Temperate forest >...
AACGCTTCCCGTTGGTCAGGCGTTCCAGCAATAAATATCCACGGCGTATGTTTCTTTCGTCGGGAGCGCGGTTGATGGGGAACCTTGGGTTGTTTTCTCCTTTGTTTCGCATCTTCCTTACAAACCCATTCCCGGATTGAAAATACGGAACGGTCTTTTGGCATAAAGGCAAGAGGCTTGAGATACGCGCTCAAATGGGCACGGATAGACATGGCCGTCCGATCGCCTGCCGGGTCAACCAAACTGGCGGCGGGAGTATCCTTGAGGTGATTTTGCAGGTCTTCCAGGGGAGCGCTCAAGAGCATGTGCAGCATAAATCCTATATCATAATTTCCTTGTTTCGCATGAAGTTTTAAGGTTTCCGTGAAGATGACTCGCGCTGCATCTGACCAGAACTTGTCTTGCCCTGTTTGGGGAATAAAGGCAGAAGCGATTTCATCGTAATGATAGGGGGATGTGCAATCTATCCAGGGATTCCACCCCACCGTGCGGTTATCGAAGGGGTTAATGAGGATGTCCTTGCCTGCCTGGTAATAGCGGGTAACAAATTCGCCCGTGGTATCAACAATGATGGCGCGTTGCCTGGCTGCGCGAATTTGCGGCAACAAGTCAAAGAAACATGTGCTTTTTCCTGTGCCCGTCGTGCCACAAACGAGCAAGTGTTGGGTCTCAGTATTTTTTCGTAAGTTTATGCCGCCAATCTTAAAAGGCGAGGCGTCGCCCTTTAGCACTTTCCTGAGAACTTTAGGAGGAACGACTGTTAAGCCTGACAGGATTTTCTTTGCTTGCTTGACCCTGCCACGCCAAATCCAAAAACCATTGATTAGGATAAAGACGCTGCTCATAACCCAAAGGGAAGCCCAAGCATTATGGATGAGGCGCTTCTCGAAGTCCGCCCCCCAGAATTGCAAAACCTTATTATTCTTAAGATCAATGCACCGTACCTCCTGTTCCAAACCATTGGGGTAGCGGTAAACCTGGACTTCCCGCTCTTTGTTGCCGGAGACGGAAAGCTTCATGTGCGCCCAATAGTAGGAAGTCAAAACATACCGCTCATCCGGGCTATAGGACTTCCACGTCTTGATTCCCAAAAACAAGACACCGGAAAGAACCGCCAAAATAAAAGTGACTGTAAACACTTGGCGGAACATACGTAGGTTGTGGAAGGTCACTTGCCCTCCCTGGGTCATGTTTTTAAAGCTCATGGCAGTTTACTCCTTTCGTCATTTTCTTTGGGACTGATCCATTTGTTTTTATGGCAAAGTATGATAACGTAATTATCGGACAGTCATGTAAATGGGATACCAAAAGATGAATGAAGCAATGATTCCAGAAATCACGTTGACCAAAATAAAAAAGGCGGCCAAATTGTTGTGGCGGCATGCATTTACCTTGTTTATCCTTTCTTTTATTGTGCATGGAATTTTTAAAGGCTATACGCTTCAGGGAGAAAACGCTTGCGGTGTTCTCTTGGGAGCAATTCTCCTGGACTGGGCCAAACAGTTTATGAAGCCTACGCCCTCTTCCCATAATAGGAGGCAAGATGACTTCCAGCCTCTTCATAAGCAATGGGGGAATCCTTCTATGCCTGGGACTCCGGCTAATCATATAGCAAATATGGGAAGCAGCATTCGGTATGATTAAGTTCATCATTTTTGTTGAGGCTCCCCAAAAATAGTATCGTGCAACTCCTCTCCTAACTTTTTAGTTGCCTTGTTTATTACTGGCTTGCCTTGCTGACCTTTTACTTTTTTCTGGATATCTGTTGCATTCTGGTTCAGAAGAGTTGATGTTGCTTCTACCATGCGGTTACTGTCTTCTATGACATTGGCTGCCTCTTCACGAAGCGTATCGCCGCGGACGGAAAGATGGTCTTTAAACGCTGCCCCAGAGTTGTGAGGCTCATTGTCTATCTGGCTTGCCACCTGTTCTTTCACACTTGTTATTGCGGGTACATCTGGCATCCTCTGTCCATCCAGGTCACTGGTTTTGCTTTCTAAGGCGTGGGACTCAAGAGGTATTTGCTTTTGATCTTCTACCTGGGAAACTGGGATTATTTCAGAGATGCCTTGATCTTTCCGGAAAGAGTAAGCAGGTGCAGATGATTCTGGGATTTGCGGCATCCCCATATTCCTTACATTCTGAGTGGCGCTATCGCTATTTACTTTATGTGCTGCCTCTTGCGCAGGATCGTCGTGTACAGTAATTTCCCCTTTCTGTGGATTATTAAATTCCGGTAACGGTAGAGATTTGATTTTTGACAAGTTGCCGACCATAGGCTGTCTTTTGCCTAACTCAACTGAAATTCGATTATCTTTGGTTTTAGGATCCTCTCCTAGAGATGGGTAACTGGGTGCATCTGCGGATGGAGAAAAGTCTGGAATTTGAGGAATATTCCTGCCGTTCCCATACAGGACATCGCTGTCTCCGACTATGCCTGGTGCTACATCTTTCCCCTGTTCGTTGGCTACAGCAACGTTACCTTCCTTGGGAAGATTAAATTCCAGCAATGGCAAGGATTCAACTCGCGTCAATGGATCAATGTTCGACTGTTTGTTACCAGGTTCAGGTAAAACTGGTTTTTCTTCAGGCATGAAATTACCTCCTTGAGATAAAGGATGAGAGTCAGATGGGGAAATGCCTGGGGTTTGGAGGGCATTCCGATCACTTTCATACGGGATGTTATCAATTCTTTCTATGCCATGAGCCATTTCTTGACCCTGTCTACCAGCTACAATACCTTCACCTTCATGGGGACGATTAAATTCAGGTAGCGGCAAGGATTCAACTTTCGATGGTCTTTTACCCGCCTCATAGAAAGCTGGAAATGCTGCGGATTTGTAGCCTTCTCCCTGGGATAGATGGCCAGACATGGAAGCAGATGATCCATGGGAATGAGAGGAATCCGTATCATTCAAATATACAATGGCGTTATCCCTGGATCCCTCTTGTATGCGTCCGCCAGAGACGCTGCCTTCCTTTCCCAGCGGATGGTCAAATTCTGGTGGCAGTTGGTGCCTCGCAGCGTGGAGAGGCTCTGTTGTTGGCATATAGACCTGATGGCCAGTTTCCTTGTCATAGGCAGTTTTTATTGCTTGCGGATTTGGCAGTGTTTCATGACGGAGTAATCCCGCCATATATTTATTGCCCCAGGCCATAGCTTCCTGAGGTTTGTTGGCTACAATGTCAGCGGCCCCCTTGGACCCGATATGACCTGCAGTATTATCGGACTTCTGCCTGGACAGCCATTCAAAAAACTGTTGGTTATAATTGGCATTGATGGCAGCAGAATTTGCCCGCATGTTTATGGCCTGTTGAGTTAGAGCCTGAGACTCATTGTAGCTTTTGGCAGCCTCTTGACGTTGCTGCATGCCTTTTTCATAAGACCCTGACACCCCTTCAGCCAAACGTTTGGAGGATTCGTCCATTAGAGTATGGGAAAGGCTTTTAGAAGCTTGGGAGGATTTTCGGGCGGCTTCCTGGAAATGATGGTCTTCCATGTATTTTTTTGCTTCCTGGAGCATTTCTTGATCAGAGGCATTGATGGAGGCTTTTCCTCCAATAGCGCCTTTCAAAAACATGCCGCCCCCCATGCTTGCTTCCATAAACAGATTGGCAGCTTTATCGATGCTAATGTTGTGGTTATCAGCAAAATCCTGGATCATCTGTTTACTTGCATGCACAGCCTGGGCTTGCTCACTGTTAATGCCAGTGCTGGCCCCATCGGACATGGATTCAGATTTGGCAAGGTTATTACTAAAATCAACCATCTGGCGGTAAGAACTTGCCAAGCTTGCTGCTGAGCTTGCCGATTGATTGAGGGCTTTCTGATAGGTCTGGGCCGCTGCTTCGGATATTTGGGCGCTTTGCGTTTCTGCAGCATTGACGCTGACCGGAAGGTTGGAGACGCCAATGTTGGCAATCTGGGAACCGTCAGCCATGGTGGTAATGTCCTCTCTTCCCTCGATCAGTCGGAACGCGGCAGATCGGTAACTGGCGGCGCGGCTTTGGGAAAGCATGTTGGAGTTGGCAATCTGGTGGTTGCCTTCGGAAACATTCCCAAAACTATAATTGCCGGAAACAGCATCGGTTGCGCTTTGGGCAGCAGCTCCTTGAGAAACGTTGCCAAGATGGGAGGCCATGTGGACAAATGAACCAACCCCTTTGACCAGGGCAATGGCGATGAAAGGAACGCTCATAGCGAGGTATCCAGCCATGGCCGATATGTCCGCATTGAGGTTCATCAATCCAGCAGAAGAAGCAATGGTTACGCCTTCAGGGTTGGAGGTAGACAACATACCCATGGATTTTGCCCGGGCGCCCATGCTGACCATAAAGTTAAGCACAGCATAGAGGGGTGCCCACATTTGCAGCCACAAAAGTGTTTGCAGCCAGGATAAGAGAATCTTGACGCCAAAGGGCAGCATGGCAAGCGGCACCAGGAAAATGAAGGCTGCATAGACAATGCCTTCCAATACGGCTTTCATGGTCATGAGGCTCTCACTTGCCATGACGCCTAAGGTTTCATAAGTGGAGCGTTGTTGCAGGTAAGCACGCCGCGCCGCAAAGTTCGGCGCATTGCCAAGGGAGGTCGATTTCTGCTCAATGCCGTCAACGACGGCATGGACCATCATTTGCTGCTTCAGGATTTGGTCGGCGCTTTGGCTAAGGCCTGACAGGAACCCATAACTGGCAGGAAGGTATTTTAAAAATTCTGTACGGGCGGTAAGTGGGTTGGTATGGCCAAACAGCTTGATCCCAAATATTGTCTTGGCCTTATCCAGTTCCCCACGCCAAATCCTGTTAAACCGCTTGACGCCTTCGCGGCAACTGACGATTTCAGGGGGCTGGGTTGCCTCATCCGGTTTATGGGGATGTTTCCAGATAAAGGAGCGGATGGCGGAAGGCCGTGCGGAGACCAACCCCCAAATATCCGAACTATGCCGTAAATCCTCGAAAGTGTATTTATGCCCGAGCATGGCTTCGTATGCAACACATTGACAAACAAACTCCCGTAATGTCGAGGCAACGTCTTCATTGGTAATTTGGAAAGACCTCGCCTGTTGGATGAGGTTGGAGGCCATCAGGAAGCCGGACTTGTGGTATTTGAGGTCATCGACATTGGCAAAGACCTGGTCGACCTGTTTGGTGACTTCATAGCCGATTTGGCTGACAAAGTGTGCCACATACGCCAACCCATAAGGAACGTTATCCACTTTGTCCCGATAGTTGCTGACCACATCGTGGATATAAACGGGTGTGGAGGGAATAAACAACAAGGGCGGAATGAAGATAAACGGCAGTGTTGCCCGTCCCCAGGCTTTTAAGAAATCTCCCCAAATGGAATAAATGGCTGCCCACAATACCCCAAAGATCATGCCAATGCGCAACAGGGGCGCATAAAGGGTGCCCGTCTGAGAATTCAGGCACATGGCAATGGCATCCAGTACGCCTTTGAGAATCTCGCCGTTGCCAAATGTGATGATTTGATACTGCATTCAACTGCTCCTATTGCTGTCCAGCAGCAACGCTGCTGCCCATCATGACGTGCAATTGCTTTTCAACCAGCTGCGTTGACTGGATGAAGGAGAGGACGGTATCCATGTGCTGGAAGGCATTGTTGCGGCGTACCGTGATACGCTCCCTGGCAATACGCAATTGGTTCAGGAACTTTTCCATATGGCTTTCATCGACTTGAACTGCCCGTAATTGCGCAACGCTGTCATGGACAATGTCGATGACTTCCAAAACATATTTGTAGAGCACATCCAAGGCAATTAAATCGGCATAATGGTGAATATCTAAGGGGGCATACCCCTTCCTAAAAGCTGTCAGGACATTGAGCATCTTGAACACAGGGAGTCTCGTGGAGTTCAAAAAATCCTTTTCTTCCGCAGTTGGCTCGCCATCTTCATAAATCTTTTGTACTAAGGATTCTAAAATCACATGGATGCGCTTTTGCAAAGCATGGCGGTCAGCAATGGTAACTTTGGACAAGTTTGGGGAAAGGCATGCGTCATCATTACATTTATAAATAGGCGTAGAACCTCCTGCCAGAAGGCCTGTGACGACATCATCCCGGTCTGCATGGCCTGGCAAAGTAATAACTTCATAAGCTTTATCGGTTACAGCCTGGCCTTTATAATGGCTGGTTTGTCTGCCACCAGCGCGTACAATGATAGAGCCGACCAAAGTCATAAACAATTGCGCCAACTCTTTATCTTCCCGCAAGAAAGCATTGGCCTGGATTGCTTTCCAGGCAAGGTTAAATTCACCGACAAACATGTCCTTATAGCGGGGGTCAGATCCCCGTTCCCGCAAAATCCGTTCGCGGTCTCCCCCTGCGCCACAACCCTGGCGGGCGGCCGACCAGTCTGAGAAGGAGCCCAAGTTTGATCCCATGGCCTGGCACAAGTGTTTGCTCGCCTGGTCAGATTTGGGCCAGACACCTCCTAGGGTCGTGGCAGCCACTTCACAAGAATTGATGTTGGTCTGATTGATTTGTGTGGCAAGGTTATTCAACTCATTCATGATATTGTAGATTTGTGGCGATATGGTTTGGATCGCGAGCATAAAGGCATAAGAAGCGGTTGCCGAGCCGATGTTGCGCACCATCTCCACCAATTGCTCGGATTTGATATGGGAAAATCCACCCATCCACATATCAATTCCACCGCATCCAGCCCGAAACCCTGGCATCTGGATGGTTGCAGGCTGTACATTGCGTACGGCATTTCGGGTTACAATACTACCGCCTGTATAAAATCCAGCTGTTTGATCTTGGTATGATCCAGGCATGGTGACGTTGCTGGCCATACCGGAGCTTTTGAAGAAAGCCATGAGATCTTGACCAATCCCAGCAAAGGTTGAAGAGGTTAGTATAAGGTTGGCTATTAGGCAGATAAATGCTTTCTTCATCTCTTACCTCCTAACAACGTCATGATGCGGTTTTCCATTTCATCCATGGAGGTAAGGCCGTAAGCAATCGGGATAGCTTTTCGGGTTATTGGATTGACAGCAACAAGGGAAGGGAGGACTTCGATGCCCCAAGCTTGAAATAAACCGTTGTCTTTTTGCATGTTGGAAAATAATTTTTCAAGATTATCCGATAAGGGCTGTTCCCCTGATGCCTGGATAGCAATCACCTCCCATTGGTACGTATCAGAAAACTTCTTCACAATGGGTGCGAACTGATGGCAGTAAGGGCAATCATCGGAGAAGAAGAAAAACAATCCCCAGGTTTGAGCTAAATCCTTAATCACTTGAACAGTGTTGTGCTTTTTTAAGTCGATTTGTATATGGCGTCCCTGTTGGTTAACAGGTGAAATGAGCGTGTGGTCCAACTCAGGGTTTTGGAATACCGTTTGCAGCCAGACGGTTGAAAATACTTTCGAGCGGTCCATCATATCTTTCTGCATTTCCTGATAAGATTTGATATTTTGCGGCGTTGGGTAAATCCAGGCGGTATGAAGGCGGCGTTCCAGTTCTTCCCGGTAGGTTTTGATCAAGTCACCGGGGGTTTTGGGATGAATTTTTTGGTCTTCATAAGTCTTCCCATGCTCCTTATCAGTTTCTTCAACAATTACTTCATACCAATGCCAGCCGCGTCCATGGTCAGAGAAGAAAGAAGAGTTGCGCATGGTATGGGTATCAACGGGGGGCACTCCTAAAGCAGAAATGCCAACGCTCAGAAAAAAACCATGAAAAAACAATTGAAGCGGGAACATACGCATGATCACAAACCCTCCTCCCGCAGCTTGTCCCGTTCCCGAATTGATGTGCGGTTTTTTGCTGGTTTGGTCATGAGGGTCATATTGTCCTGGAGACGCTCCTTGCTGACCTTAGCCAAACTTTGCCCCTGATCTTTGGGAACCATTTGGCCTCTGATATCCTCAAACAGTTCTGAAAAATCAATCGTGCTAAAATCCATCTGGCTTAACTCTTCAGGGGAAAAGCCATTACAGTCAGGATTCTCAGAGCTTCCCCAACTTCTCCTGATTTGCTTGCGTCCGTTTTCTTGGATCAAACGTGCCAATTTGGTGCCAAAGCAACAAAATGTTGTTTTTTTGCGCAGGCAAGTCCGGAATACCTTGTCTCTTTCCGCGCAATAAGTGCCCACCATGACGCAACGGTTTTTATCGCGTAAGGTTCGTAATTCCCGTTCCTGTTTGTCACAGTGGGATAGTCCGATTGAGACGCCCCAACCTTTCCCTGAGCCGCAGCAGTCGCGGAAGTCAAGGCAGTTGCGCGTACACCATCGATTCTGCCCCCTAAAGATGCATTTGTAGTTGCGTAAATCATTCTGGGCCTCACGCAAGACAGCCATTTGGCTCATGACAGTCATCATCTCATTATTGGCTTGATAAGAGGTGTCTGCACAGTTACCTGTGAGGCAGAAAGGATTACCTTTGTTGGTTGACGCCTGAGATTTTTGCCCTTGTTTGCCATGGCTTTTGCAAGAGTAGGTTTGTTCCCATAAAACACACTGATTGCCCATCCTTTGCTTGCAAACCGACTTAACCTGGTAGCATCCTTGCCCTCTAAGACCTGCGCAAGATTTATTAGACGCCTTAAAGCATGCATATTGGTAGTGCTCTTCCCAATGGTCAGCTATTATCGGTTCGCCCTGGATCATCCGGGTTTCATCCTGTTCGCTTCGCTTTGCGCTGACATAGCGGCACAGGCCTTTGTTAACCTGCTCTTCGAGGACTGTACATCCATCGATCCATTTTTCACTTGCAATTTGGACATCTTTGGGAACCGTTACAGGTCTGGTTGTACAGCCTCCGCAGTAAGTTGTATTTGTCACGTATCTTGACCTGAAGCCATGCCATTGCCAATGCGTATGTTGATGGCCGGGGCAATGAGGAACATGTTTGATATGCTCTGGTGTAATTTTGAGAACGACTTTTAAATGTTTCGAGCATTTCTGTAAGTACTCTTCCCCGCTTTCCTCACAGGTTTTAAGTTCTTCAACCATGGCAGATGAGCCAGACGTCCTTTCCCTGAATCGATCCTTAAGTGTTTTTTGAGGATTGGCGATGATTTCGCTTGTGCCCTGCAAAAGCGGATCAGAGTCAGGGTCAAGTTTGAACGATTGCCGTTCTTGGGCTTGTGCCGTTAGGTGTTGTGCAGCCTCGCTTCGTCTAGATTCCCTTAAAGCCGCATCCCCTACCGAATGAGCATCCAGAGAAGATTCTTTAGGGGTGCTGGTTACATACCCAGGCACATTCTGGGGTTTGGATGATTGGGCAGCGTTTGTAACTGTTCCCGCCAAACCATTCGCAAAAGATTGCCCTGACCGGTGGGCCTGGGATTGGCTGGCGAAGCCAGCCAGGAACCAGGGGCCAGGGATCAGGAGCCAGGATAAACAGCATAATACCATGCGCATTACATGCCCTTTTAAGCTTATTCCCTGTTTTTTTATTCTTGCATTAGTCATGACTATTGTTCCCATTGGTGCTATTTCCCTGGTTCCGCTGATGTATGCATCGGCCCTGGTACCTGACTCTCAAGCGCGAAGCGCTCCTTCGCAAAAGTCAAAGTAACATTGCCTTTTAAGCGATGAAGCGGTTTGCCACCCTCGACAAAGATAAAAGTAGGAACAACTGTTACCTGATGGGATTCAAACAATTCAGGGTTAATTTCTACAGAGACGCTTAAATCTTTGAGCTTTTCAGCCGTCTTAACAAAACTGTCTTGGTACAAGCCCCGCATTACAAGAACTGGACGGCATGGGTTCCCTTGATCGCCCTCTACTTCCTGAGTCAGGCTTTTCAAGCTGGCCTCGGGCATGGAGAATGATACGAAGATTAAGATTTGGCAACCTCTCTGTTCAAAGGATGCTGAAGGTATTTGCGATGCGGTCAAGTTATCCAGAATATTGTAAGATGGTTGCTTTCTGGAGCATCCCGTTTTGGTATCCTCATCAGGTACGCCTCGTTTTGCGTTATCATGGAAATTTCCTAATAAGCGTGCTGGGCAGCCTTTGATCTGAGGATCGTTGATATCCTTGTCCCTGGATTGGATATCTTGCGGATGAGTATTAGCAAAAGAGTCTTGTGTCAAAGTCGAAATGAAGATTGATACTCCCAAAAGAATATGTTTAGCCTTCAAACAAACAAAGCTTGCCTGCTTGCTTTTAATGCGTTGATTGCTCAGAGAATTTAAGCCAAACAGCAATTCCGTTTCCTCCAGATTAGATAAGAAAAATCCTCCCCTTGGTAGGGGTATTCCCTACCCGTTGCCCACAAAACTTCGCTTCGGCCTAACGGATGGCAATTGCGGGAAGCCGTTGAGGGGATGGGGTAAACCATCTGCGTTTTGTATTGGCTTTTGCGGATAAGCGGCATGGGGTATTTACCGCAAAGGCCTTCAACGCCAATATATCCCCAGAGCAATCCTTCCCGGTGCAACTTGGCAATCATGCGCTGCAAAATGAGCAAGCTTGCCTGGACGCCACCTACATGGGCTGATATTGTCCCTGCATAAGGGTAGAGGCTTCCCTGGCAACCGCCGCACCAGAACAACGCGTCATAAGAAAATCCTAGCGATGCGGCGATGCAATCGGCAGCGCAGGCAGCTTGTGCAATGGGATTGCCAAACAACACGGCTTCAGGGTTGAGGATAAAAGCCGTTTCATCATCATTCCAAAGCGGGTCAAGCTCTGTCAGGTACGCGACATCAAAGTTTGATTTTTCCAGGCATATGAAATCGGTAAGGAGTTCCAGCCAGTAGATAAGGGGATAAATATACCAATGAACTTGGTAAAAGCTGTTACGGAAACGGTTGCCGTGACTGTTGGCGACGCTACCCCGTCCCTGGATGCCCCGGTTCATCATGGAAATCCCACCGAGGCTTACCAGGCAGTAGGGTGTCCGTGTTACATCAACCAACCGCACCGGCTCCCAGAATGATACCGGAATGCCAACCCGCGGGAATGGGGTTGTACATCTGCACAGAAATTGCCGGGGGTTTGCCGTATCTTCCCCAGTTGGGGAAACGCGTATTCCACCAATGGTAATAGGAAACAGGCATGACCAACAGATATCAGTAATGGGATTGACAAACCGCCCAACGCAATTACCATAGGAAGAAAAAGAATAAACCAGGGATATACTCAACATGGCAGAAATTGTAAGCAATTTCCTTAAACCCCACACCAGCTTCTTACTCGCCCTTATGGCTATCAGTGGATGCATAACCTTCTTTAGTTGGATTTTAAGGTATACCCCTCTCATCCCTGAACCTGAGTTCCCCTTGAAGACCCCATTTGGCAAATTACCTTTCTTTGACGGTATTGCATTATATGGCATTGTCATCTTCCTCCTCGTAAGCTTGACAATGGGAGCAGTGCTGTTGTGGGATTGTGTCCTTTAAGCCATAAAATATTATGGGCTGTAACAGGTAATTCTTCAGCTACAACTACAGGTAAGTACGACCAGCAATTAACCTTAAAAAAATTGACAAATTGACAAACGTTATTATGATAAAGGACGAGAAGCATAGTGGAGAGGAATAAGATGGATAATACCCACGTTACAAAGTCTCTTTGGAAATTTTGGCGGTTTATTTTTTGGATATTCGTCATCAATGCCCTTATTAATTTGACTTTATATCCCGTCCTTCTCGGTGTATTCCGGGCAACAGGCGCATCTATCCATAGCTGGGGCATTGACAACGAATTGCAGGCTATTCTCAACGGATGCCTGTTTCTATCGTACTTCCTGTTTTCTCTCGCCATCGTTTTATATGTCTTTGAAGTCATTGATGCTTGCGAATTTAAAAATATGAATTTCCTTCCTTTGCCGAAAAGACTATTTGGGGAATATTCATTTCCCCTGGCCCTCTTTTTTAACGCAGGGTTATTTTTCATGGTGGTTTTCACCATAAAAATGTCCTTAACAAAGGAGTTGGCAAAATTTACTCTCAACGGCGGCCTCCCAGTTGGATAGGCTTCAATTCTTCCACATATAAAACCTTCGCCTTTTGAGAAACCCGTGCGGGAACTTGGGTAATGCGAAGTTTCTTGGTCAAGGTTCCTGATTGATCAAAGTATATAGGGATGCCAAATTTATCCGATAAAGCAAAGGGGGCGCCTTTGACAAGAATAATCTTAGGTTTAGCGTGCGATTCTGCCGTTTTAAATTGCTGGATTGCCCAAGCGACTTGCACCTCATCATCGCCATCGGCAAACAGCAAAGGATAGGTCAGGGGGTGCGACTCTAAGGGATTGACCTTTGTTCCCTTATGATGGAATATTCTGCCCTCATGATCCTTGAGGTCTTCAACAACTGTAACCGAAGGATCATAAGCAAAGGACCGTGGTTGGGTTGTTTTACGCACATTTTTAACGGGTTCAGGGCGGTTGAGGCGTTCCTTAGTCTTTTGTACAATAGTGTTTTGGTGATCAGATAGCTTACCTGAATGTAGTAAAGCTTGTAATCTGGCTTTAATTACGTCTAGCAAACTGCGCTCTTGGATAGGAAACACTGCTCCATAAACCCCTAAATCTTTGGCGGGAGCATCATTGGTTGCTTTACCTGTAACAGACTTGGCATCAATATGGACACTTTCAGGGGAAGCGTTGGTTGCCTTAGAATCAAGATAAGCGCCTGACATGGGTTGGGATGTTTCATTGGTATCTCTAGAGGAGTTATTAGCCTCCCCATTGGCAATAATATCTTTTGCCTCTACCCAGAAAATTGTTGATAGCATCATGATCAATCTCCTCCTCATTGGTTTGCCCCGTTCATATCAAAGCCAATAAACGCCCCTGCAAGGCGGCTTCGGGGATTAACCCCAGTTCCTCATAACGGGAATCAAAACTGCGTTCATGGTCGCCAACAACGAAAACCTTGCCCGCAGGAATTACGCCAGGCTTGATAGGTGTGAGTTGCCGTCCGTCTTTGGCCCTTTTCTTCTGTTTGCCAATCTTTAAAGCCCGCCCCATCCAAAGGGTGTTTACCCAAAGGTTGCCTCCTTTATCGTAAACAAGCCTATCCCCTGCCATCCCAACCACTTTTTTAATTACCCGCCTTCCATACCAGGGACTCATTAAACAGGTATAGTCGCCCCTTTTGGGCTTTAAATGCTTGACCTGCAGGAACAAGCGGTGAGGCAAGGAATCCGTGTGATTATAGACGATGTTCACGTGATGGGAGGCTAAGCTAATCGTACCCAACGCTATGAGAAAGCAGCAAAGCCCTTTAAACAGGCGCCAGGAACCAGGGGCCAGGAACCAGGCTAAACAGCCAATAATCCTGGATAAGGTTGCATTTGCTGTTGTTTTGTTGTCTGGTATTTTCATCATTATTTATCTCTTGTATGGCTGTTTCCCTGATGCCTGGTCCCTGGCGCTTGGTTTTCCAACCAGGCCAAAAAAGCTGCTGTTTTATCAGCAATATCCCCCCCTATCACTGTTCCCTTGAGCAACAAAATGAGATTGTGCTGCTTTGCGAATAGTTCTAAGTCTTGCTCCAGGCTTTTTGCCAACTGGCCCAACATGCGCTTGTGAGGCTCTTGGGGATGCGCACCCTGTTCCTTGGAAACCAACTTTTGCAAATCGACGCAAGCAAGAGTTGCTTGGCTAGGAGGCGTGGGTAAACACAACCATCCCATACATAATGACCCGAGTAACCCTCCAAAGAGTCCATAAAGGAGGCACATATTTTGCAAAGATTCTCCAGTTAAAAGGGGGTCCGTCATTGTTTATTCCTCATTGCTAATAATTGATCTATGGCTTCATCCACCGGCACACCTTGGTTAACTAGGCTTTCCACTGCGCTAAATTCTTCTGCCTTGGTGGAATAAAGCAGCTGGGAGAAGGGATCGAGAATAAGCCGTCCAACGGCATACCCTGCATCGCTGACGATCAGGCTTTCACCGTATTTGCCAGGACTCATCTTGACAGTGCGCAAAAGGCTTAGCATGGCTGGGGAAGTGATTAAGCCACCTTTCTCAAAAGCTTGGAAAGCTTCATTAGAAAGGCTTAAGTAACATTTCCAGGCGGAGTTGTTAAATGCGGCTTTGGCGGCAAGCGACTTGGAAAAATCTTCGGCGTTCTGGCTCCCCACCACCAACAGCCCGCCATATTTCCGGGCTTGGCGTGCGGCGGTTTCAATCAAGGTTTCACCAGCTTTTCCGGCCAGGAATTCCCAAGCTTCATCCACAATCAGAGCGAACTTGGTTTTGCGGTCGCCCTTGTACATCATGGTCAAGATATTGACGATCAAGATTTGAAGGACAACAGCTGATAATTCTTTAGACTGCTTGATATCTTCAAACTCGGCAATCACCATGGGATTGGAAAAGCTGATGGTGGAGGCTCCTGTAAAGAAGCGCCCATAAATACCATCTTTCGTAAAGCTATAAAGGCGCGTTCCCATGTCTTTGGCACGTTGGTCAGGATGGGCTAAAAACCAAGTGGCTACGTCCGAAACTTCTGCTGCCGCTCCCTTTTCTGCAATCACGGCATTCAGGGCAATTTCCAAGAAGGAGGTTTCTAACTCGTCCAACATTCCGGAAGGGGATATCATGCTGGCAATGACTTGCCTTACCATGATGACATTATTAATGTGGTCTTCCTCATTTCCGCTAACCGCAACGAGGTTGCTAAACGGGTTTAAGCTTAAGGGCATTTGCTTGGAATCAAAGTTTTTGGTGATTTGGATAATCTCGCCTTCTAAAATCTGTGCCAGCTTTTGAAAGCTTCGACCCACATCGAGGACAAAAACCCGGCCCCCGGAGCCTAAAATGCTCATGACGATTTCCTGCAAGAAAACAGACTTACCCGCCCCCGATTGACCGAGAACGCAGATGTTGTAATTGCTGGAACTGTCAAAGGGCGACCAGGTAAATAACTGGCCTTTTCTTCCAGTCAAAATTAGAGCCTTAGACGGCGTGCCGTGCCATTCGCCTTGCAAGGGGAGCAGGTTTGCTGATTCCGTAGATAGGGTCGTTTTCAGTTTTCCTAAATTCCCAAGAGTTTTAACCATGCTTTTGCCCCAACTCATGGGAAGAGAGCTCAAGAGGATAGGAAGATGTAAAAAGCGGTTTGACTCTAGCCGCCATTCTTGTCCCTGAAACAGGTTGCGCAAGATTTGCTCGGCTTTAGGCAGAAGGTCATCGGGTGCAAACAAGATTACCGAGAAATGCGTCTGCACGATGCGCTCGCCTTTGTTCAACTGCTCGCGCACGAAAGTCAGCTCTGTAGATTCCTGCTGGAGGGAAGGCAAATACTTAGCCAAAGACGATTGTGCTTGTGTGTCTACATACAAGGCTTTGCTGGTTACTTTCTTCTGGGGTTTCTCTTGAGGTGGAATATGCACGCCATAATGAATCAGAAACGGACAGGGGATTTGTGCCATGTCCCGTTCATTATCGCCAATCAGACGTCCCATTGCATGGAGTGACCACATTTCTGGGTAGTTACGTACCTTGTAGGTGCGGATGAGCACTTCGTGCTCAGGAGTCAGGAGTCGGGAATCAGGAGCCAGGAAAACAGCCGAATGATTCTGGTCTTTGGTATTTGTTCCTTGGCTGTTATCCTGTTTCTTGATCCCTGATTCCTGACTCCCGGGCGCGCAGCGCCCCACCCTGATTCCGTTCGATCCCACCATCAGGTTGGACTCCCCATTCGTGATTTGGTATTGCAGGGAATCCAGGGGATTCCAAGAACGATTCCTCTGGGTGGTGATGGATGGGTCAAGGCAGAGCATTCCTTCCAGGGTGTTGATCAGGTCTTCCGGCTGCCAGACACTGACAGGCAGGCGCAACATTTCCAAGGCTGTCTTCAATTGGTTGAGAATTTGGGTAATCGCTTCTAGGAGGACAGGGTTATTTCCAGGATCAGGCTGGCTGTAAGAGATAAAACAACGAAAATTGCGCAATACATAAGGGGATTGGGGTGAGTGGAAAGCCATGCTTTTTAAAAATTCCGCTCGCCGCGATGCCAGTTTTTGAATGATGGGCTTTTGTTGCACCCGCACCTCTTTCCACTCATCACACAAATCCCCAATATGGGGATCCGCCCAGAGCATCACCTGCAAACTGCTTTCCTCCGGTAAGATATATTGAAACAGGCTGGAAACCTCCTTCTGCATTTCTTCGGAAGCGCCAATCAGTGGCAATGTCTCCAGGACAAAGCCAATGCTGCCCTGATTGCGGAACAGTTGGGTTTTAGGGTCATAGCTGTCGTAAAGGAATAGGTCGCCCATTACGGGTGTCCGCCCGTAGCTTGTCATCAAAGGCTCGAAGCAGCTTTGGGAAGGGATGCCCAAATCCTGTTCGCCAAAAGCCTTGGCAATTTTTTCCCCCAGTTTCGACAACATTATTAGCCTCCTTGTAACTGCCAGTATCCTGGTTTCAGTACAGTGTGAATCACGCTACCCTCATGTAAGTTGCCTTGGTCATCTTGAAACGGCGCTATCCAAACCCGTAAATGCTCTTCTGAGACACGTCGGACTTGTCCGCCATCCATGAGAAGAACATCTGAGATATTGCCTCCTAATGACCCTGTTGTTATAACAGGAGCGGGAGGTGGCATGATAGACACGCTGCCTCCTTTCCCTGAAACGTCGGCTCCCACTACTCCTTGTTCGACCAACTGGTTTACTTCTGAAATGGATTTACACCCCACGCCTTTGTCTGCTTTACAATCAAAGGTTTCTGAGGTTGTACTACAACCACTTAGCAGGAGACAGGCGCTTAACAGGGGCCAGACACCAGGGATCAGGCTCCAGGATAAACAGCCAATTGCCCTACCGAAGATTGCCCGCTTATTCTGATTCAATCCGTCTGCCCTTATTTGGTTTTTTCGTATGTCATTCATGATGTTCATCTCCTCTACGGCCGTTTATTCTAATCCCTTGCTCCTGCACCACATAATTTTGTCTTCCCTTTTAATAGGCGTCGTTC
>Ga0206857_1117_pt1 | contig 16709 bp, 18 predicted proteins | sample Alteio_BWOrgCont_49_FD_152865 | JGI IMG/M metagenome (GOLD analysis project Ga0206857, IMG submission 152865) | Enriched cells from forest soil in Barre Woods Harvard Forest LTER site, Petersham, Massachusetts, United States -... | ecosystem: Environmental > Terrestrial > Soil > Temperate forest >...
AGACGATTATTTACCTTTGTTGATTTTGACAGCTGAAGATGATTCAGTTCGTTTTAAAGCCTTACAAAATGGGGCCAAGGATTTTTTAAGGATTTGAATATTGAGGATATTATCGTCAATCGCAAGGATTTTAGCTGCAAAAATCTTTTCATCAGAAATCATAATGTTGTACCTTACCTAAAAACCCTTCGTCCGTCAAATCCGAATGTATGGGAGTGATTGTTATATATTTATTTTTTAAAGCGTAAGTATCAATGGTATTGTCATTTTTATGTGTTGGCATGGCAGCACCCATCCAATAATAATGCTTGTTATGCGGATTTTTTCGTTGATCAAAGGTGCCATGAATAGGTTCTGTCCCCTGTCGGGTAAAACGAGCCCCTTTGATTTTACCTTCAGGGACATTCACATTAAGAAAAGTTTTTTTGGGTAATTTATTTTTATAGGCCCACTTGGCGATTTTGGCGGTAAATTTGGCCGCGGCTGTAAAATCAGGATTGTCAAAACAATCGAGAGATACTGCAATTGAATCAATGCCCATTAATGCCCCTTCACGGGCACCGGCCACAGTTCCTGAATAAAAAACACTACAGCCATCATTGCCGCCGTAATTGATTCCGGAAATAACTAGATCAGGTTTTTTGCCTTTAAGCAGCACTGTAATTCCAAATTTAACACAGTCAGCAGGCTTGCCGCTGACGGCATGGCCTTCAAAGAGTTTTTCCGGAGAAACCTTCTTGGTAAAGAGCGGGTAAAAAAGTGTAATGCCATGACCTACGGAGCTTTGCTCAGCATCAGGGGCCACGACCGTCACATCGGCAAATTTACGAAGTTCTTTGTATGCAGCCAAAATTCCTTCGGCATAAATACCATCGTCGTTGGTTAGTAAAATTTTCATTACTTTGCTAATTTTCTAAGCACTGTCTGTAAAATTCCACCGTTACGCAGATAATCAACTTCAACAGGCGTATCAACGCGGGCAATCACCGTGAATTGCTTTTTAGCACCATCAGGCGATGTTGCTTCAACAACAAGTTCCTGGCGTGGTTTTAAATTGTCGTTTAAATCAACAAAATCAAAAGACTCATCGCCTTTAAGGCCTAAAGAAGTATAGTTTTCACCCGGCTTAAATACGCAGGGCAAAACTCCCATGCCGCAGAGATTGCTGCGGTGAATGCGTTCAAAGCTTTCAGCAATCACAGCCCGGATGCCAAGCAAGGTTGTTCCTTTGGCTGCCCAGTCACGGGAAGAACCTGTACCGTATTCTTTGCCAGCGAGAACAATGAGCGGTGTTTTGTCTTGTTTGTATTTCATAGCGGCGTCGTAGATAAACATTTTTTCTTTGGAAGGCCAATAGGTAGTCCAGGGACCTTCAGTGCCAGGCGCTGTCAAATTACGTAGGCGGATATTAGCAAAGGTACCACGGGTCATGACACGATCATTGCCACGACGGGCGCCATAGCTGTTAAAATCTTTTGGTGTGACCCCCTGCTCGATTAAATATTTTCCAGCCGGAGAGTCCTTGGCAATGGCGCCTGCAGGTGAAATGTGGTCAGTTGTAATTGAATCAGCCACCATAATCAAACAACGGGCCTTCGTGATGCCTTGGACAGGATCAACCGATTGTTTCATCCCTGTGAAATAAGGAGGGTTTTGGATATAGGTACTTTTATCATCCCAGCTAAAGAGATCAGATTTAACAGTTTTGATGGCATTCCAGTTTTTGTTCCCGCGGTCGACATCCTTATAGCGGTGTTGGAAGATAGATGCTTTGACAAAGTTATGAGCGGCTTCCGTAATTTCTTGTTGGGTCGGCCAAATTTCTTTTAAATAAACAGGTTTACCTGATTTGTCATTGCCTAAAGGTTCATTGTTTAAATCAATATCAACACGCCCTGCTAAAGCATAGGCCACCACCAGGGGTGGAGAAGCCAAGAAATTAGCCTTGGTGTGGGGATTAACACGGCCTTCAAAATTTCGGTTACCGGAAAGTACGGCTGCTGCAACTAAATTGCCTTGGGTGATGGCATTGGCAACGGGTTCTGGCAAAGGACCGGAATTTCCAATACAGGTGGTACAACCGTATCCAACGATGTTAAAACGGATTTTTTCTAAATATTCCAGAAGGCCAGCAGCTTTTAAATAATCTTCCACCACCTGTGAACCAGGCGCAAAGGAAGTTTTGACATAATGTGGCGGCATCAGCCCGCGTTCGACTGCTTTTTTAGCCACAAGTCCTGCCCCAATTAACACCGAAGGATTTGAGGTATTGGTACAGCTAGTAATGGCCGCAATCACCACGGCGCCATGCCCCAAGGTTTCCGCTCCGCCATTTTGGATAGTCATTGTTTTGGATAAATCAGCTTGGGGTAAACCATAACCACGTGAGGCAACATCTGCCGTCAATGATTGGATAAAATTGGTTTTCAAATCTTTAAGAAGGACCCTGTCCTGCGGGCGTTTGGGGCCGGCAAGGCATGGTTCAACGGTTGATAAATCAAGCTCTAAGATGTCTGAATAAATACATTCAGCGTTTTGAGCTGTATAAAACATACCTTGAGCTTTGTAATATTGCTCAACCAAGGCCACTTCTTCAGCGGTACGGCCAGAAATTTTAAGATAGTTTAATGTTTCTTCATCAATGTGGAATAAGCCAATGGTAGCACCGTATTCAGGGGCCATGTTGGCAATAGTGGCACGGTCAGGTAAAGAAAGGTGTTGCAAGCCTTCTCCGAAGAATTCGACAAATTTTTCAACCACTCCCTTTTTACGAAGCATTTGGGTGACGGTTAATACTAAGTCTGTTGCCGTCACGCCATCTTTTAATTTGCCTTTAATACGAAAGCCTACAACTTCAGGCATGAGCATGTAGATTGGTTCGCCTAACATCACGGATTCAGCTTCAATGCCTCCAACGCCCCATCCAACGACTCCTAGGCCATTGATCATGGTGGTGTGGGAGTCTGTTCCAACCAAACTGTCAGGATAAGCGACTGTTTGGTCACCCGTTTTCTTTTGTAAAACGCCCTTGGCTAAATATTCCAAGTTTACTTGATGCACAATACCCGTCGCTGGAGGTACTACCCTGAAATTCTGTAAAGCCTCCTGCCCCCATTTGAGGAATTCGTAGCGTTCTTGGTTACGTTCAAATTCAAGAGTCACGTTTTGTTCTAAGGCAGTGCTTGTTCCAAAGGCATCAACCTGGACAGAATGGTCAATGACAAGATCACATTGCACTTGAGGGTTGATCTTTTTGATGTCGCCATTTAGGTGTTTCATGGCATCCCGCATGGCAGCCATATCAACCACGCATGGAACTCCGGTAAAGTCTTGCAAGATGACACGGCCCGGCTTAAAGGCGATTTCATCCTTTTTTTCATTCGGTTTCCAATTCAGAATGGTATTAATGTCTTTTTCAGTTACCTGATAATTATCGTAATTGCGCAAGGCGCTTTCCAGGAGCACACGGATTGAAAATGGAAGTTTGGAAATATCAATACCGCGGGATTTCGCAAATTCAGGCAGCGAATAGATAGTAAAAGTTGAAGAATTGACGTTGATGCTTTGGGTAATGGATTTTTTATCGAATGATGACATGGTAAGCTCTCCTATCTCTTTTCAGTTCAAGACATTTATTATAGACCTTATATGGTCGACGTCAACAAGAGCCAAAGAATACTTCTTTAAGTTGAGTAAATCAGAAATAGGGTTGGTTTTTGATCGATTTGAGGTAAATGCTTCTTCCACTTGTCTATGCTCATTGTTTTGATGAACTGTTGGGGGCCTGCGATGTCAGAGGCAACGCACAGATTGGTCGTGTTCCTGCAGCTCGCCAAGATATCTTCGAGCATGGTTTGATTACGATATGGCGCTTCCATAAAGATTTGGGTCTGTTTTTCCTTATGAGAACGCTCTTCTAGGTTTATGATTTTCTTTCTTTTGAGTTCTTTTTCTCTAGGTAAATAGCCGTTGAAGGCAAAATTCTGGCCACTGAGGCCGGACGCCATCAAGGCCAAAAGTATGGATGACGGCCCAACCAGCGGAACGATTTCGATTTGATCCTGATGGGCTAAGAAGACCAAATCAGTGCCTGGATCAGCAATACAAGGACACCCTGCTTCTGAAATAATAGCTGTATCCTGGGCTTTGGCAATCTTAATATATTCCTGTGTTTCTTTTGGGCTGCTATGCTCGCTTAACTCGTGAAAATGGCATTCATTTAAGGGGATATTAAAAGCTTTCAAAAGCCGCCGGGCAGCTTTAGGTTCTTCTACGAAAAAGGTGCGCACAGCCTTGATTTCGGTGGCAATATAGCCTGGAAGTAGCGCATAGCCTTCTTCGCTGATGGTATTGGGAACGAGATATAGTTTGGTCATCGTCCCCTATTAATGCGTGCCCCAGGTGTTTTCTAAATACTCCTCACGGCCTGAGTTGTCATGGTACATGTTATATTGAAAGGAACTTTTCTGATAGTACTTTTGATGGTAGTTCTCTGCGGGATAAAAGGTTGTGGCTGGCTGAATGGCAGTGACAATAGGCGCATGGAAACGCCCCGAGGCTCCCAGAGCTGCTTTCGACTCTTCAGCTATTTTTTTTTGTTCATCACTATGATAAAAAATTACGGTCCTGTACTGAGTCCCTTCATCTACAAACTGGCCATTCATTTGAGTTGGATCAATATTATGCCAATAAATGTCCAAGAGCTTGGCATAGGTGACAACTGATGGATCAAATTCGATTTGGATCGCTTCCGCGTGTCCGGTATCCCCGTTTGAGACTTCTTCGTAGGTTGGATTAGCCGTATGGCCACCGGTATAGCCGACAGTGGTTTTGATCACGCCCTTGGTATGGTCAAAAAAGGGCTGCATGCACCAAAAACATCCGCCGGCAAAGGTTGCGAGTTCAGTATGGGTATTGGGCATGGCGCTCTCCTGTGCAAATGTAGGATTAGAAATAAAGATTGAGAGGATAACTAATAGAAATAATTTCATGGTTATTTTTGTTCTACAAACTTAAGTGCTGCTGAATTCATGCAAAAGCGTTTACCGGTAGGTGGCGGTCCGTCATCAAAAACGTGCCCCAAATGTGCGCCACAACGCGGGCAATACACTTCAATGCGCACCATCCCAAGGCTATCGTCTTCCTTCGTAGCCACATTCAATTTATTGATGGGCCGCACAAAGCTTGGCCAGCCAGTACCTGAATCATATTTGTCATCAGAAGAAAATAAATCTAACCCACAAGAGGCACACTTATAAATACCTTTGCGATGATTATCAAAATATGGATTATTAAAAGGCGGCTCTGTTCCTTCGTGACGCATGACCTCATAGCCTTCAGGGGTCAATTCCTTTTTCCATTCCGCATCACTTTTAACAACCTTTTGGCTTACCACAACTGTATTTGTTGCAGCATCATAAATTTGGATCGTATCTGAAGAATTCTGGGCCATACAATAACCTCCCATTCCCAATGTCATTCCCGCGAAAGCGGGAATCCATAATAAAGTTAATTTAAAAAATTTCATTTGAGCACTCCCATTAGGCCCAATGCTTGTAAAAATTCTTCAGGCGTGACCAAGCCCATGACCCGTGATTCAGGGATCTCTCTGCCCTTACCATCAAATAAAATTACTGTAGGCACCCCTTCAATATCATATTCTTGAATGATTTGCTGCACTTGCGGATCATCCTGATTGGTCACATCCATGCGTAGGGCCGTGACCTTAGCTAATTTGGCCTGAACATCCGCACGGGAAAAAACTGTGCGGTCTAGATCGTGACAATTGGGGCACCAATCGGCATAAAAATCAATAATAATAGGCTTGTTATGTTTAATGGATTCCAACGCTGCCTGCTTGCTATATGGTTTCCAAATGGAATCAGCTTGATGTACAGCTGAATTTGAGGTACGCTGGCATGAAGTAAATGCCAGTACAACAAGGATAAAGGTTAGAAGTAGTTTCATGGAAAAAATTATAACATGTTAAATAAAATTTCAAATAAGTATTGCGCCTATATTCCAGCAGAGTTAGTATAGAAACATTCAATCAAGAACACTTCTGCAAGTAATACTTGAGAGGCATAATCTATGGTCGTTGTTATTCTTAATCCCTCTTTTGGCGATAATTTCGTCCGGGTTGCCCGATGGTCAGCTAAATCCCGTGGTCGCGTTCAACGCCATCCTGAATATTTGCTTACTGCTGCCCAAGTACTCATTGATGCTGGTCATGAAACCCATTTCGTTGAGGCTGCAGCGCGTAATTTTACAGCCGAAGAATCCATCGAAACAACGGTCAATTTAAAGCCTGATTTATTGGTCATGCACGTGACCACACCGTCGATCTATTCAGATATTGAACAAGCTAAAATTATTAAATCTAAGGCCAACTGCAAAGTTGTATTTATAGGCCAGCATGCGACAGCTGAAGTCGATAATACCTTTGAAATTAGTCGCGGTGTTGTTGATTATATTCTACCACGCGAATATGATTATACCCTGCGCGATTTGGCTAATGGTGTTCCTGATGATAAAAATTTGGGGCTTTGCTGGCTTAAAGACGGTAAGGTCGTCAAAAACCTTCCTCGTCCTGATATTGATGTTAATGAACTGCCATTTCCTGCATGGCAATTGATTCAGCCAGAATGGTACCCAGATGGCGGTAAGAAATTTCCGTTCCTTACCTTAATGACCGGTCGCGGCTGCAATAATGCCTGTACCTTCTGCCGTGATCCGCAATTGATGTATGGATATAAGTTGCGTAATCGACGGGCTGATTTGGTGGTGGCTGAAATGGAACATGATCTCAAACTCCATCCGCAAATCCGTGAGATTATGTTTGAAACCGATACCTTTGCCGCTGAAAAACAACATGTCATTGATGTTTGCAATTTGATCATTGAAAAAGGTATTAATAAACGTGTCAGCTGGTCTTGCAATATGCGTGTGAATACGGATTTGAGCCTTCTGCCTTTGATGCGCAAAGCTGGTTGCCGCATGCTTATGACTGGATTTGAATTTGGTACTGATGAAAATCTGCGTGTCATCCGCAAAGGTGGGGTTTCCGTTGATATGGCCCGTGAGTATTCCAAAGAAGCTCATCGCCTTGGCTTTACCATCCATGGTTGTTTTATGATTGGCGCTCCAGGGGAGACCAAGGACAGTGCACGCAAAACCATTGATTTTGCTAAATCCATGCCGTTGGACACGATCCAAATTACTGGCGTGGCCTCCTACCCTGGCACATCGCTTTATAAGTGGGCCAAGGAGAATAATTACATCCTCGCTCGCGACTGGAAGGATTGGTTAACTGAAAATGGTGAACAACGGACCCTCTTGTCGTACCCACAGTTTTCACATAAAGACATTGATGAGCATATTGATATTGGTTTAAAGGAATTTTATTTACGGCCAAAGCAAATTTGGAGCATGTTTATTTCCATCAATTCTGTGGGTGATTTACTGCGGAAATTGCATGGATTTAAGGCCTTTATTCAATATTTTACCCAAAAAATGATTAGAAAACTTCAGGGCAAAAATACCGATGAACGTCCTGGTCCTAAATTTTTAAATCGTACTGTCAGGTCTCGTCCGGCGAAATCTGTCCCTGTATTGACACCAGTGCATTGATTTGGTATATTTTAATGAAGCCCCGCTTGGATCATTGATCAATCGGCGGGGTCCTATAAGGAGAGAAATAATATGGCCCATATAGTAACTGAACCATGTATTAAATGTAAATATACTGATTGCGTGACTGTCTGCCCTGTTGATTGTTTTCACGAAGATGCAGAAATGTTGACCATTGACCCGGAAGTATGCATTGACTGCGGCGCCTGCATTCCTGAATGCCCGGTCCAGGCGATTTATGCTGATGCTGATGTTCCAGAAAAATATAAAAGTTTTACTGCGCTCAATGCCACAAAGTCTAAAGAGTTGCCTGTAATCACTCAAAAGAAAACTCCTCTGGCGCCTCCTAAATAATTGCGAATACTTGAAACATCCTTTGTTCCTTTTTGGGCTTAGGATGTTTTCTTTTTAATATGACAAATCCTAAAGCTTGGTTAATGAATAAATGGAATATACAAACAGATCGAGACTTTTGGTTGATTATGTTGACCTACTCTTTGGCTGGGATGGCTATTTTGCCGGTCAAAAAGATTATTTTTCATGCTGTAGGCATAACGCCCCATACACCATTTTGGATTGTAGTTTTAGTTTATATTCCCCTCGTCCCACCAGCCTACCAAGTCGGTTTGATTTTCTTTGGAAGTATTTTAGGACAGTTTGATTTCGTTTGGGGACAGGCTAAAAAAAGATTTCGGATTAAAAGCAAAGTTAAAACTGCTTAAACCTGCGGAAAAATATAAAGCATAAGATAAACCACGACGCCGGTGACTGAAACGTAAAGCCAGGTGGGATAGAGCTTGCGGGTAATCCTGGTGTGTTTATCTATTTCCCCTCGTAAAGCATATCGTATGGCCATAATGATAAAAGGCACGATCGTGACTGCCAAAAGCGTATGTGGTATGAGCACAAGGAAATAAATAATTCTTAGAATACCTTTGCCCTGATAGTGTGAAATTCCTCTCGATGTTAAATGATAATACAGATAACAGCATAAAAATAAGGCAGAACAATAAAAAGCTGAAATCATGATCTTTTTATGTGCCTCTACTTGTTTATTTTTGATGGCAATACCACCAAAGATTAAGAGAATACCTGCCGTGGCATTGAGACTTGCATTAATAGTGGGAAGAAGCGGCGGGTGCATTAAAAAATCCCATCAACAACAATTAGGATTAAAAGAAGTGGTAAATAGAGAATTGAAGCCCCTAGAATTTTACGTGCATCGATATTTGATTGGGTCTTTTGAAAAAGAAAAGCTGTGTACAAAACCCCAAAACCTAAGACAAGCGCACCCCAAAAATAAATCTTTCCAGACATCCCCATTAAAGATGGCATCAGTGAAAAAGCAACCAATAAAAAGCTAAAAGCGGTGATTTGCGAAAAAGTAAATTTAGCTTCTGGATGCACCACAGGCAACATTTTAAAGCCCGCTTTTTTATAGTCTTCCTTATAAAGCCAGGCAATGGCGTAAAAATGCGGATGCTGCCAGGTAAAAAGAATTAAGAATAAAATCCAGGCACCAGGATCCAAATGATTGGTTGCTGCAGCCCATCCTCCTAGCGGTGGAATAGCCCCTGGAATGGCCCCTATCGTGGTATTAAGCCAGGTTAGTCGTTTCATTGGTGTATAGACTAAAACATACAAAAAACAGGTCAACAGGCTTAAAAAAGCGGTCAATAAATTGACCTTCCAGCAAAAAACGAAAAGTCCAAGAAGGATAATTGTAGTTCCAAACCCTAAAGCTTGGGCAGGTGAAATAATCCCCATGGGAAGAGGTCGCTTGCGGGTGCGCTGCATGAGCCCATCCACGTCACGTTCTAAATATTGATTTAGTACGGAAGCTCCACCACAGGTTAAGGCTGTGGCCAATAACGTCCATGCCAAGATATCAAGATGATAAAAGCTACCTTGAGCAAAATAAAATCCTAATGCCGTTGTCACCAAAACCAGCATCATAATGCCAGGCTTGGTCATGCCCCAATACAATTTATACAGACGTAATTTATTCATTTTTTAAGGTAGCTTTAAATTGGTGCCAGGTTAAGGGAGATGCACGCAAAACCATCAAAAAAGACAAGGCTAATACAATGGCCCCGGTTGTGACGTGCATGCTTGTAGTATAAACTTCTTTATGGGAAAGTACAGTTGAAATTCCTAAGGTAATCTGTAAAATGATTGCTAGGTTCATCCAGTACAATGTTTTCATGATCAAAGGTTTATCTAAACACTCTTTATAGGCAATTTGATTGAGCCATAAAAGATTAAGCAAGATTAAAAAAGCCCAGCAGCGGTGGGTTAGATGAATCATCACCTGGCCTAAATTAACCGGATCTAAATTGTTTTCAAATCGCCATTCATTAACACGGTTAAGCCAGGATTGGTCAAATGACGGCAGAAAAGTCCATCCCATCGTCGGAAAATCAGGAATAGCCAAGCCTGCCTGGGCATGACGCATCACGTTTCCAAGGATCAACTGAACATAAATCAGGCCCATTAAAACAATGGACCAACGCAGGAATTTTGCATTATAGCCCTCTTCTTCTAGGTTCCAGCGATGATGACGTTCAGCAGATAAGGCATAGGCAATAAAAATTACGATCAAGAAAAAAGTTTGAGCCAAAACACCATGAAAGGTTGATAACCAAACCGGAAGAAAAAATAAAACTGTCAAACCACCCAATACGCCTTGAAGTACTACTGTTAGAAAAGCAAAAATGCTCAAGCGTTTAATCCAAACCGACAAGTGTTTTCGTTGGAGTATTAAAATGGTTAAAATGAAGGTCAAAAGCCCAACCAGTGAGGCCAACATACGGTGAGTATGTTCGTATTTAATCCCCCCTGCCATTTTATTTAATGGATAGGCAAACATAAATTTGCCATAGGTGGTTGGCCAGTCAGGCACCGAAAGACCTGATTCAGTGCTTTTGACCAAGGCACCTAAAAGGATTAAAAATAGAGTGATGACGCAAAGGAATTTCGAATAGCGCCGTAAAAAGACAGATTGTGATTGCATATCTGGGGGGCTTATTTAAGTAACTTGACGATAAACCAATAACATGCAGCTAAAAAGACGATAACAGATGTAAGCCACAGTAACATGAAGAAAAATTCTTTTGGTTCCATACCAGGATTTATGATCATGGTACGGTCAACCCCATTGATCCATAAAACATAAGCTTCCAAATCAGCAATTTGCGCCTGGGTTAGGGCATGCGATTGGCCAAAGTCTGGCATCGCAGGGCCACCTGGCTCAGGGTTCGGTGCACCTTTTTGAATAAATTGATCAATATGGTTTACGAACAGTTGAGGATCTTCATTATATACTCCCCGATCAATTGGATTTAAGGCTGGAACACCGTGAGGCGCAACATTTCCTGTTTGGTATGCAGTAAATCCAGGTGTTTTATTATCACCGTGAGGTCCATGGCACATGATACAGGATTGATGGAAGAGAATCGCACCATGATCGCGATCACCAATAATATTAGCTGATTGAATGCTGCTTGAGGATGTAGAAGCAGTTTCAGCGCTTCCAGAAGCCTCTTCTGCTTCAGCTGCAGCAGAAGCTTCAACCTTCCTGGATTTTAAGCTGTCCAAGAAATCAACCACTGCATTTAATTGTTGATCATTTAGGCGACTGGCAAAGGAAGGCATAATGCTCATTGGATTATGTTGTTGAGGTGTCAATAATTGAGCCTTAAGCCAATCTTTTGTAGGTTTGTCTTTTTGGATCGCCAAAATCAAATCAGGACCTGGTTTATTACTGACTCTGCCCTGCACTGTATGGCATTGAAGACATCCAACGGAATTGACTAATTGTTCACCATAGGCTTTATCATCGGTTGCACCACCAGTTGTTGAAGTAGGTGCTGCTGGGGGTGGCGTTGGTGCCGCAATTTTACCTGTTGCCTGAAGGGTTTGAATATAATTGACTAAAAGCCATACCTTTTGACGAGATAAATGAGCATATGGAGGCATGATGGTGCGTTGATTATGTGTCTGAGGTGAAATGATCTGGGTATACAGCCATTCTGCAGTACGGTTATTTGTTTTAGCCATCAAGAGATCCGGCCCTTGCTTGTTGCTGCTGACTCCGGTGGTGGTATGGCATTCTGTACAGCCTAGAGTTTTAAATAGCTCTTTGCCTGATTTGGTTTCTTGGGAGCTTGCAGCAACTAAAGCAGCATATTTATCTGTCAAATTAGCTTTTTGCATTTCAGATAATTCAGCAGGCTTATAAGGTGGTTCCATTTGGGCCAGCTCAGCTGGAGAGCGATAAACATAGCCCATCCAGGTCAAGGTTAAAATCACTGCCACAAAAGCAAAACCAGTCAAAACAACAAAACCACGTTTAAAAGGATTCTTCTCCGGGCTTTTATCTAGGAATGGCAAGGTCCCAAAAAGCAAGATAATAAATAAAGGAGCACCCGCAGTGCCTAATGCTTCAAGAGGTCCTGGTAAAAATTTCAAAATTTGATATAAAAATAAGAAGTTCCATGCCGGTTTAGGAGTAACAAGCGTGTCCATGGGATCAGCAAGCCCAGCAAAAGGAGCCGGAAAAAATGCTGATAGAAAAACTAACAACATAAATATCAAAAAGCTCACAACCACATCTTTGAAAATTTGTTCTGGCCAGAAATATCCGACACCCTTACGTTTTTTCTCATCCCATGGGCCTGATTCGCCATATTTACGGAAGGCAACCAAATGAAGCATTACAAATACGGCAATTGCGCCAGGCAAAAGGGCCACATGCAGGACATAGATGCGCAACAAGGCCATTTGGCCCATTTTATTAGCACCTTGTAAAATTTGCTCGGTAAGCGGACCTACAATAGGAACAGAACCTGCAATACCAATCCCTACCTGCCCTGCCCAATATCCAGTCTTATCCCAAGGAAGGACCGGACCTGTAAACATAAAAAGGGCAGTCAAAACAATCAGCACAATACCAATCAGCCACACCATCTCACGAGGTTTTTTGTAGGAACCCCAGATAAAGACGCGCAAGGCATGAAGCCCGACGATGATGGTAAAAAGAGTACCACCCCAGTAGTGAAAACCATGGATGAGCCAACCCCAGGGAACTTGCAGGCGAAGATAACTTAAACTTGAATACGCATAATCAATGGTAGGAACATAATAAAATAGCTGCCAGATACCAGTGACAATTTGGATGGTCAGCAAAAATAAACAAGCACTGCCCAAGGTGTAAGAAAAGCGTGTACCACCAGGGATTTCTTCATGTAAAAATTCAGCACCAGCTTTGATCAGACCCGTACGTTCATCAATCCAATCTTTGACGACATTTACTATCGATTTCTTATTATTCTCCATACCTTCCTATTCTTTTCTTCAGGCGATCAGCTTAAATCTGGACTTTTTCAGGAATAGCAGCCTTATAAAGCTGCCATTGTACAAACAATTCTCCCCCTTGAATCTTATAGGGAAGAGTATCCAAAGGTCTTGGTGCCGGACCACCAATGCATTTGCCGCTTTCATTAAAAACACTGCCGTGGCAAGGACAGGCAAATTGTTCTTTATTAGGATAGAACGTGTAACGGCAATTCAAATGAGGGCAAAGAGGTGAATATACTGTTGCCTTATCAGCTGCATGTTTAATGACCCAAATATCGTAAACTACATTGTTGGTGATAAAAGCTTGCTTATCAATGGATTCAAAGGTCATCTTGGTCGGCACACCGGTTGGGATGGCCGGAAAATTAGGGACTTTTTCAAATTTTTCATCAGAGCCTTCATTGGAAGGGATCAGATAAGAAACTAAAGGAATGGTCAAGCAAAAGGTCAAAAGACCCATAAAGGCCGCAGTCAGGCCTACGATAAAATTGCGTTTTTGGACATCCTCGGGTTCATTGGAACGAGGTGTGTGTTTATGTTCAGTCATGGATTCCTTTCTCCTGCTGTATCCATTGATCAAAATCTGATTGGCTGACAACATAGACAACGCCCCGCATGCGGTAATGGCCTAAACCGCAAAGCTGAGAACAGGCGATCTCATATTGGCCAATTTTATTGGGAGTAAACCAAACCGAGGTGGTCATGCCTGGAATCACATCTTGCTTAACACGCATGGCTGCAAGGCCAAAGCTATGGATGACATCCTTGCTAGTCAAATGGATAATGACTGTTTTATTGACTGGCAGATAGATTTCATTCATGGTAGTGATATTGTCTTTATTGTCAGGATCTTTAGGATCAAGGCCCATAGGATTGTCATTTAAAAATCGAGCTGAGGAACGGCCAAATTTTCCACTGGGTGCATAACGGACATTCCAGGCAAACTGCTGGGCCACTACCCTAATTTCCATGATATTTTTGCCTTGAGGAAAAGATGCCTGGTGCACCGCCCAGAAAGGAATGGAAAAAAGAAAAAGTAGCACCAATTCCGCAATGACCACACCCCACTCTACATACGAAGAAACATAATGAGCAGCGTGAGAATCTGTTGCTTTTTTATTTTTAGAGGCACGAAATTTGAATAAAACGACAACAAAATAAATGGCCCAGCCGACAAAAAGGATCAGCACCAGACCGTGGATCAAATACATCAAAGTATCATTATCACGGCCTTCAACTGAGGCCAAAGGCTGCATGGGAAGTAATTTTTGTAAAAGTGAATCCATAAATTTCTAGTAAGTGGTAAATTCGCTGGGTGTCCGGGGAGAATAAACAATATCCCAGGCTGGCCAAAATAATAATGTTACAAAAACCACAACGGTTAATAGTAAAAGCAAATGCACCGTTCTTTTTTTGGTCATCAAGTGCATGAAATAAAATCCAAGAATGCCGGCTTCAATACAAGCGATTGGCACAATCAGAAAAATACCCAAGATATGAAGCTGTAAATGACTGATTAAAAGAATGACGCCTAAAAGCAGAATAATTGTGATGTAAATTAAAATATCACGTTTTAATTCATCCGGCTGATGTTCTGAATGATGTTCCATAATTTTTTTATAATAAATACAGGGTTGAAAACAAGAATATCCAAACCAAATCAACAAAGTGCCAATATAAACCAGCCACTTCTACCCTATTGATCATCCATTGCTTATTGATCGAGTACATCTTCATGCCTGGCCCAATATAAAAAGTGTTGACCAGGATCCCTCCGATAATATGCAAGGCATGTAAACCCGTCATCAAAAAATAAAGGCCTAAAAAGACACTGGTCTTTGGAAACTCACCGTGGCTGAAATGCTGATAATACTCAACACCTTTGAGGCTCAAAAAGATAAAGGCAAAAAGGATGACTAGCATCATGAATTTTTTATATTTAGCAACATCATCGGCTTTGAGGGCCACCCATGCGCGGATATAAAATATACTCGAAGTCAAAAGCACAATACTATTGATGGCACCAATAGGAACATTTTGAATATCAGATTGGACGGGCCAAGAAAAGGAACCAACACGCAACAAAATGTAGGCTGAAAAAAGTGAACCAAAAAGCATGACTTCTGAAGCGAGAAATAACCAAATACCAAATTTCGCATTATAAAGACCAGTATCTTCACGCGGATGAACAATGTACGGTATAAATTCTTCTGTTTCGTGTGTCTCGTGCATAAATGTCAAACTTTCCTTAAATTTCTTTTTGGTCCTGAGGGCTATAATCCTTTGGCGCACCTTCCAAGCTATAACTATAAGGATCACGATAAACGACAATCGGCTTGGTGAAATTACCATGGCCTGGTGGTGTTGGTGTGGCCCATTCCAAGGTGGTTGAGTGCCATGGGTTATCAGAATGGACCTTCTCTCCGTGATTCATGCTGTAAAAGAAATTGATGATAAAGGGGATTTGGGCCAACCCCAAAATCCATGCAGCCCAGGATATCACTACATTCCAAAAAAGCACATCATGGGCAAATAAATAGGTAGCTCCTCCGTCGTACATACGGCGGTTAACACCCATTAAACCCTGGATGAGCATGGGGAAGAAAACAAAATTCATGGCGATCAAGGTCGGCCAAAAATGCAAATGACCTAAGATATTATTCATCATGCGCCCGGTGGCCTTGGGGTACCAATAATAAATACCTGCAAACAAGCCTAAAATAACGCCAGGAGCCACCACATAATGGAAATGGCCAATGACATAATAAGTATCGTGTAATGGGATATCAGTCGCCGCTAGGCCTAAAGGCAAACCAGTAAGCCCACCAAAACCAAACATCGGTAAAAAGGCCAAGGCAAACAGCATTGGCATATTAAACCTGATAGATCCACCCCAAAGTGTAATAAATAAGGTAGAAACAATGATCACTGAAGGAATAGAAATAATCATGGTGGTGGTTTGGAAAAAGGCCGTGATATCAGTGCCCATACCAGTTAAATAGGTATGGTGCGACCACACAACGAAGGATAAAAAGCCTAAGAAGATAATTGAATACCTCATCATTGGATAGCCGGCAATAGGTTTTCTGGTGTTGTTGGCAATGATTTCGGTCACGATGCCAAGTGCAGGCAGGATCAACACATAAACTTCCGGATGACCTAAGAACCAGAAAAGATGCTGCCACAATAACGGATTTCCACCACCGCTGGCATGATAAATTTGACCATTCACATAAAGGCCTGTTGGCAAAAAGAAGCTGGTTCCTAAGAGGCGGTCACATAATTGCAGAAAGGCAGCCCCTTCCAGAGGCGGAAAAGCTAGTAAAAGCAAGAAAGCGGTAATTAATTGTGCCCAGATAAAAAATGGCAGGCGTTCAAAGGTCATGCCAGGAGCACGTAAATTAAAAATAGTGACAATAAAATTAAGCGATGAAAGCAAGGAAGAAATGATGATGATGGCCATGCTAAAAAGCCATATAGTTTGGCCGTCATGGGAAATATCAGATAGCGGTGAGTATGATGTCCATCCATTGCTGGCAGGACCGCCTGGCAAAAAGAAGCTGGATACCATCAAAAGACCACCGATCATAAAATCATTGGCATCCAATATCTTTTCTTAAGTCTTTTTTTCCTTTTACTAGGTTTTTGTTTAGTCATGATGATGCGCTGGCAATTGGCGTACCCAGGCCATCCCATGCCCTTGATTGGCAAACTCTTTGGTG
>Ga0206857_1064_pt2 | contig 16671 bp, 14 predicted proteins | sample Alteio_BWOrgCont_49_FD_152865 | JGI IMG/M metagenome (GOLD analysis project Ga0206857, IMG submission 152865) | Enriched cells from forest soil in Barre Woods Harvard Forest LTER site, Petersham, Massachusetts, United States -... | ecosystem: Environmental > Terrestrial > Soil > Temperate forest >...
TTGCCTTTTGGTCCGCCAAACTGGTCGGCATAGCCATCGGTGAAGAGATACAATACATCCCCCCTTCCCCCCCGAAGGGGGGATTTCTGCCAAACCTGAGAACCCTCCTTTGGAGGGTAGGGAGGCCTGCAATTTAATTTCATGTGTGGTGAATGGTTTAGGATTATCGGTTTTACCTATCGGCTGTTTGTCAGCAGGGAGTTCTTTCAGTTCATTGTTTTGAATGTACCAAAGTGAATTAAACGCACCGGACCATTTAAGAGTAATCCCTCCTTCGGAGGGAGTTAGGGAGGCTAAAGAAATATCCATCCCATCCTGTACATTACTTTCACTTTTCTCGAAAGTTTCAAGAACTAGCTCTCTTGTTTTATCCAGAATCTTCCCCGGTTCGGTTATCTTAAACTCTTTAACTGTTCTGTTCAATGCATTACTGCAAACCACGCTAACCATGGCACCCGGTACACCATGCCCTGTGCAATCGGCTGCAGCTATCAGTATAGCAGACTCCGTCTGCTCAAGCCAGTAAAAATCACCTGCGACAATATCTTTAGGTTTATAGAGAACGAATGATTCGGGCAGAAGTTTTGCAACAAGGCTCAGGGGTGGAAGAATAGCATCCTGCAAACGTTTCGCATAATTAATAGAATCGAGAATGTCTTTGTTCTTTTCCTCAATTACCTTGTTCTTTTTTTCAATAACCGATTTCTGCTTGTTGGTTATACGCAATGAGCGGAATATAAAAGCTGCAAATATTAAAACCAGTATTAACCCGGCACCGACAGCCCAGGTAATAATTGTTTGCTTGCGTTTATCAGCTTCTGCAAGTGCGTCTTTTTTATCCTGTTCTGCTTGCCGGGCTGCTTGTTTCTTTTCGAATTCATAAGTGATTTCTTTGCGGGTAAGGGCTTTGTTTTTTATCGATATTGAACAATGTATCTTTCAATACCATAGCTTTTTTATACCATACAAGTGCCAGTTGGGGCCGGCCTGTAGTATCATATAGCTGCGACATAAATTCAGCTAATTGCCTAAGGTCATTTTTGTCTCCAATGCTATCATCAATATTAATTGCCTTTGTTAAAAACGCTTCTGCTTTTTTAAATTTTCCCGTTCTGGTATTAAGCACTCCCAAATTCCCCAGGATATTTGCCATACCATTTTTATCGCCCAGCTCTTCATCCATTTTTAATGCCTTTGTAAAACAATCTAAGGCCTCGGGGTACTTTTTTATGATTATTGAATATAAGCCCTATGTTACCAAGGTCGTTTGCCTGTCCTACCTTATCTCCAAGGTCTTCGTCCATTTTTAGGGCCTGCTGGTAATAATCCAGGGCTTTATCTGAATTCCCCAATTCAGAATACAGGTTTCCTATATTGCCCAAAATGTTTTCCTGTGCCAGCTTAAATCCTCCATCTTCTGCAAGTTTCAGCGCTTTCATTTCATAATCTAGCGATTTGGAATAGTTCGCCAGGTTTTCATAAACATTTCCCACATTGCACAGGTCGCCTGTCTGCCCTTGTTTGTCTCCCAGTAATTCGTCCATTTGCAATGCTTTCAGGTCATAATCCAATGCGTTCGGGTAATCACCCTGCATATTGTACACAATTCCAATGTTGCCAAGGTCGCTTGCCTGCCCGGCTTTATTCCCAATGTCTTCCGATATCTTTAATGCCTTCAGGTAATATTCAATGGCCTTTGAATAGTCTCCTTTTATGGTTGATCCGATACCTGCGTTATTATATGCCTTTACCTGTCCGTTTTTAGCAGCCAGAACTATTTTCCCATTAAGCGAAAGAGCGAGTTTTGTTGCAAGGGCATCTGCTTCCATTGCCAGGGAAATGGTTGTGTCGGGGGGCATTAGTGTATACAGCCTGGGCAAGGATGCTAAGGTGGTTTAATTTAGTAGTGTCTTCCTTGTCAGTCTTTAAAAGTGCTATAAGGGAATCTGATTTGCCGTGTTGTGCAGAGCAACGTGAATAATGAAAAATGAATAATGAAAAGCATATAAAAACTTTCACCACTTTCACGATATGTAATTTTCCGTTTTTCATTAAACCCTTATTCCAATAATAAGCACATCATCCACCTGTTCAAGGTTTCCTTTCCATTCCTCAAATGTCTGTTCAAGCAGTTGTTTTTGCTCGGCCATAGACTTTTTACTTATCATTTTTAGTTTTTCATTTAAAGCTTTGTATTTGAATTTCTTGCCTTTTGGTCCGCCAAACTGGTCGGCATAGCCATCGGTGAAGAGATACAATACATCCCCCCTTCCCCCCCGAAGGGGGGATTTCTGCCAAACCTGAGAACCCTCCTTTGGAGGGTAGGGAGGCCTGCAATTTAATTTCATGTGTGGTGAATGGTTTAGGATTATCGGTTTTACCTATCGGCTGTTTGTCAGCAGGGAGTTCTTTCAGTTCATTGTTTTGAATGTACCAAAGTGAATTAAACGCACCGGACCATTTAAGAGTAATCCCTCCTTCGGAGGGAGTTAGGGAGGCTAAAGAAATATCCATCCCATCCTGTACATTACTTTCACTTTTCTCGAAAGTTTCAAGAACTAGCTCTCTTGTTTTATCCAGAATCTTCCCCGGTTCGGTTATCTTAAACTCTTTAACTGTTCTGTTCAATGCATTACTGCAAACCACGCTAACCATGGCACCCGGTACACCATGCCCTGTGCAATCGGCTGCAGCTATCAGTATAGCAGATTCCGTCCGCTCTAGCCAATAAAAATCACCAGCGACAATATCTTTGGGTTTATACAGGACAAATGATTCGGGCAGCGTTTTTGCAACAAGGCTTAAGGGCGGTAGAATAGCATCTTGCAGACGTTTTGCATAATTAATAGAATCGAGAATGTCTTTGTTCTTTTCTTCAATTACCTTGTTCTTTTTTTCAATAACCGATTTCTGCTTGTTGGTTATGCGCAATGAGCGGAAAACAAAACCTGCAAATATTAAAACCAGTATTAACCCGGCGCCGACAGCCCATGTAATAATTGTTTGCTTGCGTTTGTCAGCTTCTGCAAGTGCGTCTTTTTTATCCTGTTCTGCTTGCAGGGCTGCCTGTTTCTGGGCAAAGTCAAAATTCATTTCCGATTGCACCGTTTTTTTTGTGTTGGCTTCATTTATAAGGCTGTCCTTGTATGCGGTAAATTTTTTATAATCGGTAAACGCCGCCTGGTAATTACAGGTAGCGCTGTCTAAGTCAGCCATATAACTATAAGCGGTTTTAATGTCTTCTTTCTCTTTTATTTTTTCCGAGAAAGCCAATGCAGAATCTATATAAGCTTTGGCCAGGGCGTATTTTTTCTCCCGGATATATATATACCCTATGGCACCCAGGTTGCGGCCAATGCCTTCGTTGTACCCTATCTCCTTTTCCATGGCAAGCGCTTTAAAATGGTATTGCAACGACATTTCATCTTCCCTCTCGGCATCGTATATGTTTCCTATATTACCCAGTACGCGTGCAGAGCCTTCCTTATATCCCATTTCATTGTTTATGGTGTCGGCTTTTTGCAGGAATTCCAGCGCTTTTGAATACTTACCCATGTCGCCATATATAATGCCTATGTTACCCAGGTTGGAACCTATACCATCTTTATCATTTATTTCTTCCGCTAAGGCCAGTGCTTTAAAATCGTATTCCAGCGCTTTTTCAAAGTTCTGTTGCTGGTAGTAAACGTTTCCTATGTTGCCCAATATTATATCGCCGTGCCCCTTATCTCCATACTTACTGTTTATGTCAAGCGCCTGAAAATAATAATCGAGCGCCTGTGGATAACTACCCATTGAATAATAAGCAAGCCCTATATTGCTTAACTGCGATACCACTCCTTTTTGATTATTTATTTGCTTGTATATATCCAGCGATTTAAAACAGTATTCAAGGGTACCCGTGTAATTGCCCTGGTCGTTATACAGAATTCCTAAATCGCAATAGTTATCGGCTATGCCTTTTTTGTTTCCAATTTCGGTATTCAGTGCCAGCGCTTTATTGGCATAGATCAATGCTTTGGCATAGTCACTCTGGTTTTCATAAATAATGCCGATGTTTCTTAAGGCGGCAGCAATACCTTTTTTGAAGCTGAGCTTTTCGGCCAATACCTGTTCAGTATGGGCACAGTCCATAGAACTATCGAACTTACCGGTGCCCCATAGTTTGCGGCTTAACAAGTCGAGGGTATTAACTTTACCGGTATCGTTTTGCTGGCTTGTTACAACATTACGTAACGAATCAATAATATGTGTTTGTGTATGGCCAAATGGAGAGTTTATAAAGCAAAGAGCCGTTAAAGCTATCATTAACTTCAATGCTTTAGAAACTGTATGCGCTCTATAATCTTTCACTGTAACAAATATACTTTTTTCATAAAAGAAGCGAATTGTTAATTTTGGGTGTAAACTTTCAACTATTGAAATCGTCTAAATACAAAATACACTCTATGCAAATCAAGAAACTACTTATCACTTATTCCTTACTCCTTATCCCTTTCTCTTTTGTTTTTTCCCAAGCCTGGGCGCCTGTGGGTGTGGGTACTAACGGCAATATAACTGCACTCGATAGTGTGAATGGCCTTTTATATGCAGGCGGAACCTTTACTTATGCAGGGGGTATTTCAGCCGGAAACATTGCGTCGTGGAATGGTACCACATGGGCTTCTTTGGGTACCGGTATTAACGGCGGTGGTGTATTAGGGCTCACAGGCTACCATGATAGCCTGTATGCAGGCGGGCAGTTTACTGTGGCAGGTGGTAAAACGGTAAGCAATGTGGCGGAATGGAACGGAACATCGTGGTCGGCATTGGGTGCTGGGGTTAACGCAACGGTGCATGTGCTGGAGGTATATAATGGCAACCTGTATGCAGGCGGACAATTTACCCTTGCCGGTGGTAGTCCAGCCAGTTACATAGCTATGTGGAACGGAACAGCATGGTCGGCATTGGGCAAGGGTGTAAACGGATTTGTAAATGCAATGACAGTATACAATGGTAATTTATATGTAGGCGGAACATTTGACAGTGCAGGTGGCGTGTTGGCGAACCATATAGCCATGTGGAACGGTTCAACATGGTCGGCTGTGGGTAGCGGAACCAACAAATCGGTAGCATCATTTACAATATATAACGGAGATCTTTGTGTGGGTGGAAGCTTTACTACCGCAGGAGGAGGATCAGCTAACTATATCGCTCTGTGGAATGGTACTTCATGGTCAGGGGTGGGTATTGGCATGACCCGCTATGTTCCTGCCCTGGCAGTGTACGGGGGTAACCTGTATGCCGGTGGCGGGTTCGATACAGCAGGTGGAATACAGGTAAATTATATTGCCCAATGGAATGGTTCTATATGGTCGGAAATGGGGCAGGGGATGAGCAGCTATGGTTATGTGTATGCCCTGGCCGATTACAGTGGTAATCTTTATGCAGGCGGAGATTTTGACAGTGCAGGCGGGCAAATTGCAAATTATATTGCCCAATGGAATGGCGTAGCAGGAATAAATGAATTAACTGATAATGCAGATATAAAAGTTTACCCGAATCCGTCGAATGGTGTATTCACCATTCAGTCGTCAGCCAACAGTCTTCAGTCGATAGTGGAAGTGTATAATGTACTGGGAGAAAAAGTGTTTTCTTCGCAACCCAAAACCCCTAAAGGGGCTTTGAATAAGGTTGATATCAGCACTAACCCGGGTGGCGTTTACCTCTATCGCATTTTAACCGAAAGCGGCAACTGTATTGCCAGTGGAAAACTGGTGAAGGAATAGGGGATTCCGCTACTTTTTACTATATTTGATATTCTAAAACCGCTTCTATGAAAAAACTGCTACTTGCATTATGGGTAATTGTATTTACCTCGTCTGTTTTATCTGCCCAAAACAAGAATGAACAAGCGGAACAATTATGGTATCAAAACAAGGCTATAATTGATAAAAATATTGCTGGTACCGACAAGGTAACCAAAATGCAGTATAAGAAGTTTCTGAAATACAATGCTGCATCAATTGCTCAATACAAAAAGGACTTTTTTAAGAAATATGTTTACCAGGCATTAGATGCGAACGGTATTAGAGATTATTTCGGCGGTATGGGCGGGCTTTTAACTCTTTCATTCGACAATTTTAAAACGCAATATGCGACAAATCCGGGGATAGTTGATAAGGCAATAGCCGACAATAAACCGCAACGTATTTTAGGTACATGCAGCCCTGTTCCGGTGAATTTAGATTTCAGCAGCGGAACGCTGGCAGGCTGGAGCGCATATTATGCAACCAACAATTCAAACTCATCTTTTAATATAACAGGTATGACCGGTGGCCTTTGTGGCCCGGTGAAAGCTGCTTGTAACGACGCCCTTACAAATACCAGCGGTGCACTTACCGATTACCAGGTAACTATTGATTCAGCAGGCAATCTCGACCCAATCGATTCTTTACTGCCTGTTGTTCCTCCTGGTGCGCATTACAGTTGCCGTATAGGCGATAGTACTAATCCAAACCAGGGTGTGGCTATAATCACCGACCAATTTGTATTGCCCGATTCTACACCCGTTCTCAATTGCAATTTTGCTTTCTTATTGGAAAACCCGAATCATACTTTCCAACAACAACCATTTATGGTAATAGCTGTTTTAGATTCTGTTGGAGATACCATAATGGGATACAGGTATGTGAGCCAAAGTGGTACGTTACCGGCAATATACTATCCTCTGGAATTCGATTCAGTGTATTACCAAACTTGGAAACAGGTATCGTTTTTATTGCCCAAATATGCAGGGCATTGCGTTACTCTTGTCTACGAAGTTGCCGACTGTGCACTTGGCGGGCACTTTGGGTATGCCTATGTAAGCGCTTCATTAAGCAAAACCGCAATAGCAACTACCTATGCTGCATACTGCGGCCAGCCAAACTTCAGGCTTAATGCTACTGCCTTAGCTCCTGTATATATATGGTCGGGTCCGTGTATTACGGGCCCAACAAACCAGGCATACGCGCAGGTAACCTGTGGCGGGACTTATACATTGGTGTTGCAGGATAGCGCCCATACCTATTCCGATACTACAACTATAATTGTTCCTACTCTTCCCGGCCCCGCTCCTAAGCCATCGTTTATGGCTGATACAGTATGTGCCGGTATGCCAACAAGCTTTACCAATACTTCGGTTCCCGATTCAACCGGGGTTAATTTTTACTGGGAATTTGATAACAGTGGATACGGTTACAGCAACAACACTAACCCCAACTGGACTTACTACACTACCGGTGTTCACTATGTTCACTTAGTTGAAACTGTAAACGGTTGTGCAGCCGATACTATTGTTCCTGTTTTCGACACTGTATGTCCTACAAGTATTAAGGAAATTAACAGTAGTCAATCGATAAATATTTATCCGAATCCGTCGAATGGTGTATTCACCATTCAGTCGTCAGTCAACAGTGGTCAGTCAATAGTTGAAGTGTATAATGTATTAGGGGAAAAAATAGCATCTTCGTACCTTATTCCTGATACCAGGAATACTATCAATTTAACCTTCAATTCAGCAGGGGTATATTTCTACAGAATAATTACCGAAAAAGGTAGTTGTATTGCCAGCGGAAAATTGGTGAAGGAATAGGGCTATAAAAGCCTGCGCTAATAGGTAGAAGGTGGTATGTTAATAACTCTAATCAATATTGTTTAATGTATTGATAATTAATATGTTATATTTATTTAATTAAAGATATTATTTATATTAATTACTATTAACTTTACCCCAGAGCTTAATGGCCCTTTTTCGGGTCAAATTGCGTGAGTTATCGGTGGCTTTTTCAATGAAGTTAAGGGCAGCTTTTTTCTTCTGAATATCGGGTACAAATTGCTTTAATGCATCCAGCACTTTTCCTATGGCAATATTCTTACTTTCTTCGGTATCAAATTTGTCCTTTGAAACCCGTAAAAGTTCATCGAGAATTTTGCTCCTGTATTCGGGCTTACTTTGGGCAATAAGGCCCAGGGAAAATATGCAGTGGTTGGTGGTGATAAGATGACCTTCGTGCAGCAATGTAACAAGGGCCGGAATAAGTTTGTCTACTTTACTGTCTTTATCCACCGCCGACAGGCACCCGATAAGATCTATACCGGTCCATTTAATTATGTTGTTTTCATTGCGCAGCAGGGAAGCTACATCGTTGAAATTGGAATAAAGGGTTTCGGGGCTTTCTTTTGCCAACTGCAGTAATTCCTTCGTGAAACCGAATTTTGTTTTCGGGTCTGTAGAAGTTAGTTTATTGAAAATGGTCATAGGTCATTCCAGCGCTAAACAGTAGGCTGCTAAAATAAATATTATGGCTATTCGAAGATATGATAAAAATCATCGGTTGTACCCAACCAATTACAGGTTTAATACGTATGCCGATAACTCCTTCTTTACCCCCGTTCACTAAACCGTAACAGCCGTTCACTCAATACCCTGTTTATATGTGGTAAAGAATGGTTCTTTTTGTAAGGAAATAAACAAGGAATCTCAGTTAAAATACACCCGATGAGAAAGGTATTTATAGGATTGTTTTTATGTTTTTGTGCTAATGCTTCTTTCGGGCAATGGGATTCATTGACCAGCGGTGCAGAATTGGTTCCATCATCTCCTTCCGGAGTGTATGCTCTAGCTTCATATCAAGGCACATTATTTGTAGGTGGTTTTTTTAATATAGCAGGTGGAATGAATGAATGGGGGCTTTCTCAATGGAACGGCACAAATTGGATAATAAAGAATGGAATTAATGGGCAGGTAAATAGCATGACGACGTATAAAGGGAATTTGTATGTCGGTGGTAGTTTCAGTAATGCCGAAGGTGTTACCGCAAATAACATTGTTATGTATAATGGCACAACTTGGACTGATTTAGGTAAAGGTGTGAATGGTTTTGTAAATGCATTAGCTGTATATAATGGCAATTTATATGTAGGCGGGCAGTTCGATAGTGCAGGAGGAATACCTGCAAAAGATATTGCTGTATGGAACGGAGCTTCGTGGTCTTCTATTGGCCGCATTAATGGCAAAAGTCCGTATTCTGATGTGAGTTCATTTTGTGTATTTAATGGAGATTTATGCGTTGGAGGTTACTTTGATACTGTCGGGAACATAATTACCCACAATATAGCTAAGTGGAATGGTGCAAGTTGGTCTGCAATGGGTACTGGTATTAATGATAGTTCTGTGCTTTCCTTAGCTACTTATAATAAGAAATTATATGCAGGAGGGTACAATGATCCTACAGGTCTACACGGGAATTTTAATGCTGAATTATACACTTGGAATGGAAGCGTTTGGAATAATATGGCATATTGCAATGCGCAGAATTCTAGTGCTTTTGAAGAATATTTAGTTGGAGCTTTATTTGTATATGATTCAGTTCTATGTATTGGTGGAATATTCGATAGTATTGGCGGCTTACCAGCAAATAATATTGCTTATTGGGACGGAAATAATTGGGGTGCTTTTGGTTCTGGTATTAGCGGTTGGGAGGTTTCAGTCAATTCTTTCGGTATCTATGATTCGACTTTATATGTAGGCGGGCAATTTGATACTGCGGGAGGAATACCTGCAAATAATGTTGCCAGTTGGAAGGGCCAACCCACATCTGTAAACGAAATTAAGCCCCAATGTATTTCAGTATCTGTTTTCCCTAACCCAAGCCAAGGTACCTTTCAATTAAGAATTAGGAATGATGAATTAGGAATTAAAAAGACGGTGGAGGTGTATAATGTATTGGGCGAGAAGGTGTATTCTTCTCCCTATTCAATGCATAATGGCGAATACTCAATTGATATTAGTAATAATCCCCCTGGTTTGTATATTTACAGAATAATATCCGGTAACGGAACATATATGGCAAGCGGAAAAATAGTAGTTGAATGATGAAGAGAATTTGCGCTCCCTGGTGCATTATAGTTTTATGGTTGTTGCCTGCATGTATTAGTGCCGCTAACATGCCTGACTCACTGTTGTCGAGATTGAGTTCCGATAAGCAGGATACCAATAGGGTAAACGACCTTATTGCGCTGGCTATTTCCTATTCCGATGCCAATAAAACCGATAGTGCCATAAAGCTATGCAACGAAGCGGCAATACTGGCCCAGCAAATTCATTTTTCAAAAGGCGCTATGGCAGCTTATAATTCCAATGGGTTTGTGTACCAGGTATCGGGCAATTTTGCCAAGGCTATAGAGAACTATACCGCCGCTATGAATGTGGCACAAAATATAGGCGACAAAGTGCATGTAGCTAAATTCACAGGTAAAATAGGAACGGTCTATTCCGACCAGGGCGATTTCGATAAGGCCCTCGATTATTATTTGAAAGACCTTGATGTGGTGCAGGGTATAAACGACAAAAAAGCCATTGCACATGTTACCGGCGATATAGCCAATGTGTATGAGAGCAAAGGAGATTTTATAAAAGCCCTCGATTATAACTTCAAGGCCCGCCAGATGGATGATGATAATGGCGATAAGAAAGCCCTTGCCATTGTTAACAGTAATATTGGTAATGTGTATGTAGATGAGAAGAATTACAAATCGGCTATGGATTACTACTTCCAGGCATTGAAGGTAGATTCTGAACTGAATGATAAGAACAGTATAGCCACCAACATAGGCAACATAGGTAATATATATGGCATTTTGGGTGATCGCAGCAAAGCCCTCGACTATGCTAAAAAAGCATTGGCAATTGATGTGGAAATTGGCAACAAAGAAGGCGAAGCCATAAATACCGGCAATATTGGTAGCATGTATGCCGACGCCAAAGATTACGACAAAGCGAAAGAATACCTGTTAAAAGGTTTAGCCGCATACAATGAATTAGGTAACAAACAAGGTGTTGCTGCTACGCTCGATAACCTTGGGGGACTTAACCTGCAGCAAAAGAACTACAGTGAAGCAGAGAAGTGTTTTTTGCAATCTGCAAACCTGGCTGACAGCACACATTACCTGCCTTGTGCTGAAGAAGACTACCAGGATCTGAGCAAACTATATGCCGAAACGGGAAAATGGGAAAAGGCATATGAGGCTTCGGTGAAATACAATACTATAAAAGATAGCATGTTCAGCCAGGATAAAAGCCTTGAAATTGTTAGGTTAGAGACAAAGGCTACTTATGATAAGCAACTGGCCCTGCAGAAAGCAGAAGAAGCTAAAAACAGCGCAGTATCTAAAGAGCACAGCAAAAAACAACAGGTAATGATACTGCTGGCATCGGCCATTGCACTTATTGTTTCACTTATTGCATTGCTTTTCTTCCGCTCGTTAAAGAATGCCCAAAAAGAGAAACAACTGGCAGAACAGCAGAAATCGTTGATGGAACTGAAAGCCCTGAGAGCACAGATGAACCCGCATTTTATTTTCAATGCCATAAATTCCATTCAGCATTTTACGTTGCAGAACGATAACGAGGCTGCACAAAAGTACCTGTCGAAGTTTTCGAAACTCATCCGCGGTGTTCTTGAGAATTCCAAGTATGAAACAATACGCCTGTCAGAGGAATTAAATATGCTGCAATTATACATTGAACTGGAGCAGTTAAGGTTCTCATCGAAATTCAGTTTTACTATTGATATTGATAAGGATGTGGACACCGAAGGTGTTGTAATTGCCCCGCTTATTCTTCAGCCTTTTGTTGAAAACGCAATATGGCATGGGCTAATGCACTTGGAAGATAGAAGTGGTAAGTTGTCAATTAAAATCACAAAGCAGGGTAGTGAACTGAAATGCATTATTGACGATAACGGAATAGGGCGGAAGCGCGCCATGGAAATACGTAATGCCAAATTACACAAGTCTATGGGGCTGTCTATTACCCAGGAAAGACTGTATGCTGCCAATATGAAAGTGAATTTTACCGATAAAGAAAACTCCGATGGAACCTCGGCCGGAACAACTGTAGAAATTATGATGCCAATAACTAGTCGTAAGGGATAAGGAGTAAGTGGTAAGGAAAATGAAGATGCTGTTGATTCTAATTCGTAATTTTTAATTCCTAATTGATTGTACCATGTTGAATGCAATAATAGTTGATGACGAAGCTTCAGGTGCAGGTTCGCTGAAGATATTGCTGGGCAAATATTGCCCCGATGTTAAAATACTAGGTGTTGCCAGTTCTGCCGACGAAGCCGAGAAGATGATAAATACACTTTCTCCCAATCTTGTTTTTTTAGATGTAGAAATGCCCCATGCCGATGGTTTTCAGCTATTGGGCAGGTTTAAGAAAATTGACTTCGATGTGATATTTACCACAGCTTACAATGAATATGCCCTGAAAGCCATTAAGCACAGCGCTATAGATTACCTGCTAAAGCCTATAGATAAAGACGAGTTGATAGAAGCAGTGAAGAAATGCGAAGAGAAACATTCCACCGGGCAGAATGATTTTATAAAGATTGAAAACCTGCTGGCATCGTTAGGGCATTCACAAAAGGTGCAGAAACTGCCGGTCCCGACCATTGAAGAGATTCTATACATTGATATAGATACCATAGTGCGCTTCGAAGCCGATTCTAACTACACCCTCATCTTCCAGAAGAACGGTAAGAAGATAACTTCATCGAAGACCCTGAAAGATTATGAAATGATGCTCACAGGGCATCCGTTCTTCCGCGTACACAAGACTCACTTTATAAACCTGTCGCAGATAACCAAATACATAAAAGGAGACGGCGGCTTTGTAGTTATGACCGACGGTGCAACCATTGAGGTATCGCGCCAGAAGAAAGCCGAGCTTTTGGCAATGATGGCGAGGTGATTCGGGAAGTATAGTGCCCAGCGAATAATAAAGAACCTTGTTAAAATAAAGGTGGGTAACTTTTTGCCGGGGTACTGAATTCATTTTGACCTGCCCTGTATATTTGCGTTACCTTGAGTAAGCCAGAAAAACACGATCCATTAGCCTCGCTCCGCATACCCGATTTCAGGGCTTTTATTACCGCACGTTTGGTTATTACCCTTGCTACACAAATGCAGGGAGTAGTGGTAGGCTGGCAGATATACCAATTTACCAAGAACCCCTTCTGGTTGGGGATGATAGGGCTTAGCGAAGCCATACCATTTATAAGTACGGCATTGTTTGCAGGCCATGTTGCTGATATAATAGCCAGGAAGAAAATTTTAGTCACATCTATAACACTGCTTACATTTTGTACCGCATTGCTTTGTGTATTTACTATTAACGATAGCTATGTATTGCACCAAACAGGTATATGGCCTGTGTATGGCATTATCTTCCTGAGTGGAATTTTGCGTGCTTTTATTGCCCCGGCCAACTTCGCTTTCCTGTCGCAGATAGTTCCGCGGTCCGAATACCCTAATGCTTCTACATGGAACAGTTCGGCATGGCAGGCGGGTGCTATCGGTGGCCCTTTGCTTGTTGCTGCCTTTTACAAACCATTAGGTATAACACTTACCTATGGTCTCGACTTAACCCTTATGCTTATATCGTTAGTATGTTTTATAGTAATACCCGGAAGGCCATTACCACCTAAGGTGGAAAAGGAATCGTTGTTCGAGAGCCTTGCGAAGGGCATACGGTTTGTGTTTAAAAACGAAATTATACTGGGTGCCCTTTCGCTCGATTTGTTTGCTGTTTTTTTTGGCGGTGCAGTATCTATGCTGCCTATGTTCGCCGATAAAATGCACATGGGTGTAGAGGGACTTAGCCTGTTACGTGCAGCACCATCGGTTGGGGCGGTGCTTATGCTTGTCATTATGATTTATAAACCCCTGCTCGATAATGCTGGGCGCAACCTATTGATATGCGTTGCCGGTTTTGGAGTATGTATGATATTGTTCCCTATAGCGACCTATTATAATTTCTGGCTTGCTTTTTTATTATTGCTGCTAAGCGGCGGTTTCGACAGCGTAAGTGTAGTAACCCGGAGCACCATCCTTCAGCTTATGACTCCCGATGAAATGCGCGGGCGTGTATCGGCAGTAAATAACATATTCATAGGCTCATCGAACGAAATAGGGGAGTTTGAATCGGGTGTGGCTGCCCGCATTATGGGCCTGGTACCATCGGTTATCTTCGGCGGCACCATGACCCTGCTGGTTGTTATCTTCACCACCTTCAAAGCCAAAAAACTCAGGAGCTTGAAGTTGGAAAAATAGCCCTTTTCTTATTTTCGGCAAAAAAGGGTAGCTGTCATCATAATTGGTCTGGTTTATAAAATTAAGGCTGTATACTCAATGATGCTCCTAATTGGATTTGAAAGTATGTGTTATTATAAAAATGGGTATTTGGATAATTCCCATATACATTGGCGCTTAAGTACAATACTGCTGATTGAGTATTCGTACTTGTTCCTATATTAATAACCTTACTCAGAATATTAGTTGACATTTTTGCACTGAAATAATAATACGGGCAACTAGGCATTTTAGTATAGTTTTTAGATGAATTGTTTCCTACGGAACTATCACTTAAATTATGAAGTTGAGGACCAAGGCCAGGGTCAATAGAGCTGCTAAGAGGGGATATCCAAAACAAAGGTTGAGCTCGTAATTCGAAAGTAAGCACTTTGGATACTGCTTGTTCTGTTTTTAAACTAATTTGAATTCCTCCGGTACCACTGAATAATGCCGTAGAATCTTTTAAGGTTTTAGGGCCGGCTACATTTGTTGCTAAAAAGCCTATTGTAGGCCCAAAATAAATATGCATGAGATCCAATGGCTTCTGTTTTGCATTATTACCGCCATCTGTTATAAGCCAAGTCAAAATATTTACGTCCATGGTAACATTAAGGCTGGCATATTGTAGTAAATCTAAACGATTAACAAGGTTTGCCTTTTTGAATGTTTGTTTGTATAGTGAAAATGAAGAAAGTAAAGAGTCTTCTTTATATGCTTGAGGCGAGTATGTGCATTGCAAATAAAGGTTCCTAAGCCAGACAAATGGGCAATAATATTGATTGTTTGAATCGATAATTATTCCATGTGATTTGTTAAGAGGAAGGCTTAAGTATACATAATATTGACTAAATCCGGAAGGGTCGTTATCTCTAACACCATTAACGTTGTTATAGCTTGCCCCCCCAATAGATAGTGTTTGTGCTCCAATAGTGTCTGCTTTAGGGTTTATAAGGCACTGAACCTGACTAAGCCATGTTGAATCGTTAGATGCTTTTGTTAAAGAATCTATTTGCCTAACAGTATCTGTTAGCTTTTTCTTTCGTGAATTTAATAATTCGGTATGTAGTTTTGTTAGAATTGCCTTATTGTTTTTTATTAAACGTGCAGCCGAAGAATCAATGGTAGAAACTTTATTTATTCCATTCTTTTTAACTGCTATCTGCTTCAAATTCAATACAATATTTGACCTGTTGAGTATTTTATTTATTACCTGTTCATCACTACGTACATCTCTAAGTACAAGTTCAATAGTGCTAAATGCTGCCGACCGATAGTTGTTGTTGTTTATTTTTTCAGATATATTATTATCTAGCCTATTCATTTTACGTGAAAGCTTTGTTAATTCTCCCAGGAAGGATGAATAGTTATATGCTTTTAAGCTATCGGATTGAGTAGCCTTTCCATTTATATATGCTATATAACTGTTGCTATCATTGGCTGAACCCTTCAAGTGTACCCATTTATAGTGTAGTTTGGTTTCTTGAAATTTTAACCCATTGGCGCCTCTAAATACATATTTTATAGGCCTCCAGATATGCCATGTATGCGGGTTGAATTGTAATATTGGAGCACATCCAAAGTAAATTAATGCTATTAAAAGTATTGGTAATTTATTTTTCATTTATGTGAATTTTCTCTGCCTACTCTGATCGGTTTTCGGCTTACCCGTTTTGTTTATTGAGTTTTTTTGATTTATGTTTACTTGATTTCCCAGTAGGATAAGAAGGGTCATAAACTTTTTGGTGAGCTTGATTTACCCAATCGAATAAGAATATTTTTTCGAAATACTGAGCAATATTTTCATTGTAAATAATAACACCGGCATCGCGGTTAAATAGAACTCCGTCAGCCGACCAGTTTTGACTACTAATAAGTACAGTCTTAGAATCAACAACTATACCTTTATTATGTACCCGCTGCTGAATTTTCAATATTTTATCGAGACCGAAAGGCTTTAGTTTTTCAATCCATTGGGCTGTTTCATATTGACTTGTTATAAGCCTGACATCCAGACCTCTTTTTAAATATGCATCACTAAGTGCTTGTATTAAATCATTGAACTCACCCTGCCCATCTTTATTAGACGGGTGAATGTATTGAGTTTGCATATATATGCTCCTTTCTGCAGAATTAATAAGGCTAAGTACCTGTTGTGCATACATGTGTTTTTTAGAACCTGGGACTAAGTCGGGGGTAAGTAGTGGTTGTATTTTAATATCTACATTCTTAAAGGGCGTTATATTCCCTAAAGGGGTTATTTTGGAAGGTGTTCCTGGATGAATAGATGTTTTACTTTTCGTTGTCTTTTAAATGTTGCAGAGCCTTGTTTATATTATTATGCAATGAGGTATCCCCTGTACCTTGTCCTTTAACGGTAGCTGTAAAATCATTTAAGATATAGGCTTCAAAAAGTTTAGCAATCTCTTCGTTTTCTATTACTACGTGCCAATCACGATCGGCATTAGTAAGGCTACCTTTAGATGAATTATTGGCAGCCAGATTAGGTTCATT
>Ga0206857_1119_pt1 | contig 16314 bp, 10 predicted proteins | sample Alteio_BWOrgCont_49_FD_152865 | JGI IMG/M metagenome (GOLD analysis project Ga0206857, IMG submission 152865) | Enriched cells from forest soil in Barre Woods Harvard Forest LTER site, Petersham, Massachusetts, United States -... | ecosystem: Environmental > Terrestrial > Soil > Temperate forest >...
TGGGGTGTTTACTCATCTGGAACAAGCCCGAATTATTTTGCTGGAAGCGTAGGTATTGGCACAAACACTCCTGCCGATTTATTAGGACTCGTGTACAACAACGGAGGCGGTGTTAGTGGCGGTGGTATCACCATGCAAAGTATTGTCAGCAATGCCAATTATTATCCCACAAGAATCATTGGTCGAACCACCACCGGCACTCTTGCTAGTCCAACAACAAACGCCTCTGGGGATGATTTTTTAGCGCTCTATGGACAAGGCTATAATGCAAGTAGCGGCTGGGGAAATGCTGGCTCCATTGTTATCGGAGCAGATGCCGCCCAAGGCTGGGAAAGTTATCCTGGTTTTATTGCCTTCTACACAACCCCGAGCGGAGGAACTTCTTCCGTCGAAAGACTACGCATAGATTCCAAGGGTAATGTCGCCATTGGTTCAGGTTTACCCGCTGTGTCTTTAGACATCAGTGATCGAACAGATGCGATCGCTCTTCCCCAAGGTGCAACAGGTAGCGAACCTGCAAGTCCGCAAGCGGGTTGGGTGCACTACAATACGACGTCTAATCTCATTGAATATTACAACGGAAGCGCTTGGACCAATTTGACAACTGGAAGTACTGGCTCTTACCTCTCCAGCAGCGGAGGAACTTTGAGTGGCGGCTTAACTATTTCTGCTGGAGGAGAAACGGTCACCGGGAATAGTTCATTCACCGGAAATATTACAGTCACGGGCACAGAGGCAGTTACGCTTGCAACAGCGAGTAACTCGAGTGGCGCATTCACTGCAACCAATAGCGGTACAACCAATACTGGATATGGAATACAAGTTGTGAACAACAGTGCGACTGGATGGGGCGTGTATTCCTCTGGTACGAGCCCGAATTATTTTGCCGGCAATGTCGGCATCGGAACTACCTCTCCGCAAGGCACTTTAGACGTTGAAAATACTGGTACCAGCAATGGCCCTGCTATTTATGCGGCAGCAACTGGCGCGAGCAATACTGGGTACGCTGGCCATTTCGTGAATAGTGGTGGCGGTGGTCTTGCTAGCTACGGTGTCTACGCAACCAACAATTCAGTAGGTACCGGCTATGGCGTTTACGGCAGCGTAACTGGGGCTTTCAACGCTGGCTATGGAGTTTACGGGACGAATAATTCCCAAGGTTCTGGCTATGGCGTTTATGGTAGCCAAACTGGCGCGAACAACGCCGGTTATGCAGGATATTTTACCAATACTGGCGGCGGCACCGGTGTTTACGCTGCGACGAATAGCACCGGCAATGGATCTGCTCTGCAAACGGCTCAGACAGGGGCCACCAATACTGGGTATGCAATCTTTGCGTCCAATTCCTCGACGGGTTTAGCATATGGTATTTATGGAAAAATCGCGGGAGCGAGCAATACCGGCTATGGTGGATATTTTGCAAATACTGGCGGCGGCGCAGTTGCCAACTACGGTCTCTATGGAACAACCAATGCGACCGGAGCTGCAGTCGGCAGCTACGGTAGTATTACGGGAGCGAGCAATACTGGATACGCTGTGCAGGCAGTAAATAACAGCGCCAACGGCTGGGGAGTTTATTCTTCTGGAACTTCACCCAATTATTTCGCGGGAAACGTGGGTATCGGTACAACGTCTCCTCAAGGAACTCTCGATGTCGAAGTCACTTCAACAGCAACTGCATCCGGCACGAAGAACGGTACATTGTCTTATGTCAGTTTCAATCCGACAGCCTCTTCAGCTACCAAGTACTACGCTGCTAGCAACTATATGGACTATGGAGGGACTGGTGCCTCGACAGGAATACTTATCGGAACCTATTCCTATGCGCTGAACGAAAGCAGCACAACGGCTGGCAGCATGATCGGAACACAAACGACGGTGAATACATCTACCGGAAGTACTTCAACGAGCGCGATTGCTCTGCAAGCCTATGCAAAAAACTCAGGAACCTCAACTGCCTTAGTCGCAGTGGATGCTGAAGTCTCAACAACTACGAGCGGTACACTGTCACAGGCAACTGGATTAAATGTAGGCTTCAACACAAGTGGAGCTCCCCCAACAACCGGCATCGGGATCAATATTGGTAACGTTACCGGCACCACAACTTATGGTATCTACCAATCGAGTGCGACAAACCAAAACTATCTTGCAGGTAACCTTGGTATCGGAACCTCGACCCCGAGCTCAATGCTCGAGGTCCATGGTGGAGCTATCGTTGTCGATACACCGGCCAACAACACCGCACAAAATATTGTATTTAGTAATGGTAACGCTCAGACATCAAGCTACAGTGGAACCACAACGATCAATGTTTGCGGACTTAAAGATGGCGGCCAGTATATGGTCCTACTCACTGGCTATGCAGCTGGAACCACAGTGACTGTTCAAGCCTATACAGACACTGCCTGCTCAGTATCAACGAATCTTGATTTTGGTGGCTCAACTTCTGGCTACACAAATACCTTTGTTACCGGAAACAACGCCAGCATGTTATCGGTGGTGTACTTCGCAAGCCGTGGAGTGGCCTATGCCGCGCTGGCCACGAATTTCTATCATTGATTGCATAGGGTGAATTGTGAAGCTGAATTCGGTCAAAACCCATTTACGTTATTCAGTCTTTTTGAAGCTGGTATTTTTCTCGCTGCTGCTGCTACTAACTTCTTTTGCAAGGGCGCAATTTATACCGATGCCTTTTCTATCTGGCAATTCTTCCTTTCAGCAGATACAGAGCGCTGCAAACGGAACCAATTCCGTCACATTCTCCAAGGCAAATACCACCGGCAATCTGTTAGTGGCTGTGATTTATGATTCCTGGATGGAGGGTAACGCCGGTACAGACTATGTCAGTGACAGTGCCGGAAATTCTTGGATCGGATCCATACCGACGATAGATACAAATGGCGGTGGCTTACAGATTTGGTATGCCGAAAATATTGTGGCGAATGCCTCCAACACCGTGACTGGCAAGGGTGAAGTGGGAAGTATTTTAATCATGGAATTTTCTGGGGCAGCGACCAATAATGTTTTGGATGTGGTGCAAAATGCTGTCGGTTCAATAGCTGGAGCCACCATGTCCACCGGAAGTTTTACGCCAATTAGAAATGACCTGATCGTCGCCGGTTTTGAAACAGGAGCTGCGAGCCATTCTTCAACTTTTGGTAGTGGATTCGCATTTTTCTTAAGCGATCCCAACATCGAATTTTCTACTGAAAATAATGCCAGTGCGGGCACGCATAGTGGGGTCTCAGTCAATCCCTCAGAGTCGCAATACAACTCGAGCAATACCATTTGGTCGGCTTCGGCGATTGGCTTTCGTGCCAAAAGCACAGTGATGCCGATTGCCGCAACAAAGCTTGCAATCACCAGCGCGCCGATCAATGCACCAACGTGGACTTGCTCACTAGTGACTATTCAAGCCGAAGACTCTGGCGGCACTCCGCGGAGCCTACAAAAAAATATTGCTCTGACTTTAAGTGGGAGTGGTATGTATTATTTTTCGGATTCAGCTTGTACAGATTCGATCAGCAATCTTTATATGTGGGCGGGACAACAAAGTACCCAGATGTATGTTCAAGTCGGAATAACCAGTGCCACCCTAACCGCCACACCCCTCACTGGCTTCAACACCCTCACCCAGTCCGAAACCGCCAGTCTTGCCGGATTTACTTGGATCGGAGGAACCAGTTCCTCTTGGACCACGGCGACCAATTGGTCCGGCAATATCGTGCCAACAAGTACCAGCAATGTCATTTTCGACGGAAACTGTACCAGCAATTGTTCTCTAACTTTACCGGCTTCGGCGATCACGGTAGCGTCCATGACTCTGGAGCCCGCTTATACAGGAACGATCACCGCCGGAGCGAGTGGCGCCAGCCTCACGATCAACAATGCACTCGATATCATGGGGGGAACACTCACCGGCAATACAACTGCGATGAGCATTGGCAGTCTTTTTATGAATACCTCCGGAAACTTTAATGGGCCATCACTACTCAATGTGACTGGTTCAAGTTTTATTTTTTCGACAGGATTTTCTGATGCAAATACAATTGAATTTACCGGGACGAGCGCCACACTCAACAATCCACAGGGTACCTACCTTGGAATTGGAAATCTCATTTTTAACAATGCCTCAGCTGTCTTTAATATTATTGGCGGTACCTTCCAAGCCTTGTCGGTGACCGTGACTGCGGGTGTCCTATCGGACTCTGCTGGCTATATGAGTTTGAACGTAGCCAGCAATGTGGCGATTGCCGGGTCAGGCGCCATCAGCCTAAGCAAGGGATCCACTCTGGCGACGAGCGGAGGGACCACTATTGCCGCAGGTGGAAGTTTAGCACTCAGTGGAGGTTCTAATTTTTCTTTGAATAGTTCGACGTTTTCAAATGCGGGCACCGTGAGTTGTACAGGTACGAATGCACAGCTGGTTTTCTTTGCAGTATCGGCCATTGCCAATACTGGAACTTTTAATACTCCCTCATGCACACTCCTCCTTGAACCGGTCTTTAGCAATGTGGCCATCAACGGCAATTACACTTTGGGTGGATTGAATATCATCGGCAGCGGCAGCACGGTGACCTTTCAGGCCGGACATACCATCAATGTAGGCTCGTTAGGCCTGAGCATCACCAACAGCGTACTTCGCAGTTCAACCAGCGGGACACAGTGGAATATCACACCGAGTGCAGCAGACACCGTCGGCCCCACTGTGGACGTTAAGGACAGCAAGAATACTAGCAGCTATACTTTGCATTCAGGTACCGGTTATACCAACTCAGGTAATAATACCAACTGGACATTTCCGTAGGAGATCACGCGCAAGCCTCTTTACTTATCGCTGCGCCCAGATGAGGCCTCCTAAATCGTAGACCCCAGCATTCATTTTTATAAAGTTGATATTTTTAAAACCCACTTCATCCAAAGTCTCTATCCATTCTGTTCTGGTTAAAAAACCTCCGCGGTCCCACCAGCCATCATAAAAACCAAATAACAAATTCAGCGCCCAAGGTTCATTATCTAATACTGGATTTTGCCCTTCACTGAAGATCAGGCTTCCGCCAGAACGCAATATCTCGTAGATATAGCTGAGCGTGGCTCTTTTATTCTGAGCACAGTGAAGAGCGTTCACTGCCGCGACTGTATGGATATCGCGCCATTTTGCAGGCTTATCAAAATCGTAGACTTCCTGCTGAACTTGCCATTTCTCGTTTAATAATTTTGCTTCTTTATCCGTGCGCAAGTAACTCTTCATATTCTTTGCTATCAAGGAGGTTAAATTCCCAACTCCTGCACCCAACTCTAAAAAAGAAAGCTCACAAATATCTCTATTTGAAAGAATGTGATCAGCACACAACCTTGCATAGTCGCCCATAGGAGGTGTTGTCATAAGCTTTTGCCAAAACCCGGGGAGGTGCATATTGACGGCCATGAGTGTGCGCTGTGCAGTCCACTCTCCAGAAATAAAGTGACCTATATAAGGCTTGAGACTTTTCAAAAGCTCACAAGAGATACCGCCAAGCTTCATCGACTCTTCTTGTATAGGGAGCTCACATAATAATTTCGCTTGAGATAAAAAATAGGAAACCTGAGGTCGCTGAATTGGTTTTTTAACATCCAGGATTAACCGAGCCAGTTGCTGCGCCTGGCATTTGATTTGTTGATACATTTCAAAATCACTAGCGCCACTCATCGGCATAAAAATACCTTCGCCTGCCCTGGGTCAGTTCGGAAATGGTGTAGTCCTTTAGCCCAACAACAGTTTAAGGGGTCAGTTTTGGAGTTGCTGTTTCATCTTTCGGATTTGCGACATCAGATCTTCAACCAAATTAATAACTTGTTCTTGGTTTTGATTCACATATTTGAGAGCGCGCTCTTCTTTGACATGTTCTTTGAGCTGCTTCATGGCTGATCTTGCACCCTCGATCGAAAAACGATCTTTGTATAAAAGCTTTTTGATCAACAACGCATTCTCAACATCTTTGCGTGTGTAAACGCGCTGATTGAACTTCGATTTTTTTGGGCTCAGTTGTTCGAACTCACTTTCCCAGTAACGTAAAACATATTGCTTCACGCCGACCATCTCAGCAACTTCACCAATCTTAAAAGCCATTTTTTTTGGAATATTTTCAAGTGAGGTCAGATCTTCCTGATCAATTTGCACTTTAGCGGCCTGTTGCTCCGGCGATCGCAATTCAATCTCATCAAAAACATTCTCATTGAAGTTCACATTCTCAATCGCAAAATCAACAGGAAATAAGCCGGCCTGAGTTTCGACTTTTTCAGTCTCATCGCCCCGCTCATTGGACTTCAGATTTTTCGGTACTTCATTCAACTCAAGCTCAACATCGCTTGCTTCCGATGTGGACAAATTTAAATTTGTGAGACCACCACCATCAGAATCACTCATCATCGTCCTCTTTCATTCCCGTAATATCTTCACCATCAAGCATTGCTTTTAAAACTTGAGAAGGACGAAAACTAATCACACGCCTTGCGCTGATTTTCATTTGTTCACCTGTTTGCGGATTACGCCCAACACGCTCATGCTTTTCTCGCACAACAAAATTTCCAAAACCTGAAATTTTGACTTTGTCGCCATTTTGCAAAACTTCTTTCAGAGAAGAAAATACGAGCTCCACAAGCTCAGAAGCTTCCTTTTTTGAAAATCCAATTTTTTGATAAACCTTTTCAACGATATCTGCTTTTGTCATCGTCGATCGTTCAGCTTTTGCCGCTTCCATCAAGTTCCCCCGCTCTGATTTCTCAATTCACAAATCTAAGGCTACCAAGTACTTGAAAACGATCAAGATTTATGTTGAAACTAGACCACATTAGACGGCTTGTGACAATTTTTAATGTGCTCACCACGCGAGCAGAGACAATCCCAGCCGCAGGCTAATCACCTCAGAAGGATCTGAAACTTTTGACTGACCGCATTTACAATTTTATCTCTCAGCTCATTCACCTGCACATCAGCAAGACTCAGGTTTGGATCTTGAAAGCTCAGGCGAAAGCTGAGGCTTTGCTCAGACTCTTTTAAACTCCCGCCATGAAAAACATCGACGATCTTCATTTCTTTCAAGAGCCCGCCGGCATTTTGTCGAATGACCGCCTCAACCTGTGAAGCTTGCAAATTTTTTGGCATCACAAAGCTCAAATCACGCTCCACCGAAGGTTGGCGAGAGAGCGCTTGAAACTTTAAGCCCCGCGGTTGGCCAAGCATCAATTTATCAACATTGATCTCAAGAACAGCGACCTCTGTGCGGATTTTGTGTTGCTCTAAGATACTTGGGTGAAGACTCCCCAAAAAACCGATTGATTTGCCTTCTGCTACAATGCCAACACACTGTTTAGGATGCAAAAAATCTGCTGGCGTCTGACTGGCCTCAAAATTCAATTTATGAATTCCAAGCTTCTTAAAAAGCACACTGAGCATGGATTTAAGTTCGAAGGCAGCAGGTGATCTTGAGTTTTTCTGCCATAAATTTGCATCAAAACCCCAAAGAGCAACGGCCAGTCTCGTCTCTTGTTCATATTTGTTTTTAGGCTCTTCGCCCTGAGCTTGAAAGTGAGCATAGCCAATTTCAAATACCTTACCCTGATGAACCGAGTTACTAAAATTATGAGAAATATTTTTAATAAGCCCCGGGATAAGTGAAGTTCGCATCACGCCAATTTCTTCATTCAGTGGGTTCACGAGCTTAATGGCACGCTCAATACCTCGTAGACCATATTGCGCAAGCTTTGAAATATCACCCAAGATTTCAGACTGCCATTTCTCAGAAGTAAAAGCATAGTGAATGGCCTGCTGAAAGCCCTGTTCTACTAAAATATTTCTCAGGTGTTTTTCATTTTGATAGCTGAGCAGATCTTGCGACGGCGAGTAATCTAGCGCAGGCAGTTTTTCCGGAATATTCTGATAACCATGAAGTCTCGCAAACTCCTCAACGAGATCCATATCCATATTCATATCGGTACGGAAAATGGGAGGTAAAATCTCCCAAGCTTGAGTGTCGACTTCAGTGATCTGACATCCAAGCCGCTTCATCCATTGAACAAACTCAGGAGCCTCAACCTGATAACCAAGTCGGCTACTCAATAGTGCTAGAGATATTAAAATCGGTTTTTGCGTGATGGCCTCAGGATAAATATCATAGGCCTGGCCGGCGATTTTTCCACCTGCCAATTTCTGAATCAATTGGGCAGCTCGGTTCATGGCGAGTGGCACCGCCTCTGGATTGACTCCACGACTGAATCGATAAGAGGAGTCCGTCTCAATTCCCTGAGCTCTCGACGTTTTGCGAATGCTTGCCGCCGAAAAATACGCCGCCTCAAGAAACACATTTTTTGTGAGTTCGTGAATGCCGGAGTTTTTACCTCCGACAATCCCAGCTAAAGCAATGACCCGCTCAGAATCTCGAATAGTCAGCTCTTCACCAGATAAGGTTTTTTCAGTGCCATCCAAGGTTACAAATTTCTCATTCGCGACTGCCGTCGTCACGGTAATTTTGCCGCCCTTAACCTCACTCACATCAAAAGCATGTAAAGGCTGCCCCAGCTCGTGCATCACATAATTCGTGACATCAACAATATTATTGATTGATTTGACCCCGATACTTTCAAGGCGCTTTTTCAGCCAATCGGGAGAAGGCGCAACCTTCACACCGAGAATGGCTCTTCCCGCGTAGCGCGGACATAGATCTGCCCTTTTTACTTCGAGATGAATCATTTTTCTGCTCGACTCTGCACTTTCTTGTAAAGACTCAATTGGCAAAATGCAGTCGCGACCAAGCAAACAAGCAATCTCACGGGCCAAGCCAAAGTGGCTCAAACAGTCCGCCCGATTGGGTGTCACTTTGAGCTCAAATAAAATATCATCCAGACCAGAATATTCTGAAAAAGATTTCCCGATCGGCGCGGAATTTGGAAGTATTAAAATACCTTCAGACTCAGCTTTCAGCCCAAGTTCTTTTTCAGAACAGAGCATACCTGAAGATTCGATACCGCGGATTTTTGAAAGCTTAATCGCGAAATCACCAGGTAAAACAGCGCCCGGTAAAGCCACCACAACATAGTCATCCTGCTTGTGATTTTGAGCTCCGCATACGATCTGATGAATACGCCCCTCACCTGTTGAAACTTGGCATAAACTCAAACGATCGGCGTTAGGATGTTGTTCTTTTTTTAAAATATGGCCAATAACTACCGACTCGAAATTTTTTGCTTGATCCGCAATACTCTCGACTTCAAGACCAGCCGCAGTTAGAAGCGCCGCGAGCTCTTTAGGCTTCGAAAAATAATCTTTGATTTCGACATAGTCATTCAACCATTTTAAAGAAATTTTCATACGGGGAACTGCCTTAAGAAGTTGAGATGATTTTCAGAGAAAAGACGAATGTCATCGATGCCATATTTAATAATGGCCATACGTTCAACGCCGAAGCCAAATGCAAAGCCCGTCCAACGAGGATATTCGACTCCAGCGCCCTTCAAAACATTGGGATTGATCAGGCCACTCCCGCCGATTTCGACCCAACCACTTTGGCCGCACATACTACAACCCTTACCCTTGCAAAGTGGACAAGAGCAATCAACCTCAGCTGAAGGCTCAGTAAACGGAAAGAAGCTCGGACGAAATCGGGTCTTCAACTCTTTGCCAAAAAACTCTCTAACAAAAAAAGAAATCGTGCCCTTCAAATCTGCCATTGAGACGTTTTCGTCAACCAGCATCCCCTCGATCTGATGAAAATTAGGCGAGTGAGAAACATCGCTGTCGCAACGAAAAACCGGCCCGACACCCAAGACGCGAAGAGGTGGCTTTTCATTTTCTAAAACATGAATCTGAATAGGAGAGGTGTGTGTTCTTAAAACATGATCTCGATCAATATAAAAAGTGTCTTGCATATCTCGCGCCGGGTGATCTTTAGGAATATTCAGCGCTTCAAAATTATAGCGATCTTTTTCAATCAATGGTCCTGTCCGCACACTGTAGCCAAGTCGAGCTAAAATGGAGGTGATCTCATCGATCACCAAACTGATTGGATGGTGGGTGCCAACAGCCGAAGGGGGCCCCGGCAAAGTCAAATCAAGGAACTCTGAATTCAATTTTTGATCAAGTTCGAACGTCTTGAGTTTTACCTCACACTCAGTAAAAACTCTTTCGAGCTCAACCTTGACTTCATTGACAATTTTGCCAAAGGCCGGTCGCTCTTCAGGCTTTAGACCCGCAAGATCCTTCATGAGAAGTGAGATCAGCCCTTGTTTACCAAGAAACTGCGCCTTTTTCTCAAAAAGCTGAGTGGAAGTCTGAGATTCATGAAAGGCCTTAACGGCCTCGGCTTTAAGTTGTTCGAGCTTTTCTTTTAACATAGCAAAATACTGAATGATTTTATGGATTTTATCAATTACATTCTCTCGTTTTGTGACATCAATCTTGGAGCATAATGCAAAAAAGCAGGCCCAGCCGAAACCATAAAAAGCCACAAGAAGATTACAGCTTTGCTGAGGCTGATGACCGCGTTTACGACGTTTTTCGAAACCATGAATTTGGCGATTATCCACATGCGCAAAGACACGAGCTTGTAAAATTTTATATGCTCCTGATGCAGAATCAGAAATCACAAAACTTTACCCGTCTCATCACTCTACGCGAAGTGGCCATTAAGCATTTTATAGATTGTTTGATGGTTCCCAGGCTGATTAAACTTGAGTTTCCACTCCTCGATATGGGTACCGGGCCTGGTTTTCCGGGGATCCCGCTTAAAATTCATTTGCCTGATGATAGAATGATTTTAGCCGAGGGTGTGCAAAAGCGGGTCGAGTTTTTAAAACTCGTACGAGATGAGTTAAAACTGCAAAACCTAGATATCATCGGACGATATGTGAACGAAGATTTTGTTTATCCTGTACAGAGCATCATCACCCGGGCTGTCGAAAGTGCCGAGGCCTCTATTGCCAATGTGGCGCAATGCCTCAACGTAGGCGGCTGCCTGGTCCTCATGAAGGGCCCCAACTGCCAACAAGAAGTCGCCCCAGCTATTGAAAGGTGGGGGGGATTATTTCAGAATAGAAAAAAACACCTCCTACACTTTGCCCAAGACCTCGCACGAGCGAACTCTTTTAGTTTTTAGAAAATTCAAAGCGGTGCCACAAAATTTATCAAAGACTGGCGCGGGCAAATCTGAAGCTAAATTAACGGACGAACTCTAAAGCAGGGCAAGAGATGTCTCTCAAACAGATCACCTCACCGCAAAACCCCCTATTTACTGAGCTAAAGAAACTACTGAGCTCGAAGGGGATTCATAAGCAAGGGCGCTTTTTGGTTTTTGGTGAAAAATTTGTCAATGAAACGCTCAGAGATTTTTCGAGCTCCGTAGAATCTCTGGTCTTGTCACCCGGAATGACCCAACAAAAATCCTTACCCAGTCTTGAGCTTTCGAAAGAGTTATTTGCTGAGCTCGATGTTTTTGGAACAAATAGCCCAATTCTCGTCTGCCGGGTCCCCGCTATTGCCACAATGCAATTTCATAAACCTGATGGACTGGAGCTCCTCATTGCCATCAGCGATCCATCAAACCTAGGCACCATCATTCGCTCAAGCATTTCATTTGGCGTCCGCAAAATGATTCTCCTCAAAGAGTCAGCGTCGCCCTTTCATCCAAAAGCAGTTCGCGCATCAGCTGGAAACATACTTAAAATACAATATGAACTGGGTCCATCCATTCAAAGTTTGGACGCCGAAATATTAAAGCATTCGCTAGCTCTTGATTTGAACGGCGAAAATCTGGCGGGCTTTACTTGGCCGCAACATAGTTTTTTACTATTGGGTGAAGAGGGCCGGGGGATTCCGCAGGATCTCAATGTCCGAAAAATCGAAATACCCACAAATCAAGAAGTCGAGTCTTTAAACGCCGCCACCGCTGTCAGCATCGCCATGTACTCACGTTATATTCAAATTAATAAAAAATAAGCCGTGTCAGTTTATACAAATTGGCATCTATGAGTTCACTCTGCCTGACCGAACCTGATTCTGCATCAGCTCCTGGTGGGCAGAGATCAGACTCACTGCCTCCGAATTTTCCTACAGAGGAAAAAGAATCCACTCCGCAGGATCTAATTAGTTAACAAAAGATTAGCGGTACTCTCTACTGGGCTCGACAGAGCCTTAAGCAGTGATTCAGCGAGATCCCGCGAATCACTGTTATCTGAAGCATCTCTTTCAGCAGACAGACTTAATACCGCTTTTGCGATGACATCATCGCCAAGCTTTCTTCCCGAGAAACTAGCTAGCGATTTTGCCGCAGCCAAGCGCTCAGTCGATGTTCGATCTTTTGCAGTAAGGACATCACTGAGTTGGATCAAGATGAGCATCTCGTAGTCCACTTGGGTTTTATCAAATTTACCAAAAAAGAACGGGACCGCTGGGTGCCTCGCCATCGCCGTGAGCATTTTCGTGCGCATTGCTGGCAGACCCAATTTCTGATCTTTAGAAAAGCTCTGCACGTGCGCATTCATTTTATCTTGTTGGTCCACCAAGACTTGATTCGACTCACTCGTCTCTAGCGCACTCAAATACGGAGTTAACTTCACAGCCTCCAAAGAAGTCTCTACGGCCTTGGATAAGGCAGACAAGACACCCGCTGGTAAAGTGTTGAGCTTCAAAATTTCAGTGACTCCTGAATAAACTCTCTCACGCATGATTTGCGGATCATAATCAGATGGTAAGGCTTGACCACCAAATTTATACAGCATTTTTAAATTGGTTCGAGTTGCATAGCCCAAAGAAGAGCGGCCAGTACTCAAATAATAATTAAGTGCTCCATCCAATGAGCTCGAAATTTTTTGCACAAGATGTTCAAAGTCTGACTTTGTTTTTATATTCGCCAAAGTCTGTGCACTCAAAATAGTTTTTGGAATTTGCAAAATCGCTTCACTCAAGGTGATATCATGACGAACATCCGCTGGCAGGCTCGATTGATAAATACGATTCACAGCAGTCAAAATTGAAGCAGAGGGATCATGTTCGATATCGTATCTTGTGCACAACGGGTCCACTCCGCCAGCTTCATTATCAGCCTCGGCATCATTGCAGGTTGGTAGAACGGGGTCTGAGCTGGCAACGTCTTGAGCGTTGTTATAAAGGACACTGAGTGCCTGTCGATCATATTCAAGCTGTGGGCCAGAAGAGGAGTCGATTTTTTCGAATGCGACTCTTTCAATTTCGAAATCGTTATAGTCCATTATGGAAGTCGAGAATATCGAACTTGAATCATTTGGCTTGTAAGACAGCGAACCCTTAAAATTATGTGCAAGCCCTAGTGCGTGTCCTACTTCATGAAAAAGAGTTTGCTTAAGAAGTTCGATACCGAAATTTTTCAAATCCTCTTCAGATCTTACACGTAGTTTGCCCGAAGCAAGATAGGCTGCGGCCTCGTGCATATCACGAAAACAAACGGACTTGAGACGCGAAGATCGACTTTGTGCCGCGGCTTGTGCCTCACCAATTTCTGAAAACTCACCATTGGCCCAATAGTCCATGCCTATCTTAATCCATGCGGCTGGCATATAGATAATCGCATTTGCCTGCTTACCATTGGAAGGATCGTAAGACTGCGATTCGTAGGCCGCGCCCGCAACCAATCGGCTGTCCCAGTTGATGACATTGTAGCGTGGATCTCCGAGGTGAATCCCTTGAGGCAATCGACCCTTAAACTTTAAAATATCTCTGTGCATGGCCTTGAAGTTTCTAAAATAGCGATTCCATCCCTCAACAGCGAGTCCTACGGGCGCCAGATCCTCATCCGGAATATTCGGCGTTACATACCAATCAATTGTTGCTTGCTCACTGGGCAAATCAAAATGTTCGGCAAATGCCAATTTCGATTCACCATTGAAAATGCGATCAGTGTTCAAAAATCGATAGCGTGCAACATAGCCTTCAGTGCCGCCAGCCGGACTATCTGGATTCATTTGGTAAACCTTAAATGAATCCGAAGCCTTCATATTCTCCCTAGGAAAAATCGCTTCCATAAACTCAACGATTTGATCAGTACCAATATCAACGCTTGATTCTTGTAATAAGTACTGTCCCTCAGCGGCGAATTCAAAACTGCGCACCCAATGCTCCTGCGGAGATATCATAGTTGAAGTCTCTGTCGCTTTGAGGTTGGCAGGCCCCACTCCCTTGGAGTCAGAGTTCGCAATGCCGGCCAAATAAACTGAGGAGTTCCCTTCTGAAATAGTGAGCGTCGTATCTGTCTGCGATAAAATCTGAAACCTGCTGATGAGTCTCTCGGGATGATTCACGTCACTCGGAAATTGATCTCGGTTGTCGGCAATTAAATCCAATTCATTTCCGGCAATTCGAAAATGCACAGGAATAAGTCCTTGGGCCAAACTCTGCGTGTAAAGATCATCATGTTTATCATAGATCGACGAATACTGAAGATTGGCTGAGTAAAAAAACTCCTGATTGAGAACTGCGTTCTTATCAAGAGTTGCCTTAACTTGAATAGATCGAGACGAAGTTTTATCAGGCGCGACGGAGGCTTTTTTATCAATCGTTTTAACTTCGACCGCTTGTACAAAAGATTTCGATTTCAAGTTTTCGCGGTAGCAAGAAGTCGTCACCGTGGACGCCAATAGGAAAACAAACGAAATTAAATATTTTTTTTGCATCAACGCCCCCCACAAGCTTGAGCAAAAAACCTAGCATGTCAGATTTTCAAAATCAATGGCTTTGGCCTTATAGCTCTGATCACCAAACCCCCTAAAACAGGGGCTTTCAGAGCCCTATTTGTCGGTCAGCCCTTACACTCGTATAGCTTTCTACCCCCTCAGAAACTTGACAAGCCCAGCTACACATCTACATGATAAAGTGCCATATTTACTTAAAAAGTGGAATGAGCCCAAGGGCTTGAACATTTCTACTGGTCAGATCTGGCGGCTGCTTCCATAAACTCAGCACATAGCCTCCGTCGCCGGAGCCTGTGGGTTTTACGGCCAGCGCGCCTTGATTTTTAAGGGCCAACATATGCTGAGCAACTTCCCCTCCAGCCAAGCCCCATCTTTCAAAACAGGATTGCGCTAAATGAATCGCCTCGCTCAAATCTTTTAACGACTGCTCTGACTTTTGCGTCAGTGCGGTTTCAGCACGCTGTGTAGCCAGCTTCATATCGCGATCAATCTCTTCTCCAAGAGCCTGATTTTTTTCGCGAAGTGTTTTTACTTTTTGAACACACTCTGAGGTAATCCCTCTTTTGCCTGTGTGAGAAATATACCAAAAAGGCTGCCAGTCAGATTCAAACTCGTACGACTGCCCGTCACGCTCAAAATGAAGGCCTCGTCCTGAAAGAGCGACAGCAATATCCACTCCGCTACTCTCACCGTGAAACAAGTGCTCAAGCTGTCTTGAAAACTCATAAATGGTTTTTTCCTCAATAAATTTTTGAGCAAAAAACCATTTGCCAATCGTCACACACAGAGTTGCTGATGCCCCTAGACCTGCGCCAACAGGGACCGAACTTCTAAATTTAAAATCTCCTTTAAGCTCTGTTCCGACTTTATGAGCAAGCTCCAGCCCACGTTGCATCACACCCCAAAAAAGAAGTTTAAACTCGTGTCCGGTCTCTCCTAAAAATTCGCAAGTGGCAGGAGAGTCTTTTGCCGTATAATCTAATGAGAGGGCCTTCATATAAACCGGAAATACCAGTGCCGGCCCCCCACGAATTACCGTGTGTTCGCCAGACAAAATCCACTTTCCATAGGCCTCGGCGGACATACTTTGAAACTTCATTTGAGACTCTCACCTGAGCTTTTATAAAATGATTCGAAATCATAGCTCGATAAAACATTCATCATTGGAGACAACTCTTGCTGTACTCTTTCAGCCATATCTCTTTGTTCTTCTCGATACAAAAGGTGCACATTGGGCCCAGCATCCATGGTGATCAGTGGCCCATCTCCTTGCTTATCCCAGGTGTTCGCCTGCAACCAACGAAGAACTTGCATAGAATCAGCATTCAAATATCCAAAGTGTGGTTTTGAGGTCTCGAACAGGGCCTGCATATCCCAAAATTCGGCCCAGGTGATCTGATAGGCGGCTCCCCAATTTTGACTTTTGAAAGCTGACATCAGCTCCTTTAATCGATTCTCGGCTCGCTCACGGCGGTTTGAAAAAAGCGGACTTGAGGTCACTCTTTTATGAGCTTCACTACTTGAAACTTTTTTCTTTGAGCTATCGACCACAACCACTTGATGCAAAAGTTTGTGAAAACCCAAATCAACAGGCCTTGCACCTTCAATATTCCAGATGGA
>Ga0206857_1107_pt2 | contig 16119 bp, 10 predicted proteins | sample Alteio_BWOrgCont_49_FD_152865 | JGI IMG/M metagenome (GOLD analysis project Ga0206857, IMG submission 152865) | Enriched cells from forest soil in Barre Woods Harvard Forest LTER site, Petersham, Massachusetts, United States -... | ecosystem: Environmental > Terrestrial > Soil > Temperate forest >...
CTCCACGGCCTCCGAATTGCACTCCGAGGGAGGGCTTTTTTTTATGACAAGAGGTGCATTATACGCGGCAGCGTACGTTAATATAATTCCCCCTTCGGGGTGCAATTCGGGGGCTAGGGAGGCCAATACGCAATCCATTCCATCTTTACTGCCTTCATCTTTTCCTTCCGGGTTCAATGCTTTTATTATATGGTCCCTTACTTCATTAAGAATTTGGGCAGGTTCATTTATTTTCTTTTCCAACACTACTTCATTCAGTATAGATATATTGAGCAAGCTCATAAATGCACCCGGCACACCATGACCTGTGCAATCGCAAGCGGCAATAAAGAAAGTCCCTCCTTCGGAGGGATTTAGGGAGGCTGCTTCAAACGCCCAATAAAAATCTCCGCTTACTATATCGCGGGGCTTGAAAAGAATAAAATATTCCTTCAACCTTTTACCTATATACTCATCAGTTGTAAGCAGTGCCCTTTGTATACGCGATGCATAGTGGATACTATCGGTAATATCTTTATTTTTTTCATCTACTATAGCCTTTTGATGCTCTACCAAAAGTTTCTGTTCTTCTACTACTTGCTTCTGTTTTTCAATAACAGTTTTTTGCTTTTGTGTTATCCTGAAACGGGAGAAAAGCAACACTGAGAATATTAATACAAGCAGTAACCCGACACTTACAGAGCCAATAATTATTTTCTGTTTACGCTTATCGGCAGCAGTTACAACATCCTTTTTATCCTGCTCAGCTTTTTCTATGGCTTGTTTTTTATCAAACTCATACTGCATTTGTTCACTGACTATTTTTTTGGTATTCGCCTCATTTTTCAGGCTATCGCGGCAGGTAATGTAATTCTTGTAATCTTCAACAGCTGTTCTATAATTTCCCAGCGCACTGTCAATTGCTTCCAATGCACTGTACGAATTCATTATAATATCTTTTGCGCCTGTACCCTGTGCCAGCGTCATTGCACTATCTATATATTTCTTTGCTTCTGTATATTTTCCCTGCCTCCTTAAAATATTTGCCAAGCCAACTTCGTCACTGCCAATTACATATTGGTCGCCTATTTCTTTTGCAATCTGAAGGCTCTGTAATTCATATTTAATGGCTTCTGAAAAATTGCCTTCGTTTTCATACGTAGCCCCCAAATTGCTATAATCATAGTCAAGCGAAGATTTATCATTGTCTTCTTCAGCTATTTTTAAACCAAGCAACTGATTTTTCAATGCTTCTTCATACTTACCCTGCCGGGCATAAATACTTCCTATATTTCCGTAACAGGCATCAATTCCTGGCCTGTTACCTTGTTCCTTTTCAATTTTCAGGCTGAGCTGATAATATTTTAATGCATCATCCAGGTTGCCTTGTACATCGTAAATGCTTCCTATATTGTTATATGTAGCCCCCATGCCATATTTGTTATTTATGTCACTATCTATCTGTAATGCCGCTAACTGATTTTTCAACGCTTCAGGGTAATTACCTTCATCATCATACACATTTCCCATGTTAGTATATACTACTGCAATGCGCATTTTGCCTTCACGCAATTCAGAAGGGTTCTTATCTCGTTCTGCCTGTTCCGTCAATTCCCTTGCAATGTTCATACTTTGCGAGTAGTTCTTCATTGCCTCAGTATAATTGCCTTTAGTATACTGAACCAGCCCTGTGTTAGAATATGCAGTACATAAACCTTTTTTAAAATTCAATTTTTCAGCCAGCTCTATCGCGCACTTTTCCAATGAATCGACTTGCTTATAGCTACCTATGTTACTCAGTGCCGAAGAAAGTTCATTAAGTGTAGTTACTTTCCCCGTATCTTCTTTGGCATGCCTGAGGATATTCCAAAGAGAATCGGCTTTGCGTTGCTGGGCAATAATTGAAAAGTGATTAGTGAAAAGTGATAAATAAAGAACCACTTTCAAAACGCTTTTTGTATTTAATTTTCCTATTATCACTTTTAGTTTTTCACTTATACTCGTATTCCAATTATCAATACATCATCAACCTGTTCCAAATTGCCTTTCCATTCTTCAAAAGTTCCCTCCAGAATCTGCTTTTGTTCAGCCATTGGCTTTTCGCTTATCGTTTTTAATTTTTCACTTAAGGTCTTGTATTTGAATTTTTTACCCTTTGGCCCTCCAAACTGATCGGCATACCCATCAGTAAATAAATACAGGCAATCTCCGGAATTCATTTCCACACTATGCTGGGTAAATGGTTTCTTTTCCCCTATAAATATTCCTACAGGCATTTTATCGCAAGGTAATTCGGCCTCCACGGCCTCCGAATTGCACTCCGAGGGAGGGCTTTTTTTTATGACAAGAGGTGCATTATACGCGGCAGCGTACGTTAATATAATTCCCCCTTCGGGGGATGAGGGGGCTAGGGAGGCCAATACGCAATCCATTCCATCTTTACTGCCTTCATCTTTCCCTTCGGGATTCAGTGCTTTAATTATATGGTCCCGTACTTCATTCAGAATTTTTGCAGGCTCGTTTATTTTCTTTTCAATGTTTACTTCATTTAATATTGATATGTTCAGCAAACTCATAAATGCACCCGGCACACCATGACCGGTACAATCGCCTGCACATACCAGTAATCGTTTGCCTGCATCTGTCTCTACTTCATTGGCCCAATAAAAATCTCCGCTCACTATGTCCCGGGGTTTGAACAGGATGAAATATTCTTTCAGCCTCTTACCTATATAGTCATCCGTTGTAAGCAGTGCCCTTTGAATACGCGATGCATAGTGAATACTGTCAGTTATGTCTTTATTTTTTTCATCTACTATCGCTTTCTGATGCTCCACCAATAGCTTCTGTTCTTCCACTACCTGCTTCTGTTTTTCTATTACAGTCTTTTGTCTTTGTGTTATCCTGAAACGTGAAAAAAGCAAACCTGAGAATACAAGCACCAACAATAATCCAACCGTTACTGAACCTATTATTATCTGTTGTTTATGATTATCGGCCGAAGTTATAGCGTCCTTTTTTTCCTGTTCTGCTCTATCAGCCGTTTGTTTTTTGTCGAACTCGTATTGCATTTGTTCGCTCACAATCTTTTTTGTGTTCTCCTCATTTTTCAAGCTATCTCCGAACTGAACACTTTTTTTAAAATCCTCCAGAGATTGTTTAAAATTATCTTTTGCACTATCTAATTTTGCTCTTTCGAAATACGCTTCTTTTTCAATTTCTTTCTCCCCTATAATAATTGCAGTATTAATGGCACTGTCTAAATAAATTTGCGAACGGGCATAGTTTTTCTCATCGTAAAAGTCGCTACCAATACACACATAGGCATAATCCTCATAATACTTCGAGCCGATCTCTCTGTATGCCTGTAATCCCTGGAAGAAATATTGTAACGCATCTTCATTCTTTTTCTGAACCTGGTAAACGTTACCAACATTTACATATGCATTGCCCATTCCTTGTTTATCGGCCAGCTTCTTACATATTTCCAATGATTTTAATTGATTTCGCAATGATTCGTCATACTTGTGCAAAGCGTAATAAATGCTTCCTAAATCTCCGTATACATACCCCATTCCTTGTACGTCATTAATTTCTTTGGCAATACTCAAGCATCTTTCCTGGTATGTGAGCGCTTCTTTATAATTACCGAGTTTGCAGTAAATATTTCCAATATTTTCGCAAGTAATATCTATTGAAAGCTTATCGCCTTGTTCTTCCCTTACATTCAGGTTTTTAAGTTGATATTTTAGCGCTTCAGGGAAATTACCTTCGTTTCCGTATATAATACCCACCTTACCGTAGCCGCTGGCCATCATGTTCTTATCGTGAATCTGTTCAGCTATATCCAGGCACATCATATAGTCTTTCAATGCTTCGGTATACTTTTCCTGATCCAGATTAATTGCGCCCAGGTTTTTATAAGCTTTCGCAATGCCTTTTTTGAATTTTATTTTCTGAGACAATGCAAGTCCAAGTCTCGCAACCGAATCTGCTGCCCTATAAGATGCACTTGATTCAAGGGCAGTGGTGATATCGGCAAGTGTATTTACTTTAACAGTATCTTCTTTTTCAGATCTTACAACCTTATAAAGTGAATCTGCTTTGTGTTGCTGAGCAACAAGTGAACAATGATAAATGATAAGTGATAAATTAAGAGCCACTTTCAAAACCCTTTTTGTATTTAAATTTCCGCTTATCACTTTTAGTTTTCACTTATACTCTTATACCCATTATTAATAAATCATCTACCTGTTCCAGATTATTTTTCCATTCCTCGAACACTTTTTCGAGTATTTGTTTCTGTTCGGCCATTGGTTGGCTGCTAATAGCAAGTAGCTTATCCTGTAATTGTTTGTATTTAAACTTCTTTCCCTTAGGCCCTCCGAACTGGTCAGCATAGCCATCAGTAAACAGGTAAAGTATATCTCCTTTATTCAACTTAAGAATATTGGTTGAAAATGGTTTAAGATTATCAGTTTTCCCAATAGGTTGTTTATCAGGCATCAGCTCCTTCATTTCACTATTCTGTATATACCATAACGGATTGTAAGCGCCACTCCATTGAATAGTAACGGCCCCCTCTAAATCTCCCCCATTAGGGGAGACTTTATTTTCTTTATTCTCCCTTCCCGATGGGGAGGGTTGGGGTGGGGCTGTTATCGCTGCAAGCGATATATCCATTCCATCCTGCACATCACTCTCACTTTTCTCAAATGTTTCCAGCACCAGTTGCCTTACCTTGTCTAATATTTTTCCGGGTTCGGTTATTTTAAATTCCTTTACTGCCCTGTTCAACGCATTCGAGCATACCACACTTACCATTGCTCCCGGCACACCATGGCCTGTACAATCTGCTGCTGCAATCAGCACAATCTCTCCTTTCAGTCCCTCACCCTGGTATTCCAGCGTTTTATCATTTTCTCCTGCACGTCTCGATGCAAAACCAGCAGCCGGAATATGCTCCATCCAGTAAAAATCGCCTGCTACAATATCTTTGGGTTTATACAACACAAATGATTCAGGAAAATATTTTTTTATTGTACCCAATGGCGGCAATATAGCATCCTGTAACCGTTTGGCATAGGTTATAGAATCCAGTACTTCCTTGTTTTTTTCTTCAACAAGTTCCTTTTGTTCTTCAATAATTTTCTTTTGTTTTTGCGTTATCCTGAACCTGTTGAAAAGCAAGCCTGAAAATACAAGTACCAATAATAATCCGGCGCTTATCATTCCGGTTATTATCCTTTGTTTCTTTTTATCAGCCGCGTCAACAGCATCTTTTTTATCCTGTTCTGCTTTTTCCACTGCTTGTTTTTTCTTGAAGTCATAAGTCATCTGTTCGCTCACAATCTTCTTGGTATTTTCTTCATTTGTAAGGCTGTCACGGTAAACTATGTACTTATTATAATCTTCAAATGCTGACCGAAAATTACGATTGGCTGTGTCTAAAATTGCTTTAGAAAGGTACACTGAACGCAACAAAATCTTTGAACCTAATTCTTTTGCCAGCACCAGTGACTTATTTACACAATCGTTTGCCTCAACGTATCTTTTCTCGTTTACCAGAATGCCACTTATATTTAAATAATCTTCAGCCACACCTTCTTTATCACCTATTTCCTGGTCAATGGCGAGGCTTTGATAATGATCCTCCAGTGCATGCTTATAATCTCCTTGTTTTTCATAAACATCTCCCATATTGCCATAGGCGTTCGTCATTCCTTCTTTATCACCTGTCTCTTTTGCAATCTCAAGGCTATTTGTCATGCACTGAAGCGCCTTGTCGTAATCACCTTTATCAAGGTAAATGTTACCTATATTGCAATACGCATTACCAATGCCTTTCTTATTGCCACTTTCTTCAAATCGTTTAATCGCCATGTTATAATTCTTCATAGCCTCTGAATCGTTGGCTTGTTCTATGTATATATTCCCTATATCCATATAATCGTCACCGGCCACCTGCGCATTCCCTGTTTCTTCCGCTACTTTCAAACTGCGCAAATAGTACTTCAATGCTTCAGGATAATTACCTCGTTTCTTACTCAATAATCCTATGAACTGGTATACGCGGAATAAATAATCTTTATTATTTGTAGCCTCGAGCAAAACAATTGCAGTTTGATAATTTTTTAACGCTTCATCGTAATTTCCTTGTTGGTATCTCGCAAGTCCAATGCAGGCGTAGTCCATACCTAAACCCCGTTTACTATTTATGTTCGAATCGATTTTGAAACTCACAAGGAAGTTTTTCAAGGCCTCGGGAGTATTGTGAACATTGTAATATTTAGTGCCCATGTTTCTGTACGATTCCGCAATACCCGGTTGGAAATTTAGTTTTTCTGCAAGGCCTCGGGCCTCTTTAATAACTGAGTCTGCTTTACTGAAATTGCCTGCCCTATTCAGCAAAGTACCAAGTTTATTCATTGCCAAAACACGATTGGTATCGGCTTTGGCAGTTTTTAAAATATTATACAGTGAATCTATTTTGTTTTGCTGGGCTAACAAAAATGAAGAGGCAAAAACGAAAAAATATAAAAGGAAAAAATGTTTTTTCATGTAATTAATATAGTGACACCGGGATAAAATTAAACTTTTATGATTTTAACCTGAGGTCTTTTATAAAAATACTAAACTTGTGCCTACATATTTACACTTTACGAAATATAAAATTGATTTGAAGGATGAACGAACAGGAAAGAGCGGAAATACATGATGAAGTAAAAGCCGACATTCTCGAGAAAGAAAAAGCCGATAAGGAAAAAGCCAAATGGTTGAATTATCTTTCTATTACGACCATATTAATAGCGCTTTGCGCCACGTTATCAACCTATATGGGAGGAAATCATAGCAGCCAATCCATGCAAAGCCAGATACAGGCAAGCGACCAATGGGCATTCTTCCAAAGCAAAAGCATAAAAGAATATCTGTACGAAGTACAGACAGATAATTTACAGACCCAGCTTCTTACTGTGCAACCAGGATCAGCATCTGACAGTATTAAAAAACATATCAGCGAATACACACACAACATAGATAAATACAAAACTGAAAAAGAACAAATCAGCAAAGAAGCGAAACGTCTTGAGGCAATCAGAGATGATTCACAAAAGCATGGCAACGCATTCGGCCTGGCAGTGGTATTCCTTGAAGTTTCTATTCTTTTATCTTCTATTGCCGCGCTAATAAAGATAAAACCCATTTGGTACCTGAGTATGTTACCCGGGCTAATAGGTATTGTTTGTTTCCTGAACGGATTCTTACTGTTTTTCTAGTAACCTACGCTTCAGCTAATTCCTGCAGGTAGTTTTCTTCTTTTACCTTCTGCTGGCTTTGAATAAGCTCTTCAAATTCTTTGCGGAAATGACGGATAGCACTCGCTACAGGCCATGCAGCAGCATCGCCTAGCGGGCAAATGGTGCGGCCTTCTATTTTAGCCTGCACATCCCACAACAGGTCAATATCACTCATTTTGCCATGCCCATCAATTATGCGATGCAGTACCTTTTCCATCCAGCCCGTTCCTTCACGGCATGGGCTGCATTGTCCGCATGATTCATGGTGATAAAAACGTGTGAAATTATATAAGTTCTTTACTACACTTACTGTTTCATCCATTACAATAAACCCACCCGAACCTAACATGGTACCGGTTGCAAAACCTCCATCCGAAAGTGATTCGTAGCTCATCAATCGTGGTTCGCCTTTTGCAGTGGTTAAAAATAATTCGGCAGGTAAAATAGGCACTGATGAACCACCGGCAACTATTGCCTTGAATTTTTTATCGTTGAGTATACCTCCGCAATATTCATCCGAATACAAAAACTCCTGTACCGGAAGGCCCAGGTCAATTTCATAAACACCCGGTTTTTTAATATGTCCGCAGGCCGATATTAATTTAGTACCTGTGCTTTTTCCAATCCCAATTTTTGCATACTCTTCGCCGCCCATATTTAAAATATGAGGAACAGCAGCAATAGTTTCTACATTATTTACAACTGTGGGGCACATCCATAAACCTTGTATAGCAGGGAATGGAGGTTTCATTCGAGGGTTACCTCTTTTGCCTTCCAACGATTCTATTAAACCGGTTTCTTCGCCACAGATGTAAGCACCTGCACCAGGGTGAACATAAAGGTCCAAATCGTAACCGGAACCCTGGATGTTTTTTCCTAACCAACCATTTTCGTAGGCTTCGGCAATAGCTTTTTCTAAAATATGATAAACGTATAAAAGCTCTCCGCGTATGTATATATATGCTACATGTGCATCTAATGCAAAACTTGAAACAATCATTCCTTCTACCAATGAATGTGGAATGTGCTGCATTAAATACCTGTCTTTAAATGTACCTGGTTCGCTTTCATCGGCATTGCAGACAAGGTAGTGCGGGTTAGGTGTTTTTTTATCTATGAAACTCCACTTCATACCGGTTGGAAAACCAGCTCCTCCCCTACCCCTTAAGCCCGATTTCTTAACCTCTTCCACCACATCGTCGGGTTTCATCTTTAATGCTTTCTCAACACTTCTGTATCCGCCCTTTTCACGGTACACATTGTAGGTATCTATACCCGGTACGTTAATATGTTCAAGCAGCAATTTTTTACCCATAATGCTTAGCCTTTAATATGTTTTTTAGCAAAATGCGAAATCGGTTCTTTAACATTGGCGCGATAATCAGCAAGTATTGAATCTACCTTTTCACAGGTTAAATTCTCATGGTATGTTTCACCCACCTGCATTATAGGTGCTGTTCCGCAAGCCGCAAGGCATTCAACTGTCTTCAGTGTAAACATTCCGTCAGGTGTAGTTTCACCTGCTTTTATGCCTAATTTCTTTTCAATATATTTTACAATATCCTCGGCACCCAGCAACCAGCAAGGCCCTGTACGGCATACTTCCAGCACACATTTGCCAACAGGTTTCATATTGTACATGCTGTAAAAAGTAGCTACTTCATACACTTCAACCGGCAAAATGTTAAGCAGTGTTGCCACATAGTCCATAGCATCGGAACTAAGCCAACCGCCAAATTCAGCCTGTGCTAAATGCAACACAGGCAACAAGGCAGATTTCTGCTTTCCTTCCGGATAACGTTTTATTATTTTATGCACCAATGCAAGTGCATCATCTGAAAACTTAAGGTTCGCCGCCATAACGTTTTTCTCCTTTAAAGATTGACCGTTGCAAATATAATGTTACTTTTCTATTTCAACCTCTACCCTGCGATTAGCTTCCATTTCGTCTTCGTTTACGGGTACAGGATACACCATTTCCTTATTGCCATATCCGTGCCATTGCAGCCTGCTTTTATTTATTCTCCTATTTACCAGGTAATTATATACAGCCTCGGCCCGTTCTTTAGAAAGGTTTAAATCAAATTGTTCATCATAAGTACCTAAGGGGTCATTTACGTAGCCTTTTATCAGAATTTTCACATCGGGGTTATTATTCATAAAATCTAACAAATCGTTCAACGATTCGCTTGCTGAAGAAAGGAATTTTGCCTCGCCGGGTTCAAATTCAAGGTGTTTGAATATCATTTTCATATGTGGTTTTATAGGCAAAAGCCCTATGTCAATTTCCCTGTCAGAATCTGTTTGCGCAGTATATGTTTTCTGTGAAATAAGGTACCCTTTGGCATAGCATGTGATATTTATTTTTTCTCCTTTTTTGTCTAGTACCAATCCATAATTCGTTGCAACAGTATCTACATTATCTTTTTTGATTGGGTTTACCCAGTCAATTTTTATTTTCGATTTCACTAACTTTCCTGTAACGCTGTCTGTCACTTCTATATTAAACCGTTTTGGATAAATTATTCTGGACGGATTATTAAGTTGAATAGTACTATCCGTAGTTTTTACCGAACTTGTTATAATATCATTCTCCTCCGGCGGAAACCGCAAATGCAATTTTAATGTGAACGGGTTTTTAGCCGCTGTATAGTTATCGACAACCAAATAATATCTCTCCCCTTTTTTTACTTCTACTGCACTGCTATAGGTTGAATGCTTTCCGGGTTTTTCAGTCTGGTTTTGTGCGCTGAATGAAAGTCCCGTCATGCCTTTTACAGATGGATCGTTGCGTGCAATATTGGCACGAACAGGCACCATTTTTTCAGTGGCTATGCGTTGGCAGAAATTTTTTCTATCGGTACGGCACAGTCCACAGTTTTTAATCTCTGCCGTTTCATCTTTGAAGAGAAGAAAATCAATATCGTCGGAAGAGTTTTTCGGTATAAGGTCGAACGTAAGTACGGTATCGTAAGGAATGTCTATACAGAACCAGACTGCTATGTGCGGTTTTTCAAAATAGCTGCCATCGGTATGCAACATAGCCAGTAAAGGGTTTGCTACCCCATCGGCATAAACAGGGCCGTAAACTGTGGTGTCCACAAGTACTGCCTTATCGCAACTGCCATGCCCCTGGCCAAATGAGAAAGAAAAAAAAGAAAAAAAAACACTACAAAAGCAAAAAAGCTTTTTCATTTTACCACTTCTATTTCCACGCGGCGGTTAGTTTCAGCCTGCCTTTCATTAATGGGGTGTGGGTAAATCATTTTTTCGTTGCCATAACCCTTAAAATCCATTCTCTTTTTACTTACACCAGCCGCAGCAAGGAAACTATATACTGCCTGCGCTCTTTGTTTCGATAATTTTTTTGCTGCGCCCGAATTATCACTTCCAGGGTCATTTACATACCCTTTTATTATAATTCCTATGCTTGGATTATTCTTCATAAACTCAAGCAGATTGGCGAGCTCATTTTGCGAGGTAGGCAGAAATATGGCCACTCCTTCCTGGAATTTAATATCCTTCATCACAAAGCTCTGGTGTTCTCTTACCGGGCTCATAATTATTGGTAACGTTATGTCTGATGCAGTATCGGGAGAAGTGAAGGTAGTTTCACTGAACATATATCCCAATGCGTTACAGTTTATATTTATGGTTATCCGTGGAATAAGAGTATACGTTAACGAGGCTGTATCAGCACTTGTAATCTGGCCGGGGCGGGCTCCACTAATATCAAGCTGCGCTTTTATATCATGCCCTGCAGAATCTCTTACTTGTATGGTAAGATTGGTTTTGCCGAATTTTGTCAGTTTGGGAGCTTTAATGTCCGGTGCGTCCATATTACGCACCGTTTCATGCGCTACGGTTTGTACAGTAGTATATACGGGGAATTTCAAGTGCAGTGCCAGGATAAAGGCACCTTTAGCTTCGGTATAATTATCAATAACAAGGTAATACCGCTCACCTTTTTTCACTTTAAGTGCTTTGCTGTAGTTGGGGTTATAACCCACCGGAACAATGGTATCGGTGGCTGTTAAAGAAAGCCCTGTGCTGCATTTAGGAGTATTACTGTCTGGCTTAGCAAGATTTGTACGTATAGGAGTTAGTTTATGCTCTTCTATTTTTTTACAGAAAAGTTCATTAAGGTCTTCATCATCTTTGAACAATAAAAAGTCAATATCGTCGCCTGCTTTCTGTGGAAAAATATCGAAGGTGAGCATAGTATCGCACGGAATATCAAAAGCAATCCATGTAATGTTGTGTTCTTCTTCAAAGAACAGGCCATGACTATGGTGCTTTGCAACACTTTTATCTACGGCACCGTTAGGTGCCACCGGGCCAAACGATTCAGAGCTTACTTCGGCTGCTACACTGCAGGTTGAATACCTTTGTGCGTTAGCAAATTCACCAGACAGTAAAAAAATTACTACAATAAATAGTAGTTTCTTCATGCGTTTAATTCAGCTATTACGGTTTCTCCTCCCCTCACCGTCTCGTTCAATTTAGACAGAACCTTGGTCCCCAAAGGTAAAAAAACATCTACCCTCGAACCAAATTTTATGAATCCCATTTCTCCGCCTTGCTCGGCCTTATCGCCAATTTTACAATAATATTTAATCCTGCGTGCCAGTGCACCGGCTATTTGCCTGAATAAAACCTGCTGACCATTCTGGGTTTTTACCACAACAGTAGTCCGTTCGTTTTCTGTAGATGATTTAGGGTGCCATGCTACTAAATATAAACCCGGATGGTATTTTACATATTCTACATTGCCGCTTACAGGAAAACGATTAACGTGCACATTTAAGGGTGACATAAAAATTGAAACCTGTATGCGTTTGTCTTTAAAATATTCACCTTCTTCGGTTTCTTCAATTACAACCACCTTACCGTCGGCCGGAGCTATAATGTGTTTAGGGTTTAAGGGGGTGTTTCTTTTAGGATTACGGAAGAACTGTACAATAGTTAACCAGAATACAAAGGCAAGTAAACAGACCGGAGCTTGCAGCCAAATTGGTGCGCCAAAAAAATAAACTGTGCCGCACAGCAAACCACAAAACAAAAACGATAGTACAATAAGACTATATCCTTCCCGATGTATCATGCTGAGAAATAAATGTTTACAAAAATAACAGGATTTACAATCTTGTAACCTGCAAGTATTAATTACTGTCAACATCTTATTGTGAAAAACAGAGCAATATGTATCTCTAATTTTTTTATATTTGCGTTTTGACCTTATACACAAGACTGAAAGTAGATGACTAAATCTCTTAAAAACTATCCTAAGTTTAAACTTGGGACGACTTTTACCAAGGAACAGATCGATTTTTTTAATAAATACGGCTTCGTTCACTTTAGCGGGGTACTTTCTCCCAAGGAAGTGCAGGAACTTATTGGCGGGTATGAAGAAGCCCAGGAAAAGCTTATTAAATCGAAGGAAAAAGTTGTAAAAGGCATACCCGTAATTTTCGGGCACGATGAAAACGGCAAGCGCATAGTTCAGCGTTTCCCTTACACCTCGCATTACAGCGACCGGATTAAACAACTGGTGGCCGATTCGCGGGTGCAGGTTTTCAAGCACCTGCTAAGCATACGCTCCAGCAGGGTAAGCGAAAACGAGCGCGATGGTGTAGTTTTCAATCACTATGTAAATTCGAAGCATAGCCGCTTTAAACAAATGGGCTGGCATGTGGACTCTATACGCGATGTATTTTATGGCAAAAAGGTATTCCCTATGCTTAACATCGGTATTTATTTAGACGATTCTTCTGAAATAAATGGCGGGTTACGCGTATTACCTTCTACCCATAAGCAAGGACTTTTTGGTATGCTGTTTACAAAAATGTATTACCGCAATACCAAGGAAGATAAGAACGAAATACTGGTAGTAGCTAAAGCCGGAGACATTGTGGTGCACCATGGGCATATATGGCACAGGGTAGGCCACTCTGAACACACAACTTCAGTTAGCCGCCGCAGGGTAATGTATATTCCTGTTTTATGTGGCCCACGCCAAACAAGGAAGCCGCCTAAAAAAGGTAAAACAGGCAAAACGCCTTTATACCATCACTTCCACGCACTCGCTAAGTTCGACCAATAGTTTATGGCATACGCACTTATTACAGGAGGTAGCAAAGGTATTGGCAAAGCAATAGCCGAAAACCTGGCAGGCAAAAAATACAATATTCTTTTAGTTGCACGTTCTGAGAACTTGCTGAAGGAAAATGCCGCTGAACTGGAAAAAAAGTTCGGTGTAAAAACCGATTACCTTGTTACGGATATATCTTCAACCGATTCTGCAAAGAAAATTGCCGATTGGTGCAGTGAAAAAAAATACGATGTTTCAGTATTGGTAAATAATGCCGGTTATGGCCTTGGCGGTGCATTCGCTGCACTGTCATTGCAAGACCAGATGAATATGATGCACCTGAATATGGATAGCCTTGTTCAGTTGACCTACCTGATGATACCGGTTCTTAAAAAAAGTCCGGGCAAAAGTTATATACTGAACGTAGCCAGTACTGCGGCGCACCAGGCTGTACCTTTTCTCGGCGTTTATTCAGCTACCAAAGCGTTTGTACTTTCTTTTTCGCGGGCTATTTATCATGAACTGAAGAGCGAAAACATATCAGTAACCTGCCTTTGCCCCGGCCCGACAGATACTTATTTTATGGAACGCGCCGGTATGACAGGCATGAAAAAAGCCATGAAACAGGCACAACGTTTTAATATGACCGCAGCAGCTGTCGCTACTATTGCGGTGAACGGAATGCTTAGCGGAAAACTTGAAATTATACCAGGTGGTTCTAATAAAGCAGGAGCTTTCTTCAGCCGTACACTCCCCAAAAAGCTGATTGAAAATACACTTATAGGTATCTACAAACCTTAAGGTATTTCAAATCTCTTCTATTCCTTTTCAATCGTTGGATTATTGTAACCTGTTTGTTTCTTTCGGGTAAATAATTACATTTGTTTCTTACAGAGCACTTGACTAATGCAGAAAAAAATTACGCTTCTATTTTTCCTTATTGTTTCCTGCTTTTCATTTACACGCGGGCAAACAATAACAGCTCAACCCTCATCTGCTACAGTATGTGCAGGAAGCAATACATCGTTTAGTTTAACAACAAGCGGTACAGGAATAACTTACCAGTGGCAGGTAAACACGGGTAGTGGCTTTACCAATGTTACAAGTTCCGCTGTTTATTCAGGCGTTACAACTGATAGTTTAGTTATTACGGGCGCAACACCGGCAATGAATGGGTACCAATACCGTTGTATGCTGGTTTCTTCGGGCACAGTGTATTCTAATGTAGTTTCTTTAACCGTAAATTCTTTGCCCGCAATAAGCATATCGGGAACAACAACCGTTTGTGCAGGCCAGAGCACTACGTTAACCGCTTCGGGAGCAGATTCTTATTCATGGTCGGGAGGGCCAAATTCTTCAGGCTATGACTTGTCGCCTTCCGGTACAACAACATATACTGTAATTGGAACAAATACCGTAACAGGCTGTTCAGGTACAGCCACACAGGTGGTAACAGTAAACCCTACCCCTACTTTAACGGTCAGCGGAAATACAGCAATTTGCAATGGTTCGAATACTACACTAACAGTCAGCGGAGCCGACACATATTCCTGGACAGGAGGTTCTACCACCACATCCATCACAGTTTCTCCTTCAATCACCACAACATACACCGTAACAGGTACATATACTTCAACCACATGCAGCAGTTCTGCACAGCAGGTAGTTACCGTAAACACTTTGACCGTTGGTATCACCGGAACTACGACAATATGCAATGGTTCCAGCACTACCCTTACCGGAACAGGCGCCGATAGTTATGTATGGACAGGAGGGCCGAACACGCCGGGGTATAATGTATCGCCTGCAGTTACTACAACATATACGGTTACCGGAACAAATACCACCACTACGTGCAGCAGTACTGCCACAAAAGTGGTAATCGTGAATATAGTACCCGTAGGCATTACCGGGAATTCTGTAATTTGCATTGGGTCAAGTACAACCCTTACCGGAACAGGGGCCGACACTTATGTGTGGACAGGAGGGCCAAGTACTGCATCATACAGCGTTTCCCCCACAAGTACCACCACATATACGGTAACCGGAACAAATACATTAACCACTTGCAGCGATACAGCCACGCAAGTAGTTACGGTAAATACAACGCTGCCAACTATTGGAATAACCGGAACTTCGACCATTTGCAGCGGTACAGGTACTAACCTTACCGCAAGCGGAGCTGATGCGTATGTATGGACAGGAGGACCAAGTACAGCAAGCTATTCCGTTTCTCCTACAAGTACTACGACATATACTGTTACGGGAACAAATACTACAACCACATGCAGTAACACTGCCACGCAGGTAGTTACGGTAGACCCAAGCCCTACCGTAAGTATTAGCCTGACAAGAATAACCCCGATTATTTGCCCGGGAGACACTATTGGAATGATAGGCAGTGGGGCTAATACATATACCTGGAACCCATCTTCATCGTTAAGCGCGCCAACCGGAACATACGTAGTTGCTGATCCTACTGGAACTACAACATATACGGTAACAGGTACCAATGGCTACGGTTGCACGGGTACTTCAAATATCATCATATCTGTTAACCCTTCACCAACAGTGACTATAACCGGCACAAGTATAATAGGACTTGGAAGTACAGATACCTTGACTGCAAGTGGCGCTGTAAGCTATGTTTGGTCGAGCGGAAGCACCAGCGATACCACTATGGTTCAACCATTAGCTTATACAACCTATACCGTAACAGGAACTAATGGCTCTGGTTGTGAAGATACTGCC
>Ga0206857_1121_pt1 | contig 15933 bp, 14 predicted proteins | sample Alteio_BWOrgCont_49_FD_152865 | JGI IMG/M metagenome (GOLD analysis project Ga0206857, IMG submission 152865) | Enriched cells from forest soil in Barre Woods Harvard Forest LTER site, Petersham, Massachusetts, United States -... | ecosystem: Environmental > Terrestrial > Soil > Temperate forest >...
CTTCTTGCCGTTCTCAGCTCCATCCCGGGACTTATCCTCACCCTGATGAGCGCTGGCACACTCTACGCAGTTGATAAATATTATTTCTTCAAGAATGGTATCGTCATCAATATCGTGATTCCGCTATCATTTATTTTAACTCTTTTTATCATTTTAACTTTTTACAAATACTTCACTGAAGAACGTAAAAAGCGCGAGCTCAAAGGAACTTTTGAAAAATACGTTTCTCCGTCAATTGTCGCCGAGATTCTCGCTGATCCGAGCAATATCGAACTTGGCGGAAAAAAGATGGAGCTCACCGTTATGTTTTCAGACGTACGTGGCTTCACAACTATTTCTGAAAAGTTAGATCCTCGTGCACTTTCAGATTTACTCAATAGCTATCTAACTCCGATGACCAGCCTGGTATTTGAAAATAAAGGCACCCTCGATAAATATATGGGTGATGCGATCATGGCCTTTTGGGGAGCGCCCATTCATTTCGAAGACCATGCGAAATGGGCTTGCCGTTGTGCTCTGCAAAGCTTGGTGAAGCTCAAAGAACTTCAACGGGATTGGGTCTCCAAAGGATTGCCTGAAATTGATATCGGGATTGGGCTGAATTCTGGGGAGATGAGTGTCGGCAATATGGGCTCGCTCACTGTGCGCAGCTATACCATCATGGGTGATGCCGTGAACTTAGGTTCAAGACTTGAGGGCATCAACAAACAATACGGCACACGCATCATCGTCAGCGAGTTCACCCAACGGGCTGCCGGCGCTGGATTCGTGACTCGCGAAATGGATTGGGTCAAAGTTAAAGGAAAGAAGCTTCCCGTGCGCATTTTCGAACTCATGGGTGAAGGCAAAACATCGCCTCAGACCGACGAACTGCTTAAAAATTGGAATGAAGCCTTTAACTTTTACCATGAAAGAAAATTCACAGAATCTCTTGCGAAGTTTCGAGCCGTCAGCGAACTCTCGCCAAATGACGAACCGAGTAAACTCTATATCGAGAGATGCGAAGATTATCTCGCCGAGGCACCGCCCGAAGATTGGGATGGAGTCTTCGAAATGAAGTCTAAATAATAATTAGCAAAGTCTTTCAGAAAGACGCCCATTTACCTCAAATTATTGTTGCAAATCGAATAGTTCAAAATACGATCTTCGTATTCATGACGAAGATTTTGCACACCTGCTCGCGCATCACTATTTTATTGTTTTTGCCAATCGCATTTGCAACACCTGCCTTTTCTGCAGGCATTAAGCTCAAGACAGATAAGGGTGCTCCAGTTCTGGTGAACGCCGACAATTATGCAGGAGACTCTGAGTCCCACGTTATGGAACTCACAGGTCACGTCCATGTCATTTATTCAGAGCAGGCCATCAGCTGTGATCATGCGGTTATTCACGATCTTTCAAATGAAATTGAGGCCGACGGACACCTCATTATCGATTCGTCCACCGTTCACGTCGAGGGCGAAAGAGCCAATCTCAATTACAAAACCAATCTTGGCGTCATTGAAAATGGATTTGTTGTTTCAGGGCAGATCATGCTTGAGGGCGATCGCATCACCAAAATTGGTCCAGATGAATATATCGCCGAAAAAGGAAACTACACAGCTTGCACCACTTGTCCTCCGGCCTGGGGGTTTCGTGCTCGTGAGATTGACGCTCAACTCGGCGGCTATGCAAGACTGAGAAGTGTTTTGTTTGAGGTCTTAAATTTTCCGGTCTTGTGGCTGCCTTATTTAATTGTGCCCCTTAAAAGTGATCGCCAATCTGGTTTTTTAATTCCGCGAATATCCATCACCCCGTCTGCTGCCGGCGCCAAAGGTTTTCAAGTGGGCTTTTCGGAAAGTTATTTTTGGGCCATAGATCGCAGCCAAGATGCGACCATTTCCATCAAATCAACTCCTGCCAACGGAGTGAAGGGTTCTGTTGATTATCGATATCTTCTCAGTGAGACAAGTCGTGGTGAACTCAGTATGGGCGCCATCCAAGATAAATTTTTTGATGGCTATATCACCTCTCTTGATCCCGCTGATTCGCCACTTTCGGCAAACTTCACACGTTGGTATTTTCACTACGAACATCACTATGATTTGCCAGATGGATTTACGCAAAATACCAAAATCAATATGCTGAGCGACTTCAACTATCCGACTTCATTTCCTGAAGACTATATGAGCATTGCCGGCGAACGTGCACTTGAAAGTCGATTTACCTTATCGAAAAATACCGAAATCACGCATTCAAGTCTGGATGCTTCGTACTATCTCAATTTACTTAAGGCAGATCCACTCAATGGTGGCAATGGCACTCTTATGGCGGGCAATACCGATGCTGTTCACCGGGCTCCCGAACTAAGGTTCTCGACGGTCAATACAAAAATTGGCAACACCCACTTTCTCTTTCATAGTGATTTTAATTATGTGCATTTTGCCAGGCAGGATATGGCTTATGATGACCTCTCGACATGCACGAATTCACTTGGCCAGGTCATTGAATGTTATGATCCCTCACGTGGATTGGTTCCAGGGACAACGGCCCTCATCAAGGGTACTGGGCAATTTGATCCAGAAATCGATGCCATGAGAACTGGAGATCGCTTTGATATGCATCCAGAGATTGCCTATCCATTTCAAATTGGCAGATTTCTAGACGTCGTCCCATCAATGGCTTTTCGTTACACCCAATACAATTTCGATGTGTCACCAGACAATCCAACTCAATCTCCATCGCCGGCCCAAGACCCCAATGTGATTCCGTATAGTACCTTCCCAAGCCGAAGTTATTTTACTGAAGCTATTTCGGCTCGAAGCCGTATGTCTACCGTCTGGGGCACTGATCCGGGTAATCCTCGCGAGATTAAATACAAACATGAGTTTGAACCTGAAATCAGAGTTACCCACTTAAGCGGAATGAATGAGACCCAGTCGCCCTTTTTAAATTCAAATGATCATACGCCTGAATTTTTAGAGGACCAACCCATCACCGATAACGATCTTTTCAATACCGCCAATCCTCTCGGCTTACAGTTTGACTATAATGACCGAGTTATCAGTAAAAATATTATCACTGGCCTGATCACAAATAAAATTATCAAAAAGACCTGGACAAAACCACCCGTAGTGCCAACGAATCCCGATTTAAAACCTGTTAGTTTAGATGCCAATATCGATGAAGCAAACTATCTGCAGATTATCGAAGTTAAATTATGGCAATCTTTTGATCTCGATGCAGCGACACGTTCACCAAGATATCCTTGGTCTGATATTGATGCCTTAATTGATTTTCGCTTTCAAAATCTAGAGTCTAACCTTTTACTCAGATACTATCCCTATCAAAATGTGACGAACACTTCTCTTCGCTCACGGATGTTTGATAAATATGGCAATTTCTTGCAGGTAACTTACGATCAAGATTTTAAGATCACCGAAAATTTAGCTGACTCAAACTACGGTAACCCAAGTAACCACGCGGAGAGTATTGGATTGGGAGCCGGCTTCATTCGTAAGTATGTAAAGCTTCTTGGCAATATCAATTTGCATCCGGTGAATTTCAAGAATAGTTATTATATCAACAGCTTTGATGTTTTGTTGAATTTAACTCCGCCAGGAAACTGTTGGGGGGTCGGAATCCACGTCCTGCACGGACTTGGTCAAGTCGGTGCGAGCACAACGATTAATTTTGACTACCAATTTGGCGGAAGCAAAACTGCCGGCACCACAGAACAACCGGTTTCGACCTCCCCGCCAGGATCTAGTGGCCCTCCCCCACCTACGAACAATATCTAGTCAGGGTTAAAACTGCAAAAGGGAGTAGCGAACAGCTCCCCCTTCAACTCCATGTTGATCACTCACAATAGGATAAATTTGCAGCTTAGGATTATAGCTTGTTGCTGATCCCTCTTCATCGGCCGGGGCAGAACTCAAATTGACAACATAGAGCCCAAGTAAAATCCCGGCATACAAGCCAATCGAAGCGCCTCTGGCGATATTATTTAAATTGTTTCCTGGGTTGTTTGTAAAAGCGAGTGTCGCCGTTCCAACCAGAGTACCTGCAAGGACCCCATAGGTGCAGCTCATGACAAAATCTTTTGTCGAATCGGCAGAGGCAATACTGGATTGAAATAAAATCCAAGCTAAAGAGAAAACGAGAAACTTTTTAATCCACATGCCTTTAAGCTTCCATTTGCTATGACACCCCAGTCAAGCTTAGAAGTTTTCAAAAACATCGATTGATGCGTCATGACTCACTACTGCCAGCAGAAGCTGAACCTGAGAAAACTGCTGCTCCAAAAAAACTCTAGCCTGACGAAGTTTTGTCTTTTGTCTTGGGCCCACTCTGGCTAGTAAAAAAGCATCCGAAGAATTTGATTTCACTTCAACTGCGACGGCGAAGTTGCGAGGACCCTGAGCTCGCCCAAAGAGTAAATCGATCTCGGCAAATGGTGTTTGCAGACGATGACCAAGCAAACTATAGCCTTCGCTCAAGAATTTCTGAAATACCAAAAATTCGCAGTAGAGACCGCGCTCAAAGTTCGATAGATTTTGGAACTCTCGAGAGAAACTCTCGCACACCGCCAAACGTTTTGCGATGGACTCGACAAGGTCCAAACTCTTGAATAGCTGCCCGGTGTTCGGCAGAAGAGTAGGCTTTATGAGAGGCAAATCCATATTGCGGAAATTCAAGATCCAAATCCCTCATGTACTGGTCACGAGCCACTTTTGCAACAATTGAGGCGGCACCGATCGGCTTTAATCGCAGATCGCCTTGAATGAAAGTCTGCTGCTCAAAGTTCTCAATTTCGAGCCCCTTGATCTTTTGATTTCCATCAATCGCAATCAATCCAGATTTCAGCTGAGCCTGATTGATCAAAGCCGTGACTGCCCTCTGCATTGCAAGTAGCGACGCCCACAAAATATTGATTTCATCAATTTCTTCGACACTTGCAATGCCGATACTGTAGAGACAATGTGTCTGAATTTCAGCGGCAATCTTTTCACGCCGAGCTGCGGACAGCTTTTTGGAATCAGTGATTTCACTGGCATCAAAGCCAGGAGTAAGTATGACAGCCGCGGCATAGACGTCTCCAGCGAGACAGCCACGTCCGACCTCATCAACACCTATTACAGGTTGCGGAGAGAGCCTGAGATAATCCACAGGCTCTAGAATTTGAGATTTCAATTTTATTGTTTTGTGGGAGCGGCAGTTTCTTCTTTTTCAGCGCCTGAATAAAGCTCTGATTCAACGCTTGCTGCTTTTCCACGAAGATTTCTCAGGTAGTATAGTTTTGAACGTCGCACTTTACCTTGCGATACCAATTCAACACGGTCCAAGCTTGGGCTGGTGAACGGAAAGGTTCTCTCAACGCCAATCCCAGAAGAAACTTTTCTTACTGTAAAAGAGCGGGTCTGACCTTTGCCTTGAATTTTAATAACGATGCCCCTGTAGAGCTGAACACGTTCTTTTTCGCCCTCTTTAACTCGAACATAAACGCCAACAGTATCACCAGCTGAGAAATCAGCAATCGCACGGGCTTTCATTTTATCGCCGTGATTCTTCTCGTTGATCATCTTGCCTACTTTTTGAACTAAATCAGTCATTGCTGAGCTCCCCTTAATTAGCCGATTTTACCGCATTGGTTGAGCAGAACTATCACGTTGGACATGTCCGGTCAAGCCAGACGCAGGGTTCATTTTAACCTAGCCCTGTAGACGGTCCAAACAGATGCTAACCGCAGATCTGACAGAAAGGTGCCGATAATCTAGCGGTGGAGCGCCTTTTAAAGCTTCTAAAAGAAAGTCACAAGAGCTTAGGAGCTCCTCAGTCATGCCAAATCCAGTCCCAAAGATCAAAAATATGGGTTCTTCGCGAACCCTTTCTTTGAGTTCCTTGAAGCTCAGCCTTGGAATGGAAAGCTCACGGGCAGAAGTTCCAACAAGCAGGGGGCGTACGCCGTATAGAGCGGTAAGATCCTGAAGAGCATCGGTAACCGTATTTGCCGTGTGAACCATAGTAAGAGCAGTCTTTCTCATCGGGTTCAGCCTGGCCCCTTCTCCAGTACGCCAGTGATCGAGCATCCGCCAAACAAACATTTGCTGCTCCTTCATGGGATGAACAATATAGTAGCGCTCCACTCCGTAGACTTTACAAACACGTGCGATATCGTGCACGTCGAGATTGGTGATATTGGTCGCCACCAAATTGCGTGCACTGTCGAGAACAGGATGATGAATGAGGCCCACAGATAGCTTCATTTTAAACTCGATTGTGATCGTGTGATGGCATTTTCGAGAGCACTTAAAATCTTTTCGTAGTCTTTGAGACCACAGACAAAACGTTCACTCTCTGACATTTTTTCAAAAAAAATTTTCGCCTGCTGGAGTTGTTTCAAATTCAATTTCTTTTTTAAAAATAGGTCTTCCCTCATTTGAATGCTCGAAAGAATGCTCAAATTCATTCGCCATTCATCAATCTTTTTGTGGTCGCCCGCCAAGAGAGTTGCAGGAACTTCTAGATCTCCCCAATCTCGAGGCCTGGTAAAAGAAGGGGCTTCTAGCAAGCCATCGGCAAAACTGTCTTTAGTCGCAGACTCCTGATTCCCCAACACTCCCGGCAAATGCCTGGCGATGGAGTCAATCAGTACCAATGCAGCAAGTTCTCCACCTGACAGTATATAATCTCCAATAGAAATCTCTCTCACGCTGTGCTTCGCCAAGAGCCTTTGATCAATTCCTCCGTAACGCCCACATATCAAAATCAAAGCCTTTTGCTGAGAAAGCTCCACTGCTATTTCGTTATTGTAAACTTCTCCCCGCGCCGAAAGACAAATGATTGGCGCGGCTTCCCCGTCTGATTTTTGAAGCTCGGTAATCGCTTGCTCGACTGGATCGGGCACCATGATCATACCATCGCCACCACCAAATGGACGGTCATCGACGCTTTGGTGAACGTCCTTTGAAAACTTTCTTGGATTCAAACAGCTCACTGAGAGAATTTGATGATCAATAGCACTTGCGACGACGCCTTCTTTAAGGCCTGAGAGAATCATCTCCGGAAACAAACTAATCACCTTAAAATGAAGTGGGGTTCTTTTAAGAGCTGCTGTTTGAGACAGATTCATTATAAATTCACTTCTTGTAACAACAGAGTTCAAGAAGTCCCGACGGCAAATTCATGCGCATGCTTTTTGCGGCATAATCAATTTTCTCAACAAAGGCTTCGACAAAGGGAATTTCAAAAAAATGCGTCTCAGATTCCACAACCAAAAGGTCTTGTTCATTATTGGATGAAAAAGATTGTATGACTCCGATACGTTGGTCTCCCTCAAAGACTTCAAAGGCCAAGATCTCCAAAAGATAGGGCGTCTCACCTGGTCCCGATACCAAAACATCTTTTGGAATCTCAAAGCCAAAGCCCTTGAGCCCTTCAGCCTGGGTGCGATCCTTGATTTCACTGCAAGTGATAATAAGCCCATCTCGATGAGGCTTTGCATTTTTTAAGGCAAACTTTTGGGACTCGATTTTTCCTGTCGCAAGCTCATTTGTGAGGTAAAAATATTTGAGCTGCTTGATCCAAGTGGCCTCTTTAGAAAAAAGAAGCACATAGAGCTCACCCCTTAAGCCGTGAGCATCTTTTACTTTTCCTACTTTTATGAATTCGCTCACTTGAAACGGCTGTCGAGCTGTTTATTCGACGATTTCAAGAACGCTGCGTTTTTGCAATTTGGTGCTAGCCGCATTTAAAATGGTTCTCATAGATCGTGCAGTTCGACCCTGCTTGCCGATCACTTTTCCGAGATCTTCTTTGGCAACCTTGAGTTCAACAACCATAGTCTGCTCGCCAATGATCTCATTGACTTCAACTTGGTCGGGAGCATCCACGAGAGACTTCGCCATGAACTCAACTAGGTCTTTTAAATTTGTTGGACTGTAACTCATCTGAGATCTCCTATGAGAGCAGAATTAGTTTTTAAATTATGCTTGTTTCTCTGCCATTTTGATCAAACTCTTCACGCGCAATGTGGGCTGAGCACCTTTTGCAATCCAAGCTTTTGCTTTTTCAATATCGATATTCAATTTCTTTTCTGTTCCCTTTGGGAGTGGATTGTAAGAACCAATCACTTCCAAAAACCGACCACCCAACCAAGCTCTCGAATCCGCAACTGTAATACGGTATTTTGGACGTTTCTTTGATCCACCACGATTTAACCGAATAACTACCACAAAGCTCTCCTTAAACTATATTTTTAACCAGACCGAAGGATGTAACTAGAAGTCATGGATTTTGGCAAGCTTAAATTATCGAAAGGGTGAAAAGCCTCCAGGTTTGCCTTTTTTTCCGAATAATTTCATCGCCTGGGACATCATTTTTTTGCTTTCCTCAAACTGTTTAACGAATTTATTCACGTCAGACACCTGGGTGCCACTCCCTTTAGCAATTCTGAGACGCCTCGAACCGTTCAAAATATTATGATTATCCCGCTCTTTTTGCGTCATCGATGAAATAATGGCCTCAATCTTTTTGAGTTGATCATCTGGCGGCGCCATATCTTTTACCTGCTTCATGGCTTGACCCATGCCAGGGAGCATTTTCATAAGAGATTCCATACCACCCATTTTTTTCATCATTTTAAGCTGGCTCAAAAAATCATTGATGGTAAATTGGTTCTTGGCCATTTTTTTGGCCGATTCCTCAGCTGCTTTTACATCGATGACCTCTTGAGCTTTTTCTACCAAAGACAGCACATCGCCCATATCCAATATCCGTGAGGCCAGGCGATCTGGATGAAAGATCTCCAAAGCATCACTCTTTTCGCCAATACCCAAAAATTTAATCGGCACACCGGTGGTTTCACGAATACTTAAGGCCGCTCCACCACGTGCATCTCCATCGATCTTGGTGAGTACCAAGCCAGTGAGCCCGAGTCTCTGATGAAAGCCTTGGGCGACATTAACCGACTGCTGACCAAGCATGGCGTCGGCAACGAGTAAAACTTCAGAGGGATCCCAGATCTTCTTGAGACGTTCAAGTTCATCCATCAATTGATCATCGATCTGTTGGCGTCCGGCAGTGTCGACAAGCACCACCTCCACCATATTTTCTTCGGCCCACTTCTTAGCTAGGCTTAAAATCTCTTCTGGCTTTTGTGAGGTCTCGCTAGGAAAAACTGGCAAATCGTTTTGCTTAGCCAAAGTCTTAAGCTGGTCAATAGCCGCTGGCCTATAGATATCGGCAGGCACCAAGCCTGGGCGTTTTTGATACTTTGTACGAATGAACTTTGCGAGCTTTGCAGAAGTAGTGGTTTTTCCTGATCCCTGTAGGCCCACCAAGAAAATGACCGTGGGGGTGCCTCTAAACTTGATTTCTTCACTATTGCCACCGAGGGTTCTGACAAGCTCATCATGCACTACTTTAACAAATTGCTGCCCGGGAGTGACCGAACCAAGAACCTCAGTCCCAAGGGCCTTCTCTTTAACCCGGTCGATAAAATCTTTGACGACCTTAAAGTGAACATCGGCCTCAAGCAGACTCATACGAATCTCCTTGATGGCCTCTTGGACATTACTTTCAGAAATACGGGCCTGACCCTTTAATTTCTTAAAACTTGTGAGAATCTTATCACTTAACTGATCAAACATAGAATCGACCCCAGCTTGTTAGCATTTCTTACGCGGCCTCATTAACCGCGCAGAATTGTCATAGCTAGCATGAATTTCTTTCGCTGTAAAAGTATTCAAGATCACCCCGAAAGAGGCCATAAGCTCCAGAACCGAGAGCAATCACTCTGTTTCAATTGGTTTTATGGTTCTGATCTTGCTATATACAAATCGATGCGAATTTTAAATAAATTGATTGCAAAAGCAGCTCTCTACAAAAAGCCTCTTCAAAAACTTGAAGGTCGCCTGGGCCTACAGTTTTTAAACGCCACGGGCTTTGCCTTGCTTTTGGTTGTGTCGACCTCCTGTGAGATTTTTCATGGGGCCGCTGTTCAAAAGTCGCCAATTGCCAAATTAAAAACTTCGAACTCTTGTCCCGTCGATATTCGTGCCACTTTTAGAAAATACCTCGCCGGCGAGGCCAGTCAAGCTGAGGTTAAGACAAGCTTTGATTGCATACATCATGACCTTGTCGATTTTAAAAATCACACCCGCTCAGGATCAAGCCACCAAGACCAATATTCTCTCGATGAAGTCAGTGCGTTCTTTGCTAAATACTTCGAGGGCGTTCAGGAATTCAGTCCGGCGAACCTCAAGGCTTACTTAAAATTTAAGAATTTCTTATTGGGAGGCGGCGAAAAGCAAATCTCAAAGCTTGAATTAACAGCGATTCAAAATTTACTTGTTGAAGCAAGCCCAGTGATCGCAGAAATGTCTCAGTATATCTCTGTTTATAAGATGCAGGCCCAACTCGATCTCACAAATCCAAAAGATTCTGAGAAAATGTCAAACGCCATTGCAAACGTGCACCAGCTATCTCTGATCATTAAAAAATACCTACCCGGCAATAAAGGCAGTGTCTTTCAATTTACCGATTTGGATTCACTGGATTTTTTTGATTCGGGTTCTTCTCAAAGCCTCTCACAGTCAGAAGCTGTGCAAATTATTATGGGCCTCAAATCTGTAGTACTTGCGCCACCTGCTTTGGGCGTCAGCGGCGAAGAATTTAAAAACTTCATGACGCAACTTGATCTCATCGTTGAAACGGGCCTCAGGATTAAATACATCCAAGATCTTAAGGAAGATAGAGATTTGCTTTTTGTACAAAATCTCGAACTTTTGAGAGATTCGTGCACAAAACTTTTTCAAAATGGATTTTCATATCAACCCAAAGGCGTTATCCCCTCAGCGGAGTTTGTTAAATTACTGAGGACTTTGGACTCTTATAAGATGATTCCTTTTGGAATGAAAGAAAGTAGCTTAGAGAGCTTTCTGCCGACCCTGACCAATCGTATCTTGGCAAGTAAGATGAGTACCAAGGCAACAAAACTTTCAAATTCAGATTTAAAACCAGACAACCTCACTGTTGCCGTGGATGCAGTGAATATCTGGATTGGAATTCAAAAGAGTTTCTTATCTGCTTTAGGTGACCGAGATCAAATTCAGGCCAAGGATCTTATCGAACAAATTTCTCAGTCCGCTCAGTCTGAAACCGACTCGAAACTCTTTATGGCATTGGGTCAGCTAAAAGAGCTTCTCTCTGAAGGAGTTCTATTGCGCTGGCGAGACGTCGAAAGATTGAATTTTGCTCCTCGCGATACCAATGATTCTTTCACACGATACGATATATTATTCTTATCAACAAGTTTTTCAATCATCCGACCGATTATGCGTGCTTATTTGACCGATGCCAGTCGCCGCCAAAACGTGAGTGCGATGACCGAGCCCGAGCTCAACGAGCTTTACACTAGCATTCGTCAGCTGGGTAAAGACCTCAAGTTCATTGATACAAGAAATAGTCTTGCCCCAGCTCGCGCATTCTTAGAGGCCAATATTTTCACATCCGTGTCTAACGGAAACACTTTCGTCGAGTTTCATGAAGCTATTGAGTGGTTTTATCAAGTTTGGTCAGCCGGCAAGTTGGGGTATCGTATTTATCAAGAAGTCCCTGAAAATTGTAAAACCGAACAACTTGACGTCTTCGATCGCAAAAAGCTCAATCATGAATGCTATACGAATTATTTTAAAGATCATGTTGTTGATTTTTACAGCTACCTGCCAAAAGTCGAAGCTTATTTGAAAAAGATGACAGAGCAGGAGCGAGAAATCGCTACCTCCGCAAGCCTAACTCCTCCCCTCACCGATCCTTGGTTGGATTTTGACACCGCTCTTGAGAATGCTTTTCGTTCGACGGGATATTCGACTGACGATTTCGATTCGACAGACACCGAGGCAATGTCTCTTATTATTTCATACGCCGAATCAATATTCATCAATCACTCGCGTAATTATTCAGACGAACTAGATACCAAAGATATTTGGGCAACCTTTCCGATCATGAAAGGCTTTATTGAACGCGCAAGCAATGGCGCTGCCTCTCAAGAATTTATACAAAAAGGTGCCTACAGCTACCTGATCTATTTTGGCGAAATGCCAAAAGTGGATAACCCATTTGGACTAGCAAAGTTTGGAGTATGGACGCTCATTCATTATTTCTATAAAGAAAAAGCCCATGTGCCTGACATCGTTAAAATGATCTCAAGCTTTGCTTTGGCTAGCAAGGCGCTGAAGATTAAAAATGCTGAAACCTACTATACTCAAAATAGTGCAAATTTGAAACAAAATATCATAGAGCGAAATGCCAAAACCATGTCGGATTTGAGAAAAATCTTCTTTTGCTCAGATGAGATTGCCGGTGAATTCAGTTCTACTTTGGGCGCAAGCACAGATACTCTGTTCACGCTTCTGCCGCCGACAGACGCCTCTAACTTTCATAAAAGAGTTGAGAAAATCATTAAAGCCAATCCAAAACTCGATCTTGAATGTCTTAGTTTTGAGTGATCAGCTCGCTCAATATGAGCTTACCAGCGCGTGAAATTTCCGTATTTGAGTGCCCTCATGGCAAGAATGAAAAAGAGAATGAGTGTTGCCAAGCAAACTACAAAGGCCAGATTGATATCAACATCGCAACGTCCGAGCAAACCGTACCTAACGCCATTGATGAGATAGAGAACGGGGTTGAATTTCGATATGTTTTGCCAAAAAGGGTGAAGCCCATTCAACGAAAAAAAGACCCCACCTAGATAAATCAATGGAACCAAAATAAAAGACCCAACAGCACTGACTTGATCAAATGACTTTGCCCAAAAAGCAACTGTGATCCCAAGCTGCGCAAATATCAATCCTCCAGCTATTAGAAAAAATAATAAGACTAAGGGATTCGCAATCGTTAAAAGATTGTTTTCTACGATAAAATAAAAAATTTCACCAACCAAAAATGTGATAAGTCCTACGAACAATCCTCGGCAAAGTCCGGCTATCGAAAGAGCCCAAATGATTTGGTTCGAACTCAAAGGAACAACCTTCAGATCTTCGAGATCCCCGGCAAACTTTCCAGAAACGATCGAGCTCGAAGAGTTCTGAAAAGCATTATTCAAAACAGACATCATGACCAATCCAGGAATTAAGAAGGCTAAATATGAAAGCCCATTTGCCAAGTGAATACTTTTTCCTAAACTCAAACCAAAGATAAGAAGATAAAGACTCGCGTTGATGAGCGGAGTGAACACTGTTTGAAATATGACCTTCAGAAATCTCTTCATTTCTCGAATATAAAGTGCCCAAAATGGATTGAATTTCAAATCACCAGTTCTTGCTTGCACTTCAGGCATGGAGAACCTTCTTGATAGCATCTTCAAGGCTACCCTCATGAATTTGTACATCTTTTAAATTCACCAGATCAATCTTCAGAGATGACAGGAGTTCACCAATACTCATTTTTGCCGGCACTGAAAAAACCAAACTGTCTGCCTTTTTCTCTTTTAGAAAATGAGAAACAATCTCGGGAGCTGCTTCTTTAAAACTCATGACGATCTCTCTTTGTGTGAGATCTTTAATCAGTGTTTGTGTTGGGCCTAACACTTTCAGCTCACCTTTTTGCAAAATCCCCACGCGGTCGCACAGCTGCTCCGCCTCTTCGAGGTAATGCGTGGTTAATAAAATAGAGAGCCCTTTTGCTTTCAGCTCCAGTACAAAGTCCCAGAGCGATTCACGCAGCTCAATATCCACTCCCGCTGTTGGCTCATCGAGCAGCAAGAGAGCTGGTTCATGCACAAGTGCTTTTGCAATCAGAAGTCTTCTCTTCATCCCCCCTGAAAGCTGTTTTACTTTTTTGTTTTTATGCTCCCAAAGGCCTAGGCGTTTGAGTAGGTAGTCGATATGCTCTTTGTTTTTTAAACGTCCAAAATATCCAGAGTGAAACTCTAAAATCTCTTCAACATCGAAGTAGCCGTGATGCATGAGTTCCTGTGGAACAAATCCAGTCAGGCTTTTGGTCAATCTGGGCTCTTTCGAAACGTCATGCCCAAAGACACAGACTTGACCCGAAGTCGGCTTTTCAAGAGTGACTATTGTTGAAATAATAGAGGTCTTGCCCGCGCCATTTGGTCCCAGCAAACCCAAAATTTCACCAGGATTCATTTGAAAACTGACGTCAGCCACAGCCGTGACATCCCCGTATTTTTTGACCAAATTCGTTATTTCAATCGGGCTCAAATTCATTTATTTTTTCTGAACTTTTAAAATCGAAGTTGCGAATTCGACTGTTGGATTTTCTTTTTTTACCCAATTCAAATCCCACTCTTTTTCGAGTAAAATGACTGGTTGATCGTTGAGATCTCTAAAAATTTGAAAATTACCATTGAGCGGCTTTTGTACGGCCTTGCCATCGGCCTCGCGTGGCCATCTCGCCACACTAAAAGGCATGCGCTGAATTCGAACATCTAGGCCGTATTCATCCTTAAGACGATACTGAAGAACTTCAAATTGCAACTCACCGACAACACCAATAATAGGATCTTGGGCGCCAACAATTGGATCGATAAAGAGCTGGATCATCCCTTCTTCAGAAAGTTGATCAATGCCCTTTTGCAATTTCTTTCGTTTCATGGCGTCGGTAACAGTCAATTTGGCAAAGAGCTCAGGTGGGAACTTAGGAATATCATCAAAGATCTTCATTTTATTTGTATAAATCGAATCACCAATTTGAAAGTTCCCGGTATCATTGACTCCAACAATATCACCCGCATAAGCCACATCAACTGTAGCCCGATCTTGCGCAACAAATTGATTCGAAAATGCGAGACGCACTTCTTTTTCGTGTCGTGAATGCTGTACCTTCATCCCTCTTTCAAATTTACCAGAACAAATTCGGATAAAGGCAACACGATCTCGGTGTTTAGGATCCATATTGGCTTGGATCTTAAAAACAAAGCCCGAGAAATTATCATCGAGTGGCTCAACCACTCCTTCGCGACAAGACCTTGCCAGCGGCGGCGGTGCAAATTCAGTAAAGAAATCAAGAAAGGTATCGACTGCGAAGTTTTGTTTGGCACTCGCAAAATGCACTGGAGAAAGCTCTCCTTTTAAAAATTTTTCATGACTAAGTTCTCCAAGAGTCCCGTCCACCAAGGCAATTTCTTCTTTGGCTTGATGAATGACCTCGCGATGAAGATGCTCTGCCCAGACCGGAGAATCAAGGCTATCAACCGGAATAATAAGCGGCCAGCTTTCGCTCAAATCTTGTTTTTCAGAATGGATTAAAATAATTTGCTTTTTAAGCCGGTGATAAATCCCATGAAAGAGGCCGCCGAGGCCAAGGGGCCATGTGATCGGATAGCAATTCATCTGCAAGGTCGTTTCGATCTCATCGATCAACTCAAGCGGGGCTTTGCCTTCCCGATCACACTTATTTACAAAAGTGAAAATCGGCATCTTTCGATAACGACAAACCTCATAGAGCTTTTTTGTTCGGTCTTCGACACCCTTAGCAACGTCAATCAACATCACTGCTGAATCGGCCGCCATAAGCGTTCGATAGGTATCCTCTGAGAAGTCTTTATGGCCGGGAGTATCCAGTAGGTTGACTCTGAGCCCTTGATAATCAAATTGCAACACGCTCGAAGTGATCGAAATACCTCTTTGTTGCTCCAAGGCCATCCAGTCCGATCTCGCAGCTTTCACACCCTCTTTACCGCGAACCTCTCCCGCTTCGCGAATCACTCCGCCATGATAAATCAATTTCTCAGTGAGCGTGGTTTTGCCGGCGTCAGGATGAGAAATAATGGCGAACGTCCGCCTTCGCAGAATTTCATTTTTGATTTCGTTATCAAGCATGTTTGAGTTCTTCTGGATGTTTTGCGCTTGAACTGTTTTTGGATTTCTTTTCTGGAAGCTTAAAGCTATCTAGAAATTTTTTATCGGCCCAGTCCTTCAATTGCCATAATAA
>Ga0206857_1122_pt1 | contig 15920 bp, 11 predicted proteins | sample Alteio_BWOrgCont_49_FD_152865 | JGI IMG/M metagenome (GOLD analysis project Ga0206857, IMG submission 152865) | Enriched cells from forest soil in Barre Woods Harvard Forest LTER site, Petersham, Massachusetts, United States -... | ecosystem: Environmental > Terrestrial > Soil > Temperate forest >...
CCTGACCAAAGATGATCCAGCATCGGCGAGCGGTGATATTCAATTATTTAGCGAGGCATTCCAAGAGCGTGCTTTGGTTTTCGATGTCGGTGGCCATTGTGGAATGTACTGGTATCCAAGCTTCAGTGCAGATTTTAAATCTTTTAGGGAGGGAACGAAATCGTGCTCTCGTCAGAAAGCAAGCGGGCCGAGGCGTAAAATCATCTGGGCGCGGAGCTGTACATTATTCTGAAAACAAAAGACACGATCCGCATGAAGAGGCCGCTCTCCAGTTTGCAAAGATGTTGACCGACTTTTTAGAGTGTGAGCACCAACGGAATAATTTCAAATCTCTAACGATTGTAGCCGAGCCTCATTTTCTTGGCAAATTAAGAGGCACGATGAGACCAAGCATCCAAGAAACTGTTACTGAATGGGTGAAAAAAGATTTGTTAAAAACTCCACAAAATAAATTAGTCGAAATCTTGTTTCCAATAAAAAACGAATTGTCTCCCGAGATCGATTCGTTCGAAGCAAGGGCCGATCAGTTCAGTAGCCAGACCTAACTTCTCTGGTCGGGTTTCGAATAGCCACTGGCGCATCGGGCGGTAAGCCAAGCTCAGAATATGAATACCCAATGATGGTCCCTGACGGAATATAGGCATAACAATAATCGGGCCGCTCACGAATCAGCAAAAGATCATTCACATGATTCAAACGATTTCGTTTCAAACGAAGTGTAAAATCACTTTTATGTGTGCAGCCTCCCGAGGCTACCTGAAACTCAATAATACTACTTCGTATTTCATAAGCATAAACCTCTTCGACTCGCCACTGGCTGGATGCCAAGGCTATCGAACAAGAAAGTGAGCTGAGAAAAAACAATAATAATTTCATATATCCTCTACTCGCTCGGCTTAGGCCATGGCGAATTGCTGTAGTTCTGACTCACTCCCTAATATTTTGCGAACAGGGCTTTTATGAATTCTTGGAATTGAAATGAGATGCATGGCGTTTTTAGATTGTATTCTTACAGCATCTAAATTGGCATCCTGAGGAGCTTTAAAAATGCATGGGGGTACTATTTCTTTTTGGTTCTTTGAATCAACCAGCACGACGAGCTTGCGACCAACTCGATTGAGTAGACAGTTCAGATGCGCAGACATCTGTTCTGGCAACTCAAAAACGATTTGATATGAGTCCCGATCTGCGGTGACCTCATAAAATAAGGACCTATAGTACGAATTTGCTACTAAGGAATCCTTGATGCGACGTAATGCTGCCACGAGTTTCTCCCTGTTGATGTTTGGTTGAGCCTCTGTATCGCAATGATCGTGCCAGCGTCTAATTGATTTAACGGGCTCGGGATATGAGATTTGAGACATCTTGACCATCCAAGATGAAGTTTTGTCCCATCAAGCAAAATACTGTGACTCACCAAGAACAGCCGTAGGAACTTTTGTCTCGCTGCAATACCAATAGGTCCTTTTTACAATTTTACTATGGACGATGCATTGATGCGAATTTCGCAGGCATCTTCTCATGATGTTTCACTTCACGCCGCATGATTCTTGTTTGGTCTTTGAGAATGCGCTCCAGGGAGTCAAATGAATCTCGAATAGCTATATAGATATTTCGATGGGATTCATTTTTCTGTGGATCTCGATTTACAATTGCACTTTCGCCCTTAGTAAATAGACGAATCTGGGTCTGACAGAGGCGGTCTGAACTCCGCTTACGATGTGGGCAAGATACTACGACCTGGCATGTGATGACTTGGTCAAAAAAATGCTCGAGCCGCTCAATTCTCTTCTGAATTGCAAATTTCACGGCGTCAGATTCTGAAAAATCTAAAAAGCTGATTTGATAAGGGATCACATTTTCCTCCATAACTGGGCCCTTAAACTGTTTACAGCCCAACAACATTTTAAGGGCCCAGTTTAGAAAAGACAAAATTTCTCTTATGCTCGGGCAAAGTGTCCCAATAAGTATTCCTGAAAAACCACATAAAGAATTTGGCCATAGTTCGCCCCAGTTTTTTCTTGGCATCGAAGCTGCAATAGGAGAAGTCGTGTTCGAAAGCAGCGAAGCTAATCGAAACTCAAGCGGGTGAGAGTCCCGTGAGCAGAATTATCCAGTTACTGCTCTAGTCCGGATCAACAAGGGCCCTAAAAAAGTTCTTGTCAGCTGGTCGAAAAAATCTTCTGCATGTTCGTGCGGGAGGTTTGGCAAATTGGTAGGTTGTAGCGTAAAGCGAACTCTGAAAAGTTCATCAGTCTATGAAGCGTCCGGAACGAACGACGTGAGACTGAAAGAAGGGGCCGAGCCGTTCGAAACAGGTGAAGGCTAAGATATTTGGTGAAGCACTGGGTGTATGCAGCCGAATACCTTTCTTGAGAACTGGGAGATGACATGCCAAGAATGAGTTTTGATGAAAGCACGGAACCGCATATAAGTAGATAGGGTTCTCTGACCTTGTCGAAAGTGTTTGGATAAATCAGTGATGGCAGTTCGCAAGAATTGTTGGTGCTGATGAAACCAGGCGCCAGTCTTATAGGTGGGGCGGATAAGATCGCGAAGTCCTTTAACCGGGCGAGGATCTTTGGAGCAGAGCTTTGCGAAATTGCAATCTAAGTGTCAAAGCTTAGATTGGAGTTTTGACGAGTTCGAATGGTGGTGTCTATGGAGTCAAGAGGCCGCAAGGCCAAAGGAAGAAAAAGACACGAAGCTTGAAGTAAACTAGAGGTTAAGCTGTGAATATCCAGAGAGTGATTTAAGCAGCGAGACCGAAAGGAAAACTTCATTTGAAAAGCCAGCTCTTGAGCTGTTCTGGGGAAAACCCAATGGGCAGTTCTACTGAATAGATGGCGGAGCCGCTAGATGTGAATCTTAACCGATTCCATCTGGCGCGCCACCACTAAACTGCGCCCTTGATGTGATACGATCCATTTTTTTCGACTATACACTCAGACGACGAGATATCACCGTTTAAAAGAAGCAAATTTATTGTGACAAATTTTCCCTTTAAGGACGATATTCCCCAAACACTTTAAGCTTTAACAAAATAAAAGGGATCAGGCTTGGCACCGGCTTTGCTCTAGATGAAATCTCGAAACATAACAGTAAACTCTAGACCCATTCAAAAAGGAAAAAAGATGTCAAACGCAATTGAAACCCAACTAAACACTCCGCCACGTATACCTCGCCGTCTTTATGCTTTACCCAAGGCGATCCATACAACAAACAGCAAAAAGTTGTCGGATCTATTAGCAAATCGAAGGGGAACTAAAAGTGAAAAAGAAACACCGTCAGCCGATAGAAACGACTCGACACGCTACACGACCAAATCATTGCCATCCAAGCATTGACTGATTTTTTCTCCGACCCAGTCGATTTTTTGCACTTTGTTGTAGACGTTTACAATTCTAAAATGTGCCAACTCTTTGATACGCTTCGGATCAGGCGACTCAGCAGAGTACACCACCACCGGTATCTTCAGATTATGCTGCCATTTTTCATTCGTGATTGAATCAAGCGAGAGGTCGCGATCTGCATCGAGCAAGGTTTGCCGCCCCCCAAGTCCTGGCATCAGCCAATCAATAATTAAAAGATCAAAACTTTCATTGCTGAGACGATTGATCGCCTCATAGCCATCACAAACCGTCGTAATGAGATGTCCCGACTTTCTTAAAAAGCGTCGCAATAAAAGGATAGATTCCGGATGATCATCCACCATTAAAATTCTTTTTTGTCTATTTTGCCAATTGACCAACATGACATCCTCCTATTTTTGATCACTTCAACCTAAGCAACTTAGGTGCCAAGAATAAATTCGTCTCGTCGGTGAACTCGACTGCTCTTAAGCCAGATATAAATTATCTTCGACGATTGTGACTCCTGGGACGCTCAGCGCCGCAACTTTGATATCTTGAATCTCAGCAAAAGAATCAACTTCACCAGATAAAATAACTTTATTCCCTCGTACTTCAACACCGACTCGTTTAGTTTCTTGCTCCGCTTTTTTTTAAGAACCTCCTCAATTTTTTGTTTAATCACTTCTGGGAGTATATTTTTTTCTTTGAGATGAATATGATTGAATACGCCCTTCACTCCGAACAGGCCATGAACACAGCTTTCTGCGGCGGCTTTTTGATACTCCCAGTCCACTTCACCCATCAAGTAGACCATCGCTGAGCAACTCGTGCTCCGTCATTGGACGACTCAAAAAATAGGTCAAATTGTCCCAGATTTATTTTTTGCGAATCGCAGAAAATGAACTCTTCCCCTTGCTACGAGCTCGCGTCTTTTTTGCTGTTGGCCTGTTGATTGCAAGGTAAAGAACCGAATTCAAAAATGAACAAAGAGTATAAATGCAATAATTTTTAGATTTTTACCTCCCAAAGCGTATCGGAGCATTTATGAAATCAAATTCTGAAATAAGTAGCCTGCCTCAAAGAATTATTTGGTCATTAGATCCTAGTCTTAAGTTAGCAGAGAGCAAAGATCTCTTGAGGGAACTCAGAATATGGGCTCGGCATCTGAATTGTGCAGTTCAGCCAGTTTCTGTTTTTTCGCGCTCATTAATGAACCCGCCCCTGGAGCTAGGGATTTCTATGGACGAAGACTTCGAAGGCCTTGCACAAAAATCTTTCGAAGCCTACCTCAAAAAACTGGGTGCCTTGGATCTACTACCCGCTCAGTTGCTTTTTGTGGCCGCCATGTCGAAGCGTCAATTTGCATTAGAATTATCTAAGTATGCCGAAAAGACCCATGCCTTGATGATTTTTGCTCGAACCCAGGCGAGAAAATCTTGGAATCCGTTTCGCCTAGGTGGCTTTGCAGAAACTCTCACCGCGAGTGCCAGGGTGCCTATTTTATTAATGAACCCCCACGCACGGGCATCAGCAAAAATATCATCTATACTGTTTCCAACTAATTTTGACGCGAACTCATTGAGAGCGCTGAAATGTCTAGAACCTATAGCAAAAGCATTTCGAGCAAAGGTCACAATCTATAACCAACTTGAGAACCCACATTATCTCCAGACAGAAATAGGCTATTTTGGGCAAACGCAAGTTCTGGGAATCGACTATCTCCTGAAAGAGGCGAAAAAAATTCGCCAAAAGCGGGCTGATATGTGGTCAAAACTTCTTCAAAGTAAAAACTTAAAAAGCGAAAGCATCATAAAACGAGCAAGAAAGTCCTTGAGTGAAGATATCCTTAACGAAGCGAAACGCACTGACTCGCAGCTCATTGCCATTGCCGCCGAATCTGGACCCATCTCACAGGCCATTCTAGGAAGCCACGTCCGAGATCTCATCATCAAAGCAAAATGTCCAGTCCTCGTTTTCTACAAGACGAAAGTTCCTCGCAAACAAAATCTCAGGACCAAACATCTACTGAAACAAAAAGGACTTACAAAAACACCTGCTACCATACAATTAAATTAGATTCGGTGGCAACTCATGAAGGAACCTACAAAACTTATAGATGCTTTCGTCTTGGCTACACAAGCGCGAGTGTTCAAGAAAAAATTTAAGAGTCTAAGAGCAAACTCTTCTTTCGAACATATTCATACGTTACGCGTGAATATCCGCCAAATGCGAAGTATTCTTTGGCTTTATAAAAAGAGCAACTCTGAGTTTCGCTTTCGTAGCCTCTCTCATCTATTATCTAAAGTTTCGCGGCAACTTGGCAAAGTACGCACGCTGGATGTCGCAATTCAAGACTCCAAAAAATTTAGAATACGAAATAAAGTACTTTTAAAAAAACGAAATCTTGCTGAAATGTCTCTCCAAAAAATGACTTCGCACAAAAAACGTCAACAACTCAATCAAAAACTACTTCGCGCCCTAAAAAAATTAGAGTCCTATCCTCAAAGTCGGCTGAAAGCGGGTGTTTTAGAATTGCAAGCACGAGTGAGGCAATGGAAATACAATAAACATCAGAACCCAAAGGAGCTACATAGACTACGCAAAATCGTTAAAAAAACACGATATACTTTGGAAGCATTTGCGAGGCCAGTTCCGAGTCTAGAAAAACTCCAAGAACACCTTGGCCGAGGCCACGATTTCGATGCCCTTCAAACCTATTTAGGCAAAAATAAAAAAGTTGAGCAGGCTGCAAAGAGGCGATATCGGCTAGCACAAAGAGAAAAGACTTTGGTACTCAAGTCGGCCATACAGAATCTAAATCAAATTCAAAAATCAATTCACTAAGAGAGAACTCCTCTCAAGTACAATAGACACTCGATAAATCACTTACTCTTGCATGCCTTGATATGGCCGAACTTTGGTGGCACGCTCCGTGCTCATATCAATAAATGTAGGCCAAGACGCCAATTCAGAGGATTTGGGTATGGGGGTCGGGCAAAGTTTCCCTCAATGGGTCATAGTGCCTCAATCGAAACTTATTTTGAATGGAGAACCTTCATCATGCCACAACTTAGTCGTAGTGTGTTCGCTTGAAGTTCACAGAACTAAACCTTGAAAGTCCAATTAAGGGAGAAATTTACAGCGTTGAGCGACTCGAGGAGTACGCCGCTTACTTAGCCTCGGAGCTTAAGGTCAGCGAGAATCCGAAAGTCACGAACATACTTCTTCCAAGAATGCGCGACAACGGCGTCAAACTCTTAGCTGCCTATCGTTCCCTGACCGAAGCAATTCATCGCAGAGATACACTTCCTCCTGCCGCCGAATGGCTGACAGATAATTTTCACATCGTTGAAGACCAGATTCGTGAAATTCAAGAGGACTTGCCGCCGGAGTTTTACAAAGAGCTACCAAAGATTTCTCTGGGAGAACTCGTCGGCTACCCCCGGATTTATGCCATAGCCCTGGCTCTCGTCGCACACACAGATAGCCAGCTAGAACTTGAAACCATCAAAAAGTTTGTCGATTCTTATCAAAAAATTTCTCCGTTAAAAATCGGAGAAATCTGGGCCCTCGCCATTACGCTCAGACTCGTTCTTGTCGAAAATCTACGACGACTGGCGATTCGGATTGTCGCCGACCACGAGAAGAGAAATCTCGCGAATCACTTTGCTGACCAACTTTTCGAAGCCGTAGGAGACCAGGAGAACTTTCAGCAGCTAGTGTCGCGGCTTCCCTCACATTGTGTTGCTTCGATCGAAGATGACAGTGCATTTTTCGGTCAAATTGCCAAACGCCTCCGAGATCAAGAACCTGGCCTCTGGCCGGCCTTAGAATCTCTGGAGCAAGATCTCGCAAAAAAGAAGAGTACAGTTGAACATGTGGCACATCTCTCGTCGCAAGTGCAAGCCGCCAATCAAGTCACAGTTGCAAATATCATTACGAGCATGCGCCTTCTCTCAAGTTTGAACTGGCGTGACTTTTTTGAACATGTCAGTCTTATTGATCGCATTCTTGAAAAGGATGCCTATTACAAGCGCATGGATTTTTTGACTCGAGATCGCTACCGCCACGTCATTGAGACAGTGAGTAAAAGTACAGGCTCATCTGAAATTATGGTCGCAAATCTCGCCATGGACCTTGCCCGAAACAACCCGGATAGTACGGACCTCAAGCGATCTCATGTAGGTTATTACCTAATCGCCCGCGGTCGGCACAAACTCGAAGAGAAACTCAAATACAAACCCATCACCAAAGTTTACAATTTCCTGCGTTCATCGCCGAATCTTGTTTATTTTGGTCTCTTGCTAGGCTTGCTGGCATTGACATTCACGACACCCATCTACTACGTACTCGAGCGCGAAGCTCGTTTGTCCGTACTCATTGGTATCGTGTTATTGATCATTATTCCGTGTAGTGATTTGGCTCTCATCTTATCGAATCTCATCCTCACACATATTATCAAGCCAAAAAATCTACCGAAGCTCGATTTAACCAAAGGAATTCCCGACGACGCAAAAACTATGGTTGTCATTCCCTGTATGCTCGCCGGTCCTGAAGTCATTACTGATCTCATAAGAAAACTCGAAATTCACTATCTCGGAAATTCAGATAATCAATTGTCTTTTGCTCTTCTTACGGATTTTACAGACTCTTCTGCAGAGCATGCACCGGCCGATGACCTGAATATTAAAACTGCATTAGACGGAATTACCATTTTGAATCAAAAATATCCGAGCAAAAATGGCGAGCGTTTTTTTCTCTTTAACCGACGACGTCAGTGGAGCCCATTCGAAAACACCTGGATGGGTTGGGAGAGAAAGCGTGGAAAGATTCACGAATTCAATCGCCTTCTCCGCGGAGACAAAAATACGAGCTTCAATACAATAACAGCGCCAATCGAACTATTAGCCGCAACCCGCTTTGTCATTGCCTTGGACGCCGATACACAGTTGCCGCGAGACGCCGCTCGAAAACTTGTCGGCACGATCTTACATCCTCTGAATCAACCTCACTTCGATAAAGTTTTAGGGCGAGTCACCGAAGGCCACGGTGTCCTTCAACCGCGAATCGGTATTTCTCTGGAAAGTTCTACGAGATCTTATTTCGCAAATATTTTTTCAAACTACACGGGTCTTGATCCGTATACGACGGCAGCTTCAGATGTCTATCAAGATTTGTTTCACGAAGGCAACTATGTCGGCAAAGGCCTCTATGACGTAGACGCATTTATGGCAGCTACCGAAAATCGCATTCCTGAAAACTCAGTCCTAAGTCACGACTTATTCGAAGGACTTTATGCGCGTGCTGCGCTCTTGACTGATGTTGAACTGGTAGACGACTATCCCCGAACCTACCATGCATTCTTTACCAGACAACATCGCTGGGTGCGAGGTGATTGGCAAATTGCAGCCTGGATTCTACCGTTCGTTCCAAACGGTCAGAGAAAGTGGGTGCGAAACCAGCTCCCAATTATTTCAAAATGGAAGCTCTTCGATAATCTCAGGCGAAGCCTGGTTGCACCAACGACTTTTCTCTGGCTCGTCTTAGCTTGGCAGCTTCCTGGTTCTGCACTCTTTTGGGTTTCATGCGTCGCTTTCATCATTCTCTTTCCTGCGATCACTCAAAAAGTTATTGAAGCTATCAAAATGTCATTTCAGAGTGGCCCACGTAAAAGTTTTTCATCGGGAATTAAGGTTCGAGTTAATTTGTTACAGGCATTGTTATACACAAGCTTTCTAGCTCATCAGGCCTTTGTTCAAATCGACGCCATTTTCAGAGTTTTTTACCGAAAGAATATTTCAAATTCAAAATTACTGGAGTGGACAACAGCAGCAGCCGTCGAGAATCAAAAAACTGTGCCCTTTTGGCAGCAGTGTTGGACCGTTGAAATTTCTCTAGCCCTACTCGGAGTAGCCTTTGTTTGGTCTCGCCCACAATTTGAGGCGATAGGCCTTATCTTGATTTCCCTATGGATGTCTTACCCTCTTATCTCGAAATTCATGTCCCGAAAGCCTGTACGAAAAACAAAGATCTTCAGCGCCAATGATCGACTCCTTCTCAGAGTGATCGCACGCCAAACATGGAATTATTTTGAATCTTTTGTAAATGACGAGAGCAACTGGCTGCCACCTGACAATCATCAAGAGGTTCCAAATGCATTGACAGCGCATCGAACCTCCCCGACCAATATCGGTCTTTATATTCTCTCTCTAATTTCAGCTTGTGATTTTGGATTTATAGGCACGATAAAGTTTATGAAGCTCCTAGCCCGTACTATCGAAAGTATGCGGAAGCTTGAACTCCACGAGGGTCACTATCTAAATTGGTACGATATTAAAAGTTTGACGCCACTCTTGCCGAAATATATTTCAACAGTTGACAGCGGAAATTTGGCTGGATACTTGCTCGTCGCGAAGCAAAGCTGTTTTGAAATTCAAAATAACTTTGTTGTCGACGCCAAAATACTCGATGGCCTAAAAGATATCTTTTCATTAATTGACGGTGAGCTTCGCATCTTGGAACTCGTCAGCCACGATGTCACAATCAATCTTGAAGCGTGTAGGCAACTTTTATATTCTCAGCAGGCAATCAATGAGTACTCGAGTTGGTACAAAATGTCGGACTCACTTATTCACGTTCTTGTGAAGGCTAAAAATAGTCTGTTATCCCAAACATCCCCCGAAAAGGACCTTAGCAAAATCATTAGCTGGATTGACAAAGCTCTTTCGCAGATCCAAGAGGTACAGACCGATCTCCACACTTTGGTTCCGTGGGTCACACCTGGCCAACTTTCAAACTTACCAGAAGCTCTCTCCCAGAGATGGCTGCAGTTTATCAAAGCCTTTGATCAAAATGTGCCGCTTCTAGTTCTTGCAGGTTTGTACGATGGGATTATCGCTGAGATCCAAGACATTTTATTGGAAGCTACAAATCCCTCCATACTAGTACGCGAACTCACCGAGTTTGTTCACGCACTAGAAAATGGAAAATCCTCCATCGGCCAGCTCATGCTGATTGCCGAAGATGCGACTCAATTTTTCGAACAGACATTTCAAGCGATGAATTTTGATTTCTTGCTAGACAAAAAACGTGGAGTATTTACGATCGGCTACAATATCACAAATTCACAGTTTGACACCGGACTTTACGATTTGTTGGCTTCGGAGTCGAGACTTGCAAGCTTCATTGCGATCGCAAAAGGTGATGCCCCCCAAGAGCATTGGTTTCGCCTCGGCCGCAGCTTAGTCCCCATCGATGACGGCAGAGCATTGGTCTCATGGACCGCCTCCATGTTTGAATATCTCATGCCATTACTCGTGATGCGAGACTATGAGAATACTCTGATTAACGAGACAGCTCATGCCGTGGTTACCCGCCAAATAAGTTACGGCAATGAACATCACATTCCCTGGGGCGTTTCAGAAGCAGGCTACAATGCCCGCGATCTGCAAATGAACTATCAATACGGGCCATTCGGAATTCCAGGTCTAGGACTGAAGCGTGGCCTCAGTCACGACCTTGTCATTTCTCCTTATTCAACTTTATTAGCGGCGATGGTGAATCCAACCGCAGCGCTTAGCAATCTGAAACGACTCATCGACAATGAGCTTCTCACAAGCTGGGGGTTTTACGAATCTGTGGACTACACAGCTGATCGTTTACCAAAAGGTCAAAAGTATGCAGTGATCAGATCTTTTATGGCCCATCACCAAGGCATGAGCTTGGTAGCTATTAACAACGTCATTCACAGCAACACCATTCAAAATCGATTTCATCGTGAGCCACGAGTAAGCGCCACCAGATTATTACTTCAAGAGAGAATTCCGCAAGGAGTAACTCCTGTTCTACCAAAAGCGGCCGAGATTGAGTTAGAAGAACAGCATTTTTCATCCTCTCCCCCAATTGTCAGACAATACACGCAGCCGAGCGCATCCAATCCACGCATCCAACTTTTGTCGAACCGTAACTACTCAGTCATGATCTCGACCGCCGGTGGTGGATATTCAAAATGTGGAGATAACGCGATCTCGAGATGGAAAGAGGATTCCACTCGCGATCATTGGGGCAATTTCATTTTCATTCGCGGGGCCGAATCCCTCTGGTCAACCAGCTACCAACCATTCGCACAACTACCCGACTCCTATCAAGTGACCTTCAGCGAAGAGAAAGTCGAATTCAAACGACGTGATGAAGATATCTTGACTCATACCCAAATCATTGTGGCGCCTGAAGACAATGTAGAAATTCGGCATATCACCTTGACGAATGAGTCGGGTGAGGATCGGATTTTAGAATTAACAAGTTATCTGGAGCCTGTCTTGTCCCCCATGGCAGCTGACTTAAATCACATAGCCTTCAGTAAACTGTTTATTGAAACTGAATTCATCACCTCGAAGAACACGCTGATTGCCAAACGCCGCAAACGCTCCATTCGTGATCGAGAAATCTGGGGCTTACACGTGGTCGTCACCGACGGCAAAATCATCACAGATATCCAATATGAGACGGACCGGTCGAAATTCATTGGGCGAGGTAGGACTCTCACAAACGCCATTGCCTTGACGAGTGGCCAAGATCTGTCGAATACATCTGGTGCGACAATAGACCCTATCTTGTCCTTGAGAATTAAAGTCTTAGTGAAAGCAAATTCTAAAACTCAAGTCGGCTTTGCAACCGGTGTGGCAATGTCTCGTGAAGAAGTTCTAGCACTCGCCGATCGATACCATGATATTCACTCCTTTGAACGAGAAAGCAAAATGGCATGGACAAAATCACAAGTGGATATGCGGCATCTCGATATCGATTCTGAAGCGGCTTATCTCTATCAACGATTGGCTGAGCGCATTTTATATTCAGAGCCCTCGCTCAAACCTCCGGCTCATCAGAGGGCAGCCAATACGAATGTTCAATCGAGCCTCTGGCCAAGCGGAATTAGTGGCGATATTCCTATCGTCATCGTCAGTATTAAAGATCAAAGCGAAATTGCTGTGGTCCGAAAACTTTTGCGCTGTCACGAATACCTGCGTCTGAAGGGCCTCATTTACGATTTTGTCATTCTCAATGAACAGGGAGCCAGCTACTTTCTGAGTTTGCAAGAGGAGCTCGGGCAACTTGTTCGCATGACCGGCTCCCAGACATGGATGAATAAACCGGGCGGAATATTTATTTTACGTGGCGACGTGACGCCCGAAAGAGATATCGCCCATATCAGATCGGTTGCCCGCGTATCACTCGCCGCAGATGAATCCTTAAAGGACCAAATCAACCGTAAATCGATAGAGGAGAAATATCCTGGTCCCCTTTTGCTGACGGCGAAACCATTCAAGGATCCTGTGCCTCCATCAAAAGCTCTGGAGCTCGACTTCTCAAATGGACTCGGTGGTTTTAGCAAAGATGGTCGCGAGTATATCATCCAATTGGAGTCTCAGAAGTGGACTCCTGCCCCTTGGTTAAATGTCATTGGGAACAACTCGGACTTTGGATTTCAAGTCAGCGAATCAGGAGCTGGTTTTACTTGGTCGATCAATAGCCAAACCAATCGCCTCACTCCCTGGTCGAATGATCCGGTCAGTGATTCTCCGGGTGAAATTATTTATTTGAGAGATGATGACACTGGTGAAGTTTGGTCGCCGACACCACTTCCGATTAGAGACGATGCACCCTATACAATACGGCATGGCCAGGGCTATACAATATTTGAACATACGAGCCATGGACTTCTACATTCATTAACGCTCTTTGCACCGAGAGTGGACTCGATTAAAATTTCCCTGCTAAAAATTCAAAATCTGAGTGAACGACGACGACGAATCTCCGTGACTAGTTATACCGAATGGGTTTTGGGTTCACAAAAAGAGAAGACCTCTCCCTTTTTAGTTTGCGATGTGGATCCAGAGAGTCGTGCTATTTTTACAACCAACCCACACGATAACGAATTTGCGACGAGGGTGGCCTTTGCCGATATCACGAGTCAAAATCGAAGTTTTACCTGTAGCCGAAAAGAGTTTATCGGTCGAAACGGCAACTATGCGAATCCCGCGGCCCTCAAACGTCGAGGCCTCTCTCTCAAGAGTGCAACTGGCCAAGACCCCTGCGCAGCCTTACAAACCAGTATACAATTGGAACCAACAGAAGTTTATGAAATCGCCGCCTTGTTAGGCCAGAGTGAAAATACAGAGGCAGCGCGCGAGCTCATCTTACGCTACCGCGACCTCAACACAGTAAGATCTGCACTCACTGAAGTGAAAGATTTCTGGCGCGACATGATCGATATTGTGCAAGTCAAGACACCCGATCGTGCAATGGATATCTTGTTGAATAATTGGCTTCTCTATCAAACTCTCTCTTGTCGATACTGGTCGCGGACTGCATTCTATCAGTCTGGCGGAGCCTACGGATTTCGCGATCAACTTCAGGATTGCATGGCATTTGTCTACTCAGCGCCTCATCTTACGAGAGAACATATCCTCCGGGCATCTGCACACCAGTTTAAAGAAGGTGACGTTCAACATTGGTGGCACCCTCCGACTGGCCGAGGCATTCGCACGCGCATGTCAGACGATTTACTTTGGCTACCCTTTGTTGTCAGTCACTATATTCAGGTGACCGGCGACAAAGCCATCTTAGATGAAAAAATAACATTTCTCGAAAGTCCCCTGTTGAGGCCGGGCGAAGAAGATTCCTACACTCTGCCGCAAATCTCGAACGAATCCGCGAGCCTCTTTGAGCACTGCATTCGCGCGATCAATCATGCACTTCCAACAGGTACTCACGGTCTACCCTTAATAGGGACAGGCGACTGGAACGACGGTATGAATCAGATTGGTGCTGAAGGTAAGGGTGAAAGCATTTGGCTTGGTTGGTTTTTCTATAAAGTTTTGGCCGACTTTCTACCCTTTTGTGTTGAATCTGATCAAGTGGCTCGATATCAAAACCATATGACGAACTTGAAGCTGGCTCTCGAGAAAGAAGGATGGGACGTCGACTGGTACAAGCGAGCCTACTTCGACGACGGCACTCCACTCGGCTCAGTAGAGAACGAAGAATGTAAAATGGACTCAATTGCTCAGTCGTGGGCGGTTCTCTCTGGCGCGGGCGACCGTACCAGAGTGGAGCGTGCGATGCAAAAGCTGGCAGAAAATCTCGTGCTCCCGAAAGCAAAACTTGTTTTGTTGCTCGCGCCTCCTTTTGATAAGAGTGCGATGAATCCAGGCTATATCAAAGGTTATGTGCCAGGCGTCCGCGAAAACGGTGGTCAGTATACTCACGCGGCCATCTGGGCGATGATGGCGTTTGCAAAGCTCAATCAAGGGAATAAGGCGTATGAAATATTCTCTATGCTAAACCCCATTCTGCATTCCTCGAGCGAAGCCGAAGCTCTAAAATATAAGATCGAGCCTTATGTCCTCGCAGGGGATGTGTACGCTGGAGCCCACGAGGGACGCGGCGGCTGGAGTTGGTATACGGGTTCATCATCTTGGTACTATCGTGCGGGCTTAGAATATCTTTTAGGTTTTTCACTTCGCGGAAATCAACTTAAAATCACTCCACGTATTCCTAACTCCTGGAAATCTTATGAGATCTCCTACCAATTCAAACAGACAAAGTATCTGATTGAAGTGCAAAATCCAGAGGCGCTCAGTACTGGCAATGTGCTTGTGCAAATCGATGGTTCATCACAACAAGGACCCGAGCTCCTCCTCGTCGACGACGGAGAAACTCACAAAGTCACGATGATCCTAACCTCTAAACTATCTGGGACGTCTGAACTGAAGGTTTATAGTGACCTATCAAAGCTCTGAAGTTCTCTTGAAAGGAGATCTTGTTAATCTGTCGATAGGCCTCATCCCAACTGTCCATTTGAGACTTGTCCTGTAAGGGATTTTGGATTTCCAGTACGACCTTTTCCCGAATAGGCTTTTTATTCTTTTTCATGCGGTCTTCCTCCCATTTTCATCCCAGCTTGCTCTTAGTAGAATGGCAGCAATATTTATGCCGCGACCTATTGCCAGCACAATCATCTTGAATCGATATTATGGGACTAATTACCTTATCTGCCGCGCACTTCATGGTAAAATTGGGTGCAGGAGCCTGACGATAATACTTATTCGCCGCCGGCTTTCTTTCCACCTAATACGAATTCGGCAAATGAATCGAAGATTTTATCGCCAACTTTTGTTTCGGAGCCGCTCTTATCACCTGGCTTATGAACTGCTTCATAAGACTTCACAAGACGACCGAGAAGTTCTTGCGCATCGACACTTGAGCCTTGTTTTGCAACTAAATCACGAGCAACCGCAGGGAATTTATCGGGCGAGAGCTCCATCAAAGATCTGAAATCTTCAGCGGTAATCTGCCCACTCTTTTCACCATCGTTCAAAATGAAATCAAAAGTTTCTTGTGTAATATTTTGTTCACGAAGTTCCTCGAGATGCTTCTTGCGATCTTTTTTAAGTGTCTGCATTGCCTGCGCGGCTTCAGAAGTCAAAACCGGCTGACCCTTTACGACTTTTACATGATAGACATCTTTTAGAAATTTAAAGCTTTTCTCTTCATATTGCTTCTCCG
>Ga0206857_1123_pt1 | contig 15867 bp, 16 predicted proteins | sample Alteio_BWOrgCont_49_FD_152865 | JGI IMG/M metagenome (GOLD analysis project Ga0206857, IMG submission 152865) | Enriched cells from forest soil in Barre Woods Harvard Forest LTER site, Petersham, Massachusetts, United States -... | ecosystem: Environmental > Terrestrial > Soil > Temperate forest >...
TTACCTGGTCAAATAAAAATAAAATAATATTAAGTAACAAAAAAGAACCGAATTTTATTATTTTAATTAAGTACGATAAAATTCCTGATCAAAAAATTATTAAATATTGTGAAAAGCTTTATCAAGAACTTGTACTGTCAAAAAACAAGAAAAGCAAAAAAAATATAGTTTTTGATTTAAGGTTTTCTGAACAAATTATTCTGTCTGATTAAAGGGGGTAAAGTATGAAAGTTGCAAAAGTATTTGATGATATTTATGTATCAATAGATATTGGTACAACAAAAATTTGTGTATTAGTTGCAAAAAAAATAGACCGTGAAAACGTACAAATAATTGGTATTGGAAGACATCCATCTGATGGCTTAAAAAAGGGTGTTGTTGTAGACATTGCCAAAACTGTACATTCAATTAAAGAAGCAGTTAAAGAAGCTGAATTTGTATCGGGTCATACAATAGAAACTGCAGTAATAGGTATTTCAGGAAGTCATATAAATTCATTCAATTCAAGTGGTGCGGTTCCAATAAAAAAAAGACAAGTAAAAGAGTATGATATTGTGAATGTAATTGCAGCAGCTAAGGCTGTACCAATTCCACTTGGACAACAAATTTTACATGTTCTACCACAATATTACATAATAGATGGCCAAGACAAAGTACGTGATCCGATAGAAATGCATGGCGTGCGTTTAGAATCACAAGTTCATATTATCACCGGCTCAGTTGCTTCAGTACAAAATTTAGTACGATGCTGTGAAATGGCAGGTATAAAAGTTGTTGATATAGTGCTTGAACAATTAGCATCAGCAGATGCAGTATTAAGTATTGATGAACGTGAGTTAGGTGTAGCCGTTTTAGATATTGGCGGTGGCACTTCAGATTTTGCGTTATATCAAAATAATAGTATTAAGCACACAATGGTTTTACCAATTGCAGGCAACCATTTTACTAACGATGTAGCAATAGGAATTCAAGCAACAATTAATGATGCAGAGCGAATAAAACAAAAATATGGTGCTGCGTTGCAAGATTTAGATATGGATTTGGACCAAGACATAGAAATTGATATGGTGCAAGGTGGTGAAAAAGCCTTTATAAAAAGATCATTTTTAATTAAAGTGATCGAACCACGTGCAAGGGAATTATTAACACTTATTAATAAAGAAATTGAAAAATACCATTTAAAACCTTTTATGACAACAGGATTAGTTTTAACTGGTGGTGGGGCATTATTAAAAGGCATGCCGGAATTAGCAAAAGAAATTTTCCAGGTGCCTGTAAGAATAGGTATTCCAAAGACAGATTATGTGTCATTAGAATCTTTAAATAATCCAATGTATGCAACTGCTTATGGATTGTTATTGCATACTGTTAAAAAAGAAAATTCATCAATGGATTCGGTAAACGGTCCATTGGCTGCAAAAATATTTTATAGAATGAAATCTTGGGTCTCTGATTTCTTTTAATTAAAGGAGTGGTAATGATAGATTTTGACAACGAAAAAGAAAGACAAAGTTTGCCAATGGCATGCATTAAGGTAATTGGCATTGGTGGTGCGGGTGGCAATACTGTAAATAGTATGATCGATTCTAATTTTAAAGATATTGAGTTTATTGTAGCAAATACAGATGCTCAAGCATTATGTGTATCAAAAGCTCCATATAAAATTCAATTGGGAGTCAAATCAACAAAGGGTTTAGGAACGGGTGCAAACCCTGAAGTTGGAAAGCGTGCAGCTGAAGAAGACTTAGATAAAATATTAGAAGTTGTAGGCGGTGCTGATATTGTATTTATAGCTGCAGGGATGGGTGGTGGAACGGGGTCCGGGGCAAGTCCTGTTATTGCAAAAACGTTACGTGAAAAAGGCATCTTAACAGTTGCAATTGTAACTAAGCCGTTTATCTTCGAAGGTAAACGCAGAGCAAAAATTGCACAAGAGTCCATGGAAAAACTAAAGAAAGAAGTTGATACCTTAATTGTTATTCCAAATCAAAAATTATTAGAGGTTGTTGGAGACAATGTTTCAATGATTAGTGCATTTGAAATGATCAACGATGTTTTAAATCAATCGGTTAAGGGTATTTCAGATATTATTACAAAGCCGGGCCATATAAATGTCGATTTTGCAGATTTAAAAACTATAATGAAAGATATGGGTTTTGCAATAATGGGTACGGGTCGCGCAGCTGGTCCAAATAGATCTGTTGAAGCTGCAATGCGCGCAATATCTTCGCCATTATTAGAAAACATGAGTATTAAAGGTGCAAAGAGTGTTCTTTTAAATATTACCGGTGGCCAAAATTTAGGTATTCATGAAATTAATAAAGCTGCATCAGTTATTTATGAACAAGCCGATGAAGATGCAAATATTATTGTAGGTTCTGTGATTGATGCACAAATGACGGATGAAATTTGTGTAACTGTTATTGCAACAGGTTTTTCAAATCAAAAAGTTGAAGCTAAACTTCAAGAAGAAGTTGACGCTCAAGTTGAAACACAAGATGTAAAAGTACAATGTACCAAATTAGATGTAGAGCCAGTCTGTGAAGAAAAAACAATAGTAAAAGAAATGTCTTTTAAAGAAGTTGTAGAAGAACAATTGAAAGAGAATAAAATAGACGCTGAGGATCTTGATGTACCTGCGTTCTTGCGCCAAGAATATGGGCAACAAGAAGAGCAATAATAGTTTTAAATAATTTGATAATAGCCCGTCATTTGTTTCGCAAATGACGGGCTATTATTATTCTATAATTTTATAAGCAAACATTTCTTGAAGAACTTTTATAACTTGTTTTGTTTCATCAATATTAATCACACCTAATTTTTTAATCAATCTTGATTTATCTATGCTTCGAATTTGGTCAAGAGCTATTTGCCCGTCTGTTTGATTAAACTTAATTGAAATTCTTGTGGGATAAAGTTTAACTTTAGTAGTCATTGGAGCTATAATTACGGTTTTTATATAATCATTCATTTCATCAGGTGAAATAATCAAACAGGGTCGAGTTTTATTTATTTCAGCACCTTGGGTTGGATTTAATGATACTAAAAAAACATCGAATCTATTAATTTCTACCATGTCCACTCATCATCATCGGATTGTAATCCAAAAAGTTCCGGATCTATAAGTTCATCATCCCCGGCTTTTGCCATAGCCTCAAAAGCTTCCCTCCAACCTTTTCTAGGTTCTTGAATAGGAGAAAGTATTAGTTTGCCATCTTTTATTTCAGCTTCAATTATATCTTTAAAGCCGCATTGACTAATTACAGCTTTGGGTAGCCTTATACCCTGTGAATTACCTATTTGAATTATACTTATTTTCATTGTTTCCCCCAAGTAATATAATTATATTGTAATAACATTTGGGTCGTTTTGTCAATAGAAGGCAAATCCCGTATCTGCATTCTTGCGCCAAGAATATGGGCAATAAGAAGAGCAATAAAGCCTAAGGTTTTTGTATTCATCAAATAATAATAGCATTGATTTTTATTATTTAAATTTAATACTCTATAATAAATGGTTGGTTCAATAAAAGGTAAACGAGAACTTATCCCTGCTCGATAAACAAGGAACAAATGAATAACAGAACACGCATTTTTATTTTAGTGTTAATAGTTTTTGCAATATTGTTATTACATTTTATGGGCATAGATAAATGTATTAACTTTCAGAATTTTAAAGAGCATAGGGAATATTTACTTGGGTATGTAAATTCTCATTACTTACTATCAATTTTAATATTTATTTTATTTTATATTGCTACAGTAATTTCAACTTTGCCTTTAGCGGGTTTAACAACAGTTATTGGTGGTTTTTTATTTGATGTTATACCGGCAACTATTTATTGCAATATTGCAGGTGTTATAGGTGCTACAATTTCATTTTTGATATTTAGATATTTACTTGGAGCGCAAATTCAACATAAATACGCAGCTAAATTAGAAAGCTTTAATAAAAATATAAAGGTTTATGGTGCAACATATTTATTAATAATGCATGTTGTTGCCATAATTCCTTTTTTTGTTATAAACACCCTGTCTGCGCTTACAAATATCTCTCTGTGGACATTTATGTGGACAACATCTGTTGGCATAATACCGGGTTCAATTGTCTATGCATATGCAGGCAGAAAATTGGGTTCTATAAATAGCTTTAGTGAGATTTTGTCGTTAGAAATGTTGTCTGCTTTTTTACTGTTGGGTTTATTGGGATTAATATCATTATTGGTGCAGAGATATCAAGTTAAGAGAATGGCTCATGAAAGAAAGTAAATATAACATATCACTCTTTATTTTTAGGCGTGATTTAAGATTAGAAGATAATACTGCTTTAATTGCAGCGCTTGAAAATTCAGATACTGTAATACCTGCATTTATATTTGATCCGCGCCAATTTACAGACAAGAATGAATTTAAAAGTGATAGTGCGTTGCAATTTATGTTAGAAAGTTTACAAGAGCTTGATGCCGAATTACAGAAAAAGGGATCACGGCTTTATGTTTTTTATGGCGACTCGCAAGAAGTTATTGCAAAATTGTTTCTTGAACAAAAAATTGATGCAATTTTTTTGAACAGTGATTACACGCCATTCAGCTTAAAAAGGGATGAAGCCATTGAGCATTTATGTGCAAAGCATAATGTACAACTTGAACAATTTAAAGATGAACTTTTAATTGATCCGCAAAACTTTAAAACAGGCAATGGCGACCCGTATTCTATTTTTACTCCATTTTTTAAAAAAGCATTTCAGCAAGATGTTTCTGAGCCCGTTAAAAATAAGTATAAGAATTATTTTAATAAAGATATTAAGGGTGGAAAATTAGATATGCTCGCACCCTTCGACCCCTCGACAGGGCTCGGGACTAGGGCGAGCGGGGGAAATAATAAGAGCGCTCGTGGTGAGCTTGTCGAACCATACGAGCACAACAATAATCTTTGGGTGCAGGGTGGCAGAAAGAATGCTTTAAAAATATTAAGCACACTAAAAGATTTTAAAAATTATGACAAAACAAGAGATTATCCAAGTATAGACACAACAAACTTGTCGCCATATTTAAAGTTTGGTGCATGTTCAATACGTGAAGCTTACTATGCAATATACAATCAATTAGGAGGTAATCACTCATTAATACGCTCACTTTTTTGGCGAGATTTTTTTACATATGTTACTTATCATTCACCATTTGTTTTTAGGCATGCATACAAAGAGAAGTATGACAAAATTGCTTGGAGTTATGATAAAGCCAAATTTAAACTTTGGTGTGCAGGTAAAACCGGATTTCCTATAGTTGATGCAGGAATGCGGCAATTAAATGAAACAGGTTTTATGCACAACAGAGTACGCATGATAACAGCATCATTTTTGATAAAAGATTTGCATATAGATTGGCAATGGGGAGAAAAATATTTTGCGCAAAAACTTGTTGATTATGACCCGTCTGTTAACAATGGTAATTGGCAATGGGTTGCTTCAACAGGTTGTGATTCAACACCGTATTTTCGTATTTTTAACCTTTGGTTGCAGCAAAAGAAATTTGATCCTGAGTGTCTATACATAAAAACTTGGATACCTGAACTTAAAGATGTTTCTGCTAAAATTATTCACAAGGCATATGAAAATATTATTAAAAATTATCCTAAACCAATTTGTGATCATAAAGTTGAAGCTGCAATTACATTGAAGATGTATAAAAAAATTCTTTAACAAAACAATGAAATAAGTTTAAATACGTGATATTATTTTATAATCAAAATTGTTAAACAAAAGGGCTTGCATGTTAACAAAAAGTTATAAAATAATTATTCTTGCTTTGATTATATTTCAAATCAAATCAGCTGAAGTCGAGATTAATTTTGCTTTGTTGCCAAAAATAGATGGTTCAGATATTACTCAAGAAATGATAGATAATAGCAAACGATTATTACAGTTTTCACCATTATTATGGAATGGTTCTGAGCCTAACTTTATCAATGTAGAAAATGACGATTGTGTTGAATATATTCAGAGTATTTGTGATACAAATAATCCAATTTCAAATGAAGCAATAAGATTTATAGAAAATTGTATATGTTATAGACTTAAAAACTTTTCATCAGAAAATAAATTAAAATTATGTACGAAATTAGGTGGTTTTTTTCTTGAAACAATAAATTATATGATACAAGGTGAAATAAAGCGCTATTATTTATTAATAAATCCTGGCATGCCGGATGAAATAAAAGATTTTGTTTATTTATCAGGCGTAAATCATCTTGCATATGCTTCACAAAAGAATTTTCTGAGATTTTTAAATAAGATTTTTGATAATAAATTTATATCTGAAGGTCGATGGGCCAATGGTTCACCTTATGAAAATGAAAAGTTTAATAATCAATCGATTGATTATTATTTATGTAATAATTTTACAGAAGAACAAATAGCTTTAATAAAAAAATCATATAATATACAATTTTCTGAAAAGAGTTGTTGCAGCATACAATGAATTTTACACAAAAATTGCCTCAACACTCATCTACATTAAGTTTATTACAAAATAATCCAAAAAGTCGCACATGGGTTGAGATTAATAAAGCTGCAGTGCTGCACAATGTTAATCAATTTAAATCTATTATTGGGCAAGACAAACATCTTGCAGTTGTTGCCAAAAGTAATGCATATGGTTGTGGTCTAATACAGATTGCGCAAATATTAAAAGATTGTGAGTCTGTTAGTTGGCTCTGTGTTTTTAGTTTGTCAGAAGGTCTAATTGCAAGAGAAAATGGTTTTACAAAACCGATTTTAGTTTTGGGTCATGCAGATTTAGATTATGAATATGCAGTTATGTTTCAAATAGATCTAGTTGCGTATGATTTTAATGATATAAGCAAACTTAATGAAGTTGCAAAAAAGTTAAAACAGATTGCATATATACATATAAAAGTAGATACCGGGCTATCAAGATTGGGTGTTCTTTGGCACCAGGCTTTAGATTTAATTTGCGCAGTTGCTAACTTATCTAATATCAAAATTAATGGTATATTTTCACATTTTGCAGAATCTGATACAAATGACCAAACATTTACAAAAAGGCAGCTTTCAAGGTTTAGTGATTTAATTACGCAATTAAAAAAAGAAGGTATAGAAATACCATTAAAGCATTGTTCAAATACCACAGGTATTATTAGATTTAATGGGTGTCATTTTAATATGGTTCGCTCAGGTGGAGGTACTTATGGTTTATATAAATCTCCGCAAATAGACGATTTAGGTGAAAAGAAGTATTTAATTAACCTAAAATTGGCCGTTTCATGGAAAACTAAGATAATTCAAATAAAAGAATTACCTGTTGGCAGTTATGTAAGCTATTCTCGTACTTTTGTAGCTTTTAGGCCTACTATAACTGCAATAGTGCCAATTGGCTACTGGGATGGTTACAGTAGGGGTCTTTCTAATAAAGGCTTTGTTTATATTAGGGGTCAAAAAGCACCCGTAATTGGCCGTGTTTGCATGAACATGGTGATTATAGACATTAGTGATATCCCTGCCGCTTGCGTAGGCGATGAGGCAATTTTGGTTGGTTCCCAACCTGGAATTACCCCTGATGATATTGCCCAGCTTAGTGGAACCATAAATTATGAGGTTACTACTAAAATAAATCCAACAATAGAAAGAATAATAACTTAATACTTGCAAAATATTTCAGTTAGTATAATATTAAAGTAATTAGTATTAAAAAAACTGTTATTAAATGGGGGTTATTATGAATACATTCGACTCACTTCGTTCGCTCAGTATGAGCCGTGTTATTTTCGCGTTGTTATTTAGTTTAGTTTCCTTTGTAAAATTAAGCGCTGCTGAAGTTAAGCAAGAGACTAGTCTTGCGGAACTAAAAGCAATTCATTCTATTTTAGGCGAAAAATGTAGAAAATATCCAAATAAGCCTACTGCACAATTAGCTAAAGAAATAATGTTTTTGTTAGATGTTTTCAACAATAGTATTTACGTAGCAAACGTTTCTATTCAAGAAAAAAAGAACTACTACAATCTTATTGGTCAAATAATTCAAAATAATAATGATTTAGTAATAAGACATTTAAAAGTTAGATGCCCTAAAGGTTATAATCTAGAAGATGAAGAAGATCAAAAAGTTATAGAAGGCGTTAAAGAAGAGATACGCAGTTATTTAACAACAAATTTTCCAACAACTGCAAATGTAATAACTGCACAAGCAAAATATCTTGAAACAGTTCAAGAAGAATCTAAAGATCAAGATTCAGATTCAGATTCAATTTCTAGTTCAAGCAGCTCGATTTTAGCTCCAGAACCAAAGGTGCCAACTACGTTTATAAATGTAAAGCATGCTATGAATGCATTGAATTCTGTTTCCGTTAGATTATCAAGTTCGTCAAGTGTAACAGTAGAAGATGTTACCGGTTCTGAAACTCCTAGAGGAGCTTCACATGACCAAATCTTCCCACAAATGTTACCGTTTGATGATCAATTTTCACTTTATAATAATTCGAATCCAAGCACAGCAAGTAGTTCTTCTGCCTCAAATGTAACCGGTACTCATGCCGGTGCAAGAGTAGAAGTTAACAAGATATTTGGTGCCAATGGTACAGTGATTGGTACTTCAATAGATATTAAAGGTGGTCCCGCAGCAGTTGTATATAATAAATCTTCTGTTCCTGCAGCGCCATCAAATTTTGGAAAATATGCAAGATCATTTGTAGCACTATGTGCAAGTGCTGGTCTTTTAAAAGCTTCAACAACTGAACTTTTAAAACAGGATCCAAGATTTGCTAAAGCTGCTCAAGTGGCTTCAGTTGCATCAGCAGGTTATGCATTTTATAATGCACTTACAAAATAATTAAGAATTTACAAAAGGGAGAAGAAATTTTACTTTCTTCTCCCTTTTTTTATGGGGGTTCAAAAATGAAAAAGTTACTTTTATTTTTATGTTTTATATCAAGCTCTGTAATCAAATTAAATGCTTTTAATTCTGTAAATGAATGGGTAGCAATTTGTGAAATTGGAAAATCGAAGGTTAGTGATTATTGGTCAGGTATTAATAATTTACAAAAAGAAGAATTATTAGTCTTGTTGAATTCAATTATAGAAAATTATAAGAATGATATGAAAAAAACTAATACTGAAGTCTATGCATTTATTAATACAAAATATTTTGTTGAGGATTTGATAAAGGTCAAAAACTTAAGGTCAGATCTGGCAAATAAATTAGGAATAAATTTATTGAATTTTAAACCAAAAGTATCAATTTTGAAAAGTTTAGATCTTCAAATAAGGCAATATGTGTCTGAGAATTTTGACAAATATAATCCTGCAAATAAATCAGTGCAGATTGAAGATGAAAATGAAGAGGTATTTGAATTGAATACTGCAAATGGATCAAGAAGTATTTCTATACCAGCTGTTTCTTCTTCTTCTTCTGATATTCATGCAGCCCAGATAAATTTGGTTGAATTGCAAAATCAACAAATCATAGAGCAAGCTACTCACATAAGTGTTTTAAATTCAGAGAACAAATCTTTGGAAATACAAAATAAAGTCTGCAAAACTGCATTGGCAATTGTTTTAACTTATAATGTAGCTAGATTTGGATATAATACATTGCAAGCGAATCCAAAATTAGCTTTTGTTATAAAAGCAGCTGCTCTTATATCAGTTGTTGCAGGCGGATATAAATATGCTCAAAAGAAAAAGTGGTTTGAATCAAAAGATTAATAGGTGTTATTATGAAAAAGTTAATTTTAACATTCGCATTTTTAATCAGCATAAGTTCTTTTGTAAAAGTATCTGCTTTTGATTCTTTAGCAGAATGGAAAGCCCTTAGGGCTATTTTAAAAGTAAAGTTTATAGCTTATAAAGCCAAACCCAATTCTATGATTAACAAAATATTGTTGTTAGAAGCAGTAAGGTTATGTATTGATAATTATCAATGGGATTGTAAAAAATTAGCATTAAAAAACTATTTAAATGATAATTTTACGGAGCAAAAAATTCTTAAATTAAAAAATCTGAAGGATACTTTATATCCAAAAATCAGTAATCAACCATATGATGATGATATGATTATTTCACACATAAAAAGAGGAATGATTGTATATATAAATAAAAATTATGGATTTCATGCACCTATGCTTATTGCAAATTCTGCTTTTTTATCATCTAGAGAAAAAGAATGTGAAGAAAGAGTGATAAATTTTAGTCCGGCTTTAGAAGATTCGAAATCTTTAGAAGTTTTGGAACATGGACCAATTTTAAGTTTTCTGGAAAATAATGAATGGTTTATTGTTATAGATTCATCCACTCCTTCGTATTCCACTCCTTCGCCTAAAGTGTTTGTGTTGGATCAAGATAGAGTATCGTTATTTGATAAAACTACTTATAAAACTCCCGGCTCTCTTGCACGTAGATTACCTGTACTTGATTTATTAGCTGCATGTGCCACTTCATCTTCGCCTTGCCAGGCTTCTATACAAAATTAAGACTAGTTAAAAATTTATATTTAGAATAAAAAAAGGGAGGAAAAAAATCCTCCCTTTTTTATTTAGTATTAACTATCTATTGTGCCATTAACTTATCGAATTCAGGATCGAAAATATTCTGTACCTTCTTATAATTAAACTTTGCTGCCGCTTCAGATGGGTTAACAACTCTAATAAGTTTTCTTACAATTTTTGTAAGATCATTTATTTCTTTGTTAAGTTCTGCTCGCGGTGTTGCAGCATCTTTTTCTTTTTGCAATAGTTGCTGAATTTGGTCTGCAACAGTTTTTACATCATTTATAAATTTATTATAAGATGTTTCATCAAAGCTTACAACAGTGGTAGTATAAGTACCATCAGCCAGTTTTACTGGTTTTGTTTTTGTAAACTCATCTCTTATAATTGCATCAACCATAACACCACTTCTTGGATCAAGTTGTAAGTTCCATGATATCGGGTTTTCAGGTGTCTTTAATCCATTCCATAAACTAAGTAAATGTTTAGTTCCTGCACTTTCAACTTCATCGTCTTTTTTTGCAGGTTTAGCATTTACACCAATTTTATCATAATCTGTAAAGATGCCTTTACGTTTTAAGAATATATATGTACCCACATCAGACTGGTTATCATTAAATGCGCCTTCTAATACCTTAAATATCTTCTCAAGTGCATCTACTTTTTCTTCTAGTGTATCTGAATCTAAGTTTAGCTTGGCTAATTCTGATGCTTTTTGTTGAAGTTCATTAAAATCTTCTATAATGGGGTTAAATTTTGCTTGATTATTAACGCGTTTAGCACCTAATGCGGCACTATTTGCTTTAATAAAGTTTGCAACTTGTTTAGATAATGCAAGAGCTTGTTTTTGGAATTTTGCCACAGCTTGCGCCTCTTTCTCTGCTGCAGACTGTCCTGCTGCTGTTGTAACATTCGAACCAGGAGTAGGAGCTGTAGGAACTGCTGGACCACTCATAGGTGGAGCCATTGGAGGCGCTACAGGTACTGTTCCCATTGGAGGGGCTACTGGCACTGGTCCCATTGGTGGGGCTGCCGGTACATTACCAGATGGAGTCATTGGAGGTGCTGTAGGTATTCCCATCGGTGGAGCTACCGGTACGTTACCAGGTACCACTGGTACACTTGCAGCTAAGTTAGCTGCAATCTGAGCTTGGGAATAACCGTTTTTTGTTAAATATTTACCAATAAATTTAAAATTAGTAGCTTCAGGGCAATTAGGACAACTATTTTTGGTCCATGCATCACTTAAAGCTTGCAAGGCAACTTTATCACCTTTATTTGCTTGCTCTATAAGGCTTTGATAACTTATTTGACCCTTTTGTTTGAATGGTACTATGCCATTAACTTGTGTAGCCACAGCTGTGATAACACATAAAAACATAATTAACTTTTTCATTTTATCTCCTTTTTTATTATTAATTACAATATTCTTATAAGATCTTCTATACTTCCAGCACGACTATTTAACACATTCAGAGCTGAATATCTTTTTAAAGCTTTTTCTGATGTTAAATTGTTTAAAAATTCTGATAATTTTTTTTGACCTTCTTTAAATCTCCAATCTCTTTGATTTAAATTGAATAATTGTTCTATGTAATTTTTTATTCTATCTTGTTCATCCTGTTTTAGTTTTTTAATATGTACATTTTCTAATAATTCAAGCATCTCGTTTTTATCTAAAATAGAAGATATCGGTTTATATGCCGGTTTAGCAGGTTCATTCACCGTAGGCGGTGCTACTACCACAGGTTTAGGATTTATATGTGGTCTAGGGGCCGGAACCGGTTGCGATTGAACTTCCCACTCATCATCCTCATCAGAATTTACTTCCGGGTTAATAAGACCTTCATATATCAGCAACAAAGACTTAAATCTGTCTTTATTTGTATTCATAATACGTCTTTTTGCACCTACCACTATAGGTCTATTTTCAGAAAGAACTTTTATATCACCTAATAATGCATTTATAAGTTCTGTTATATTTTCATCAGATCTAGTCTTTTTATCAATCATCTCTTTTATGTCGTTGATATATATTTTTAGTTGTTTAGCTTCATCTTGAAATAGGTTAGCATCGAACTTGTTTTGAGCAGCTTCCAAGTCTGCCAGATTAGCATAAATTTTTCTTTGAATAGGTTTTAAATTTTGGTTTTGTTTGTTTTTTATTGCACCTAATAAATCTGGGTTTCCTACAGGGGTAACAGGTCTTTTTGCCGGTTTTTCAGGCGTAAGAGCAATTAGCTTGGCTTCAACTTGGGCTTTAGAATAACCATTTTTAGTTAAATATTTGCTAATAAATTTGAATTTAGCAGCTTCAGAGGCCCACGCATCATTTAGAGCTTGCAGAGCAGCCAGGTCATTTTTATTGGCTTGTACGATCAGATCTTGATAACTGGTCTCACCTACTTGTTTAAACGGGACAAGGCTATGCATTTGCATGAAATGCATAGTGAAAATACATAAAACAATTATCAGCCTATTCATACTATCTCCATTTTTAATAAAAAATCATATTTTCAAGGTATTAATATATCTTTAGCATAGGAAATTTTATTTCAAATAAGCAATAGTTTGGTTGATTTTTGTAAATACATGCACAAGAAGTAAGGCTTTTTTAAGCTTAAGACAGGTTTAGGGCAATAAAAAAGGGCGCCTTTAAAGCGCCCTTAAAATAGACGGTATCTCTATAAAATTAAAGTATTATATTAAGATCAGGAGCAAAAGTCAGGCTATTACTCAGGGAATCAACTGCAGATTTAGCAGAGTAAGGTAAAGACTGAACTCGCCAAATAGCATTGGCAGTTACTTCACCTGCTTTTGAATCTGCAAATGATGCCCATTTATTTGCTGTACCTTTTGAAAGGTTGGCAAATAGTTCAGCTCCTTGTGTGTATATGTTGGAGCCGAACTTTTTAGCCTGAGATGCAAAATCCGATGCTAAAAACCTAGATGCGAGTTCCGATGTTTTGTTTTTTATAGCTTCGTGATTTTTTATTGTATAAACTATACCCGTTGCTAAAGCTGCTAGAGATAATATCTTTGCAGTCTTTACAACCGTTTTTTTTACTTGTTGGTATTTATATTCTGCTTTTAATGTTTCTACAGATTCTTTAACTATAGAAATTACTTGAAGTAATGCAGATCTTATAGCTTCTAATTGTTCCGGTGTATGATATTGGCAATTATCTTCAGGCAAGCTGAAGTACATATGCATATTATCATATAAATATATTAGGGTTTCAACATTTCCGGGTTTTTTTAAATCCAAATTTTGTAGTATGTTTTCAATTTGGGTCAAGTTGGCATAAAAAACATCCAAGCTATTAGCTATTTTAACTGTAATTTGTCCATCTTTTAAAGATCTAAACTCGTTATTTAATATATTTAGGTGCGTCTTATGTTTGTTTATAAGGTACCATAATCCATTGTCACCATAAATATTATGGGTTTCACTAGCCAAAGCAGATGTAACCATAAATGCCATTGCAAGTAGTAAAGATATGCGTTTCATAATTTTATTCCTATATGTAGAGATTTTCAGGTTGTATTTCCTACTTGAACTGATTATATCATATCATTATTTTAATAACAAATGCCTGCCTGCCATAGCTGAAAGCGACGGCTGGGGTGGGTGTTTTATTATTCGTGATAGTTCATTAATGATTTGATAGGATCAAAGCCTTCTACTACTGCAGGCGTAACTACTTCAATTGTTTGTTCAGCCGGTTTTTTAAATCTTGTCAGTGGATTATATGCTGATGTAACAATTCTTGAATTAGCAATGTAAGAACCGATAGCATGAGCATGTGCCATTAAGTCTGTTCTGTTTCTATAAGCCAAGATAGCAGCTATAACTGATGCTGTACCTATTGTAACCCTATATGGGTTTGCTTTGATATAATTTATAGCTCTACCTAAAACAGATAGTTTATTTATCTCCGTTCTAAGGTTTTCTCTAAATTTAACAATTTCATATTGCATTGTTTGTTTAGCAACTAATTTTTCTTCTTTAGTTAAAGTTGTATAATTGGCTTCAGGTTTTTCAGTTAAAACCGGCATAAACCCATTATAAACAAGGTGTAAAATAGAAGGCTGATCAATTTCAGCTATATATTTCTCTATTTCATATAATTGGTCTTCTAAATCTTCTAAGCCAACTTTTTCTTTTTCATCTGTTTCAACTTCAGCAAGTGTACCTAATTTAGTGTTAAATTTACTAATTTTGGTATTCCAGTCAGTAAAATTTAAACCCCCAAAAGCTGATTGACATACTAATAATGTCGCTAGTAATATTGATAAATGTTTCATAATATAGCTCCCATTTAACGAATTGGTAATTTATTGTCTACTTGTAACTAATTATAGCATGTGTAAATATAATGGCAAGTGGCTAGGTAAAGCAAAAAGGGGCGCCTGAGCACCCCTTTTAAAATCAACTGTCTAATTTATTACTTAAACTTGTACAGGAGTAGGTTGTGCTGCTGCTAATTTTGCTGCTTTATAAGCTTGATATTTTTTATAAGCTTTTACTGCTGCTATAGCTGAAACAACTGTTGAACCTGTACCAACTGCTGCTACTTTTGTTCTGTACATAGCTGTTGGGTGAGCTGCTGCAAAATCAGACGCTTTTTCAAGGCCTGCATACATAGCTACTCTAGATGCAATAACTGGTCTTGTATCATATGCCCAGTCGTAAACTGAACCTAAAGCTGAAACTGATGTATTCCAACCTGAAGCTATTCCTGATCCAACAGATGACAATGCAGATTTTGCATTTTCAACTGTTAAAGCATTTTTTATAGCTTGTTTGTTTCTATAAGCTGCAACTAATGCTGCAACTGTAGCAACTGTTGCTGCTTTTTTACTTCTGTCTAAGTTGTAAGCATAAGAAGCGCCTGCTTTAGTACCTGAAACAATACCGTTTCCTGCTGCCTTAACTGTTGCTATTGGGTGTTTAACACCTTCTAAAACAACTGATCCTGCAGATGCTGCGCTATTAACTGCGCTATTTGCTGCATTGTAAGCTGCATTTTTTGCTCTACCAAATTTAGAGAACTTGTTGATCTGAGTTTTAACTACAGATTTAAGTTCTGCAAGTTTGCTTAGCATTTCTTTTTTAGCTGCTGCTTTTCCAGCTGCATCTAAAGTTTTGAAAGTTGCAACTTCTCCACCTTTTAAAACAGGCATAAGCGTGTTATAAATAGATGCTAAAGTTATAGTGCAATTAACTTCTTTCAACTCTTTTTCCAATTTACTTACTTGCTTTAAAAAAGCTTCTAAGTTTTCTTGAACCGGTTTTGTTTTAAATTCTGCTTGAATTGAAGCAAATTTGGCATTAAATAAAACCATTTCTTTTTGCCATTCAGGT
>Ga0206857_1124_pt1 | contig 15528 bp, 15 predicted proteins | sample Alteio_BWOrgCont_49_FD_152865 | JGI IMG/M metagenome (GOLD analysis project Ga0206857, IMG submission 152865) | Enriched cells from forest soil in Barre Woods Harvard Forest LTER site, Petersham, Massachusetts, United States -... | ecosystem: Environmental > Terrestrial > Soil > Temperate forest >...
TAAAAAGCGGCGTTTGATGTTTTCAATGAGCCAGGCTGGATAAGGATCGCTGTGATAAATTTTTTGGAAAAAATAAATGATCCATAAGGAAAAGATCGCCCAGATAATGCCTAAAGCCAAAGGAGCAATGGTCCAGTGTTTTTCTTTTTTAAAGAAAAATGAATACCCTGCAAACATGACCGCAATCAAGGCCATATGCTCTTTGACCGAGAGGCTCAGCAGTAAGAAGAACATGAAGCTTTTAAAGCGATTTTTAATATAAAAATAAAATGTAAAGAGCAATAGAGGCTGTAAATAGCACATTTCGTGGGGCGCGTTGAAGTTTTGGCCGACTAGGAATGGGAAAAAAAGATATCCAAGAGTGAGCGGAAGAATGGCTTTTTGGGAAACAAGTTCTTTTAAAATCAGATAAAAAGGAATGACAGATAAGGCCATAAATAAAGTTTTGAGTACCAGTAATGTTTCCGGATGAGGGTAGATCGCATAAAAAGGAGACAGAAGGACCAAAAACGGTGAATTATGGGTGACGAAGTTTGATCCACTGGTTGAGCTGTGGAAAAAGTGGCCATGGATATTGTTCCATTGGATTTGGCTGTATAGGGCCGTATCAAAGGAGCTGGCATCTTGGTAGTTTTGGTGTCGCAAAATAGTGATCACGCTGAAATAAACAGCATAAATGAAGGTGATGACGCCAAGGGTCCAAGGCAGATTGAGTTTATAATTGAATCGATTGTTGAGAATGGCATGAAAGATAAAACTTCCGGCTAAAAGCATGGCAAGTATGCCCCATGGCTTTAACCCATTGATGGGTGCATAAAAATAGCTAAAAGGTATTAACAAAGCAATGATGATAAATGGCGTGAAAGATAGCCTGGTTTTGACAAGGGCCAGGTCATTTTTTTCAGATGTATAAAGGAAATAAATCCAAAGGAGTGAAACTATCCCTAAGGTCAGAAAGAATATGCCTAATGACAAAGTGTAGTTGGAGAAAAGCCAATCAGGATGGTCAGAGTTAATTAATAGAAAGAAGATAATGGAGCAACTTAAGCCAATGATGGAGAGAACATCTTTAAGGGTCATGTTAAAGGAATTTGATTTTTTCAATTGCCTTCAGCAAGGCCTCTTCTTTGCTGACCTTCTTGGTCCTGACTAAATCCATCAAGGAGTCATCCATGAGGATCATGCCTTGCCCACGATTGGTTTGGATTTCACTAGTCAGCCGCATGGTCTCACCAGACTGGATGATATTGCCCAAGGCCTGGTTACGGATGAGGATTTCATAAGCAGCATAGCGTCGTTTCCCATCAATGCTGGGAAGAAGCTGCTGAGCAATAATGGCTTTAAGATTGTTAGCCAGGATGGTACGGATCTGGTTTTTACGGTTAGGAGGGAAGGCATCAATGATGCGGTCAATGGTTTTGGCGGCAGAATTCGTATGCAAGGTGCCAAAGACTAAAATTCCCATTTCACTGGCAGTGAGTGCCAGTTCAATGGTCTCACGGTCACGCATTTCACCGACTAAGATGATGTTGGCATCACTTTTAATGGCCGTGCGTAGCCCGGTAGCAAAGGTTTCAGTGTCTTTGCCAACTTCACGATGAGACACAATTGATTTTTTATTTGGGTGTGTAAATTCAACGGGCTCTTCAATGGTGATGATTTTCTGGGCAAAGTTGGCATTAATGTAATCAATGAGGGCAGCCAACGTCGTTGATTTACCGCTGCCCGTGGGGCCGGTAACCAAAACCAGTCCTGAACGCCATTTGGAAAAGTCTTTAATTTTAGGAGGCAAATCAAGCTCTTCAATGGTGCGTAATTTCGATGGGATCAGACGAAATACCGCCCCTAAGCCATAGAAATGACGGAAATAGTTAGCGCGGAAACGGGCCTCACTTCCTAAGGCATAGGCAAAATCCAAATCACCTATTTTTACAAATTTTTGCCAATCTTCTTTTAGGGCAATAGGTGAAAGCAGGTTGACCATTTTTTCGCGGGTCAATAGCTCAGTGCCTATTTCCACCAATTTGCCATGGATACGGATTTTGGGCTTTTGACCTTCTTCGAGGTGCAAGTCCGATCCGTTTTCCTTGATCAGGGCTGTAAATAGTTGATCAATTTCCGCCATGAGCCACCAATTGTTGTAAGCATGTCCACACCTTGTCAAAATCATTGCCAGCGATCATGCGGATAATGTCCGGTGCAAGATCAGCATTCGTTTTTAGTTTTAATTCTGTGGGGGAAGCTTCTTCTATAATTCCAATTTTCATTAGTTGGGGAATGATCATTTCATTGTTGGAGGCCGCTGCCACTAATGCGGCCTTAGTAATCACCTTGCGTGTGATGGTCTGCATCATGGTTGTTGAACTTTGGGCCCGATCACAGGCTTCCTCTTTGGAAATTACTTCTTTTTTGGCCAGGATTTCCAAGGAGGTATCCATCAGGATCATGCCGCTGGATTTGCTGGTCATGATGGCATTGTTGATCTGGTTCATTTTATTGGAACGGATCAAGTTAGCCACGGGTGGAGTCACGATTAAAATTTCATAGGCTGGCACCATTCCTTTGCCATCCTTGCGGGGGACCAACTGCTGGCAGATCACTCCCCTTAGAGATTCAGAAATCATGTTACGGACAATGGATTGTTCTTCTGCCGGAAAAGAGTCGATCACCGATGAAACCGTTTGAATGGCATTGACTGTATTCATGGTGCCCAAAACCAGGTGTCCGGTTTCTGCAGCACTAATAGCCAGTTGGATGCTGCTAAGGTCCCGCAGTTCACTGACAATTAAAATATCTGGGTCTTCGCGCAGGGCTGCACGCAGGGCATTGGCTTGAGAAAGCGTATGGGTGTTGATTTCCCGTTGGGTGATTTGGCATTGTTTGGGCTCATAGACAATTTCAATGGGTGCTTCAATGGTGATGATATGGTCATGGCGGGTTTGATTGATCATCTCAATTAATACGGACAAAGTTGTAGTTTTTCCGCAGCCGGCCGGTCCTGAAATTAAAACCATGCCTTGCGCCCATTTGGTCAAGCTCATACAGGCAGGGGTCAAGCCCGTATTTTCAAATTTAGGGATACTCATCGGGATGACGCGTGCGGTCAAATCCCAGCCATTGCGCTGTTTCATGATGGCCACACGAAAGCGGCCGTAGCCATTGATGGTATGCACGTATTCAGCATCACCAGTATTTTCAAAACTTTCTAAAAAAGCCTTTGGTAAAGCATTAGTAAAAAGGCTGTTGACTTGGTCTGGGCTTAAAACTTCGTTGGTGATGGTTTTAAGGTAGCCAAATTGACGAAAAATGATGGGTTTAAGCGCCCCAATATGCACATCGCTGGCATTTTCTTGACGGGCAAAAATAAGGATATCATTCAAAGAGCTGTTGACGGTTAATTGCGGAGGAACTGTAAGCTCAGGAGTCCCTCGGCCCGTATTACCATTGAAATTCACCGGCAGTTCAGTGAGTTCTTTTTGAGAAGTTTTGATCGACATGATGGTTATTATAGGAACTCTGTTGATGAGAAACAAGAAAGATTCGAAAATTTTATCCTGAAAAATAAATAACTTTAATGTAGACAACTCTGTCGTTGTGCTAGAATACTTTCATACATTTAAAGTCTTTCCCGGGAATAAACAATCTAACAGGAGGGTATTGTGGTATTTCGTTTACTACCTATTTTTATTTTAATCTTGGGCTTAAGCGGCTGTGCAACGACACAGATGAAAGCTCAGAACGAACAATTGGAAGGCCGTGTCACTGATCTTGAGAAGAATTTACAGGCCAAGGATGCGGAAATTGTTGATTTGCAGTATCAGGTCAAAGATCTTTCGAGCAGGATGGACACTTTAAAACCAGCTGATGCTGATCAAGCACCGGCTGACAGCACTCCAACTACGACTGAATCAGCTGAACCACAAGCTGCCGCTGATGGTGCTGATACAGCCCAAATTATTCGTGTCAAGGTAAGCCCCGAAAAGATCCAGCGTGCACTTAAAGCAGCTGGGGTTTATACCGGTGAGGTGGATGGCAAGATCGGTTCTGGGACCCGTGAGGCCATCATTGAGTTTCAAAAGAGCCATGGGCTTAAGGCAGACGGTGTGTTAGGCCACAAGACCTGGGAAGAATTGAAGAAGTACTTGAAATAAATCAAATATAGCGTATCTCTATAAAACGGCTGGAATAATCTTCCAGCCGTTTTTCTTTTTTCGATGATTGCTCAATGAATCTAACCCTGTCAACACCCGGTGTTGACAGGGTTTATAATAATTTTTCCCTCGCGTTACTATTGTGTTACAATACGTTTTCCAAAAATGACCCTTCGTTATCTTAATCACTTAAGAAAGGACCTATAGATGAAAATGACCGAACAGACTGATGAACTGCGGGCACATTTGAGCGAGCATGCCAAGACTTTTAAGCTCGCCTGGGTGCAGTTAGGCCAAGGCCTATATAGCGTTTGGCGCGATAAGATCTACCATACTTGGGAATTTGAAAAATTTGAAGATTATGTCGTGCGCGAGCTGGGGCTTAAAAAACCATTGGCCTTAAAGTTGGTTAAAACCTATTTTTTTGTCGAACAGGAAGAACCGGTTTATTTGAAGAAGGAATTCTCTGAAACGCGCAATACCGCGGTGATCCCTGGGCTAGAAAGTCTGGATGTGCTACGCTTGGCGCGCAATCACCGTGAATTGACCCGTGAAGATTATACTAAACTTCGCAAGGACATTTTCGAGAAGGGTAAGGAAGCTTCACTTGTTAAAAAGGACCTCACGGCCATTATTAAAGAACGCAAAAAAGTCGACCCAGAGCAAGAGCGCGAAAACCGCCACGACCAAAGTATCCGCCGCCTGGTAGCTGCTTTAAAGACCTTTAAGAAGGACATGGAAACCTTGAAGTTAGGTGAGCCACAGCTTATTGAAGAGGCAGAAGACCTACTTGAGCGTTTAGAAGGTCAGTATTCTAATGACACCAAAGACAATTGATTTAAATCTCATCCCCGAGCAAGAATTACTTGCTAAGCGCATCATGGACCTTCCTATTGCCATTGAGGGCACCTGGCTTGAAGACTGTGTCAAACAGCTTTACAGCGAGCTTGAAGCCAAGGGATTAGTTTTTTATCCAGACTGTTACCTGGCGGATGAATGGCTGACCCCTGAGAATGAGGTGGCCATCGGAATTCCTTTTTATCTGGCCCATCCAGCTCTCATCAAATTAGAACGCCGTATGATGCTTGAGGCTGAAGGAGAAGGCAAGCTTTGGTGCATGCAGCTGTTACGCCATGAAGCAGGACATGCTTTTTCCTATGCCTATGATTTACATAAACGGAAAGAATGGCGAAAACATTTTGGCCTCTCCTCGGAAGAGTATGGCGATACCTATAAGTATAAACCCTATAGCAAAAGCTACGTACGCCATCTGGATGGATTTTATGCCCAGTACCACCCGGATGAAGATTTTGTGGAGACCTTTGCGGTATGGTTGACCCCAGATTCTAATTGGAGGGAGAAGTACAAAGGCTGGAAAGCCTTGGAGAAGCTCGAGTTTGTTGATCAACTCATGGCATCCATCAAAGGGGTAAAGCCCTTAAAGGCCAAAGGCAAGAAGCTTTGGAACCAAAAGAATTTGACCATCACCCTGGCTAATTATTACAAAAAGAAATACCAGCAAGAAAAGGAAGAGTTTGTCGATTTTCACGACGTGCAGCTGGCCAAAATCTTTACAGCGCTGAGTGATGAAGAATGGTGGGCCTTTAAAAAGGAGCGCCGCAGAACCAAGAATTTGATCACTGCTGAAGAGTTGATCAGGCAGCATGCAAAGAATATTGTAAATAGTGTTGACCGATGCACTGGCGAGCGCAAATATATTATCAATGATTTGCTTAAGAATATTGCGCTGAGGGCCAAGCAGATGCAGATGATTGTCAATCAGCCTCAAGAGGTGGCCTTGATGCAATTGTCTATCTATGTAACAAGCATTACCATGAATTATCTTTATACCGGATGGCTCAGGGGAAGAAAAGAGAATAAATAACCTTGTCAACCCCCGGGGTTGACAAGGTTTGAATAAATTATATGAAGAAGAAACTTAAAGTCCTCATGCTTTTCTATAGTCCATACCAGAAACCCAGAGGATATGACTATAAAGAAGAATTTGCTGACCCCGATAACATGTACACTGAGAGGGATGTTCACCAGGCCCTATTGCATTTAGGCCATGAAGTTTCCTTGCTTGGGATATTCAATGATATAACGCCTCTATTTGAGGAAATCAAAGAAAACCGACCTGATATTATTTTTAATATGATGGAGATTTTCAACGACCAAACACATTTAGAGAAAAATACAGCAGCTATCTTAGAAATTTTGAATATTCCCTATACCGGTGCTTCTTGCGGCCATTTGTATATGTGCAATAACAAGGCGCTGAGTAAAAAGATTTTCAGTTTTCACAAGATCAAGGTTTCCCATTTCCATACCTATTACCGTGGCAAACCCATTGGTGTTGCCAAATTGAAATTACCGGCGGTGATCAAGCCTTTGTGCGAGGAAGCCTCACGTGGTATTTCTCAGGCTTCCATCGTGGATAATCCTGAAAGTTTTTTGGAGCGTATTAAGTTCATCCACCAGAACATGCAGATGGATGCCATTGCCGAGGAGTATATTGAAGGCAGGGAATTGTATGTGGGAGTCTTGGGCTTCAAGCAGATTACGGTGTTACCGGCCCGGGAGATGATTTTTGGCGAGTTTCCCGAGGGTGAGCCGAGGATTGCCACGTATAAGGCCAAATGGGATGATGCCTACCGTAAAAAGTGGGGGATTAAAAGCACTGCGGCGAAAATACCCGAACAGTGGCAAAAGAACATTGATGATGTTTGTCGACGGGCTTACCGGGCCCTTGAATTAGACAGTTATGTGCGTTTTGATATCCGTATCACCAACGAAGGGGAAGTTTATATCATTGAACCCAATACCAATCCTTGTATTGCTAAAATTGATGAAGTGGCCCAGGCTGCCCTTAAGGCTGGGATTAGCTACGAAGACTTAATCCAGAAAGTCTTGGATTTAGGTTTATTGCGGCATGAAAGGCAGAGTGTATGAAATTAGTTAATCCGCTGGTTGTGCTTGACCTTGAGTCCACAGGGGTGTGGATCGAGAAGGACCGTATCATTGAGATCGGAATGGTAAAGCTCATGCCAGATGGCCATCAGGAGATTTATAATACAAAGGTCAATCCCTGCATGCCGATTCCAGCGGTCGTTACCGAATTAACAGGTATCTCAAATGCCGATGTCAAAAATGCGCCCCCTTTTGGGACCATTGCGTCAAAAGTTTTATCTTTTCTTCAAGGCGCGGATATTGGTGGTTTTAATGTGGAACGATTTGACCTACCGCTATTGGCAAGGGAATTTGCCGATGCGGGCATTAAGTTTGATTACAGCAACAAGACTGTTTATGATGCCCAAAAAATTTACCATTTGCACCAAAAGCGGGATCTTGCAGCCGCATTTACTTTTTATTGCCAACAAGAGCTAAAAGAGGCCCATTCAGCCACTGCTGATGCCCAGGCCACCTTAGCTATTTTACAGGAACAGATCAAACGTCACGTTGCTCCCAGAGAAGATATCGAGGCCCTCAAGGCCTTTGTCTACAAACAATCGAGCGAATACTTTGATCATGAACGTAAATTCCGTTGGTGGAATGGCGAGCTTTATATGACCTTCGGCAAATATGCCAAAAAGGAGCCCTTACGGGCCATTGCCAAGAAAGATCCTCAGTACTTAGAATGGGTCTTGGATAAAGATTTTTCCGATGAGGTTAAAACCATGATCCAAGAGGTCCTAAGCGGTCGACATCCGACTCAAGAAGTAAGTCCTAAAGAAAGCGTTTAGGCAAGAACCCTTAAAACAATTAGAGAAATTAATTTTATATGTTACAATAAAAAACAAATTTTTCTGGAGCAATGATGTTAAAGAATTCATGGTGGATCATTCTTTTGGTGATTGTTGGTGTGGTCATTTTGGCTTTAAGCATGCATCCCAAGGCCCAAAATGATCAAGGGGTGGTGCTGAAAGATATTTTTCATCAACAGACCTTGCCTACCCGAGAGGTAGGAGCGCCTCCTGAACAACCCAAAAAAGCTGACCCTGTGCCTCCTTTGGCGATTGTCACCAGCCCTGTCAATGGTCAGGAAGCAGGTTTTACGATCCAGGTTTATTCTTTCCAGGACCGAAACAGGGCAGAAACAGCCCTTGAAGTCTTGAAAAATAACGGATATCAGGCTTTCATGATTGTCAGTGATCTTGGTGAACAAGGAACATGGTACCGAGTACGTATTGGCGGTATTGGGGATGAAGCTGCGGCCCATCAGATGTTAGAAGAAATCCGCAAAAATTATAACAGCGGATTTATTATCAAACCTCAGGTTCGGTAGTATGAAAGTCCTTATTGTTGATGATTCACTCTTAGATCGAAAGCTCCTCGTTAGAATTTTTATGAAGGCTGGGGTAGCTCAAGAAATTATTCAAGCAGAAGATGGTGAGCAGGGCTTAGAGCTGTTGGCGACAAATTATAAAGATATCTGCTTGATGCTGTTGGATTGGCAAATGCCTAAGATGTCAGGCATTGAATTGATGGCAGGTGTGATGAAGGTGCCTGAGCTTGAGCACATACCGATCATCATGGTCACAGCTTCAGGTTCTGATGAAAATAAACAAACCGCATACAAGATCAATCCTAAATTAGCCGGGTATGTGGTTAAACCTTATAAGCCCGAAGAGCTCATTGCTGCTGTAAAACCTTATTTGCGTTAAACAATTAAGGTCATTATGCTAGAACCGACCCCTGACCTTCCTCTTGATATCACGAAGCTGAAACATATTATTCATGAGGAGAGCATGCGGCTTGGTCTTCGTGGGATCTCCGCTGAGGGGGAAAGTGCTTTTACCTTAAGCCTTGCCCTCTCTGCTGCTGTCAAAAAAGTTTTCTATGAAAAATCTTCCACGACTTTTTCTGATGAACCACGGATAGAAAAACGGCCCATCACCTTATTTGCTCAACGCATGAGGGTTGATGCGATGGAAAAATTTAATAACATCACCGTTTGTTCTGTCCTTCATTTTGGGGCCCATGAAGTTGATTTGGAGAAAAAGAAATACCTGATCACCCTGGTTATTTATCTGGAAACAGCTTTCATCCCTGAATTCTTGCGGTTGCTACAATACCCTTACATTGACTCTGAGAATGAAGATGAAGTCAAGGATGGTTGCGGCACGCTTGCTAATCTTATTGGTGGTCAGTATAAAAAGGAAATAAGTCGCCTGGGGTATAAAGATATCATGATGTCTCCGCCGGAGAGCCATATCAATACGGTCGCTGATGGTGTTGATGTCCCTTTAGGATTAACAGAGAAGTACCAGATCAGTTTTGAAGTGGAGGATGTCAAGCGTTTGGTGGTGGAATTAGTGACACTGGACATGCTTCCCACATAAAGCATCCGCTATGATTTTTGATCAGCGTTCAAATCTTGGCCCTAAGCTCAAAGCATTAGGAATTGTCCCCGGCGATGAGCTTTATTACAATCCTTCCTTTGAAGAATTATTTTTGCACGAGACCCAGGCCCATCTTGAGGTCTTTGAGCGAGGTATTGTCACAAGCCTTGGGGCCGTGGCAGTAGACACTGGAAAATTTACCGGCCGTTCCCCTAAAGATAAATACATTGTCATGGATGAGACCACAAAAACACAAGTTTGGTGGGCCGACGGTCGTGCTTCGGGCTCTGATAATAAACCCATCACCCCGCAGGTATGGGACCATCTTAAGGAATTATCCGTTAAACAACTAAGCTCCAAGAAGCTTTATGTGATGGACGGATTTTGTGGTGCTAACAAGGACACCCGGATTGCCGTACGCCTTGTGACAGAGATCGCTTGGATGGCCCATTTTTTTAAGAATATGTTTATCCGTCCGACTCCTGAGGAATTAACTGATTTTAAACCAGGTTGGACAGTATTAAATGCCTGTAAAACTTCTTGTGGGGACTATAAGGATTATGGCTTACGTTCTGAAGTGTTTGTGGCTTTTAATATTGCCGAAGGCATGACGGTGATCGGAGGGACATGGTATGGTGGAGAAATCAAAAAAGGGATTTTTTCCATCATGAATTATTTCCTGCCGTTAAAAGGGGTGGGGGCTTTTCATTGTTCCGCCAACCAGGGCCAGAAAGGTGATACGGCTTTATTTTTTGGTCTTTCAGGAACGGGTAAAACTACTTTGTCAACAGATCCTAAGCGCGCTCTTATTGGTGATGACGAGCATGGCTGGGATAATGATGGTGTTTTTAATTTTGAAGGCGGATGCTATGCCAAATGTATTGGTCTGACACCGGAACGTGAACCGGAAGTTTTTGCGGCCATCAGGCGTGATGCCTTGCTTGAAAATGTGGAAGTTAATCAAGAAGGTAAAATCGATTTTGCCTCAAGCCGGAAAACCGAAAATACCCGTGTTTCGTACCCAATAGATCATATTGAAAATATTGTACGGCCCCAATCACGGGGAGGACATCCTTCAAAAATTATATTCTTGGCTTGTGATGCCTATGGGGTGTTGCCGCCTGTGGCTAGGCTTACCAAGGAGCAGGCCATGTACCATTATTTAAGCGGGTATACAGCCAAGGTTGCAGGTACTGAACTTGGTGTCAAGGAGCCACAAGCAACTTTTTCGGCTTGTTTTGGTAAGGCGTTTTTATTGGTACATCCAACTATTTATTCAGACATTCTGGCCCGGAAAATAGAAGAACATCATTCGACGGCATATTTAATTAATACTGGTTGGGTGGCAGGAGCTTATGGCATAGGACACCGCATTGCATTAAAAGAAAACCGTCTGGCGGTTGATGCTATTTTAGACGGCAGCATTGAAACCCATGGCTTTGAAACCCTGCCTGTTTTTAACCTGCAAATCCCAAAGCATATTAACGGTGTGGAAGACCGCGCCCTTAATCCCCGCAACCTATGGGCCGACCAAGCTGCTTATGATGCCGCTCTTCGTCGACTTGCCTCAATGTTCATTGAGAACTTTAAAATATTCACCGATACCTCAATTGGCCGACAGCTTCTTGGCGCTGGCCCTCAGCTTTAATCATTGTGTTATAATAACATTAGGAGTGTGATGACTATGTTGCATGGAATTTTACTCGTTTTCATGGCCCTTTTTTTTACCATTGATCCTATTGGTATTCTGCCTATCTTTGTTTCTTTGACCCATGGGCTTAAGCCAGAGGAGAAAAAGCAAATTATCCTGCAGTCGCTGGTGACAGCAAGCCTTGTGGCGGTTGGTTTCATTTTCTTAGGCAAAACCATTTTTCATTTTTTAGGGATTACCCTGGGTGATTTTATGGTGGCAGGCGGTGTGATTCTATTTTGCCTGGCCATGGTTGATTTGACCTCGCAATCAAGGACGCGCCGTGGACCTGCCACAGAGGTTGGTGCTGTTCCGATCGGGACGCCTTTGGTCGTGGGTCCGGCAGTCTTGACCATCTTGCTTATGTTGGTGGGTGTGCATGGTTTGATTGTGACACTCATGGGCCTTTTTCTTAATCTCGCCATTGTAGGTGTTGTTTTCGTTTATTCCGAGATCATCATGCGCATTCTCGGAACTGCCGGTTCCCGTGCCTTGTCAAAGGTCATGATGCTGCTGTTGGCAGCCATTGGTGTCATGATGATCAGGCGCGGCATCGTTGAGATCATCGCAGGCATTCATGTTTAAAAGACTTTTTACAGCTATTTTATTGACTGTGCTTTCAGTTGTCCTGCTTATTAGTGTAGGCATGGCCTACCTGATTGTGACACCGCTTGGGGGCAAGTTGTTGGTCCGGTACTTTAAGCAGGAGTTTACTTCCATAGGCCTTATTTCCATTGGGCGCTATGAAGGTAGCCTGCATGAAGGTTTTAGCCTTAAGAATATCACCATCAAAGGTCTTTCTTACTTGCCTAACGCTATTGTCAAAATCCAGGAGATCCGGGTCCGTCTGCCTTTATGGGACATCTTGCATTCTGACGCAGGCATTTTTAATGCCCGTTTATTCGTGCCTAACAGTGACCCTGTTGTTTTTACGGGGGATATTTTTGCAGGCAATATCAAGGGGAATCTGTATGGCAAATCATTGGATATTCATGAGGCCAGCCGTTTTTATGCCAGTGAGAATATCAACAAGAATCTGCAAGGATATCTAACGAATATTGATTTGGTCATTGAAGGCTCGCTTACAAAGGGTGTTAAGCTGACAGGGGCCCTTGAGGGAGACCATATTCAATATCAATCAACTTTTTTGAACGACGTTTCTGCTAAGGTCAATTTAACTCTTTCAAATATTTTTCATGGGATGAAAGCCAATGGACAAGTGATTGTTGCTTCAGGGTTGGTCAATGTACGCCAAACAAATTTGCAACTTTCCCAGAGCGCTTTTAATTTTTACGGGGACATTACAAAACCATTCATGGATATTAGGCTAGGGGCCAATGTGGAGGATATGTCGGTGCATATGGCCATTCAAGGAACATTAGACTCGCCCCAATTAAATGTCAGTTCAGATCCGCCTATGGCACCGCAAGATGCCTTGCAAATGTTGTTTACAGGCAATGCTTTTTCATCTGCGACATCTCCTTTTAATGGGGTGACTTCCGGCCAGTTGGCCCAGAATTTTTTAAATTATTCGCTCACTGATATCAATAACCCTTCCCAATTTGGCATGAAAACAAAATTGACCCAGAATTTTAAATTAGGGATGGAGATGGACGAGCTGCCTGGGCCGCCGGATGCGACCAACGTCTACTATTCACGCGAAATCAACGGTGAGATGGACATGACGAACCACACCAGTTTAAATGTTTCCAGGGAGATATTTTCACAGGATGACCGCTACTATTCCTATGAAAATAATCAAGACCAATCGACCGAAGACACTGAAGTTTACATGCAGTATAAAAAGAGATTTTAATTGTTACAAAAATAAATGGTCAAATGCAAAAACTTGGGTTAAAATGCAGCAATTTGATTTCAACAACCGATTTAAAATTAAAGAAGAGAGGCCTTATGAAAAAATTGTTATTCAGCGGACTGATGGTGATGATGATCAGTGCATTTAATATTAGTGCTTATGCGGATGATCCTGTGATTGGGCCTGGCAAAAAGGTAACCTTGGATTATACCCTGACCGTTGATAATAAGGAAGTTGAGAGTTCCGTCGGCAAACAACCTTTAAGCTATGTGGCGGGATCCCGCACCATTATCCCTGGCCTTGAGTCTCAATTAAACGGCATGCATGTCAATGAAGAGAAGGTTGTCAATGTTGCCCCTAAGGATGCTTATGGTGATGTTGATCCCAAAGCCTTTAAAGAATTTCCTGCGTCCTCACTGCCCAAAGGCTTGGAACCTAAGGTTGGTATGGTATTGCGCGCAACTGCTCCGGACGGTAGTCAATTTCCTGCCGTGATTTATAAAGTTGATGGTGATAAGGTTACCTTGAACTTTAATCATCCGCTGGCTGGTAAATCATTGACCTTTAAAGTGAAAATTTTAAAGATCGAGGATGCGGTGAGTAAATAATATGTCAATTAAACGGACAGATATCAAACAAGCCTTAATGGAAATTCTGGTCAAGGAAGTCATGGTTTCCCCCGTGATTACGGTCAAGGAAACCGATGATTTTGCCTTGGTGCAGGAAAAAATTTCCCTTTATGATGTCCGACATCTGCCAGTAGTTAATGATGCGGGGGTGATCACTGGGCTTATTACTCAGCGTGATTTGTACCAGATCCATTCACCTCGCCGCCTGGAAGATGGAAGCTGGTATTATGACAAGGATGCTTTAAATCAATTTGTGCTTTCAAAGGTCATGTTGATTAAGCCCTTCACTTTAAAACCTCAAAATACGTTATTTGAAGCCATTGAGGCCACGGTTCGATTCAAATTTGGTTGTATCCCCATTATTGATGATTATAAGCATCCCTGTGGTATCCTGACTCGCGATACTATCCTGAAATACTTCACTGCCTGATTTTTCAAACTTTTATCAAGCCTTTATCTTTCCATAATATAGCTTCCCTATGATTGGTCATGGAGGAAAAAATTATGACCTTGAATATTTTTCGTTTTATCATTGACCTGGTTTTCAATCTAGATACCCCCAAATTCTAGTTCCTAAGTCTTAATCTGGTCTTAATATTTTCTTAACAATTAATCTCTATAGTTGTGCTATCCAAACGAAAAGCTAATGTTAACCGTCACGAGGGAGGATTCATGAAAAAGATTGCTATAACTCTAATAGCTGCAATAATTTGTGGGTGGCAAGCACAAAGCTTTGCAGACAGCTCGGTGGATGCCTTGATCCAAAAGCTGGAAGACAAAGGTATCTTGACGGATCAAGATGCTTCCCAACTCAAAGATGAGATTGGAGCTAACGAAAAAAACTCACAAGAATCGACATTCAAAACCCTTCTTCCTGATTGGTTAAACAACATTAAGTTCACTGGGGACTTTCGTTTACGCGATCAATATCAGCGTATCGACATTGCTGGTCCTGGAGTGACGGTTGGACAAAGGGCAGGCTATAACAGGGGCCGTTTACGCGCCCGTTTGAACTTTGAAGACCAGATCAATGACAAGGTGAAGGTGATTGTAGGTATTGCAACCAACGGTGAAAACAGTGCAGGTCTTGGCAATCCCCGTTCCAACAATCTTACTTTTGGTGGTAACAACACTGGTGAGAATCCTTTTTATAAATCCACCATTGTATTGCAAAAAGCCTATGCCATCTATACCCCTACCTCTTGGGCAACCTTAGAGGGTGGTCAGATGGATAATCCTATATGGGAACCTGTCACTGGTAACTCCCAATTGCTTTGGGACCCGAATATCACTCAGCAGGGTGGCGCTGTTTTATTGCAAAAGAGACTCAATGATTACGTTACTCCATGGGCCACAAGTACGATGTTCGTGCTCGATGATGCTGCACCATCGACTTCAGCCACTGCCTTCAAAACTGATCCTTATATGTATGTAGAGCAGGGTGGTATCAAGGGTAATTTAACCGAAAAAGTCTACTACAAGGCAGGGATTTCATATTATGGTGTAAGCAATCCTGACCGAGTTGTTTTTTCCAATAGACCAAGCAGCACTTCAACGACTTCTCCAACCAATAATACCAACAGCACCAACGGCACAGGTAGTCAATATACCTACGGCTATTATCTTATTGGTGGTGCGTTGGATTTAGGCATGAATGATCCGTTTGGTGAGTTGTTGCCATCACCGATTTATATTCCCCAAATCGGCGTTGTAGCCCAATTTTATGAAAATAACGGGGCCCCTTCTTCAGCCGGTAATAAGGCTTGGGAATTGGGTGGCTACGTGGGTTCTTCCCAATTAAATGGTTGGGGGACCTGGAAGCTGACCTCTGTTTATAAGGTGCTTGAAAGAAACGCCTGGCTTGATGTTTTCCCAGATCAGGACGACTATAACGGTGCAA